>OBLU010002091.1_pt1 | contig 18482 bp, 12 predicted proteins | sample 1518681 | NCBI WGS metagenome assembly OBLU01 (sample SAMEA3539304, study PRJEB22396) | soil metagenome | biome: tundra; feature: field; material: soil | place: USA | collected 2010-05 | depth 0.15 m | reverse complement strand
CAGCGGCTCAGTTCAACGCATTCTATCCGCAATGCTCCGGCTCCGGCTTTCGCCCTAACCCCGAAGATTATCGCGCCGGAGCACTGCGGATAGAATCGTTAACGTTATCATACGATTCCCAGAACGGGCTGGTGCCGCCCGCGCACGGTAGCAACCCTCCTACTCAATCACCAGCAACAAATCCTTGGCTTCCACGTGCCGCCCCGGCTGCACCAGCACCTGCGTCACCTTCCCACCCACCGGCGCGTACACCGTGCTCTGCATTTTCATGGCTTCCATCACCAACAGGCGGTCGCCCTTCTTCACCGGCTGATTCAACTCCACAGCCACGGTCGAAACCACGCCCGGAATGGGCGCACCGATCTCACCCGGCTTGGTGGGGTCCGCCTTCAGCGCCGCCGCGACTTTTGCCTCCAGGCTCTTGTCGCGGATATTCACTTCGCGCGGCTGCCCGTTCAACTCGAAAAACACCGTGCGGGAACCTTCGGGATGCGGTTCGCCTACCGTCAGAAACTTGATCACCAGGGCTTTGCCCGGCTCCAACTCCACGGCGATTTCGTCGCCCTTCTGCATGCCGTAGTAGAACTGCGGTGTGGGCAGCACTTCCACGTTGCCGTAACTCTGCCGTGCTTTAGCAAATTCCAGAAACACACCCGGGTACATCAGGAAGCTGAGCACTTCATCCGGCAAAGGCTCATGGCCGATTTTGCCGCCGAGCGTGGACGCCGTCTCCGCGAAATTCACCGGCGTCAGGTGCGCGCCGGGCCGGCCGCGCTGCGGCTTGGCGCCCTTCAGAATGGCCTTCTGCAGGCGTTTCGGCCATCCGCCCTCGGGCTCGCCCAGCGCCCCGCTCAACATCTCGATCACCGAGCTTGGCAGCGTCAGGTTGTGGTCCGGACCGAGCCGCTCGAACTGCTGCACGGTCATATCGTGGTTGACGAGGAAAATGGCCAGGTCCCCGACTGCTTTGCTCGACGGCGTGACCTTCACGATATCGCCCAACGCCCGGTTGGCTTCCGCGTACGTGCGCGCGATGTCGTGCCAGCGCGCGCCCAGCCCCATGGATTCGGCCTGCTCGCGCAGATTGGTGTACTGGCCGCCCGGCATCTCGTGCACGTACACCTCGGCCGAGCCGGACTTCGGACCGGTATCGAACGGCGCATAATAAGTCCGCACGGTCTCCCAGTAATCCGCGCATTGGTTGAGCGCCTCCAGGTCGACGCCGCTATCGCGCGGCGTGTTGTCCAGCGCCGCCACGATGGAGTTCAGGTTCGGCTGGCTAGTCGTGCCGCTCATCGAGGCGATGGCCCCGTCCGCCACGTGCACGCCCGCTTCGGCGGCTTTCAGCACTGAGGCTGCATTGATGCCGCTGGTATCGTGCGTATGGAAATGAATTGGAATCCCGACCTCTTGCCGCAGCGTGCTCACCAGCTTCTCCGCCGCGTAAGGTTTGCACAAACCCGCCATATCCTTGATGGCCAGTACGTGCGCACCCATGCGCTCCAGCTCGCGCGCCATCTTCACGTAATACTCGAGCGAATACTTATCGCGGCGCGGATCGAGAATGTCGCCCGTATAGCAGACCGCGGCCTCGCAGATCTTGCCGGTCTTGCGCACGGCTTCCATGGATGCCTTCATGTTTGGAAGCCAGTTCAGCGAGTCGAAGATGCGGAAGATATCGATGCCCTGCGCGGCGGCCTCGTGGATGAACCCTTCCACGGCGTTGTCCGGATACGCGGTATAGCCGACGGCGTTGGACGCGCGCAGCAGCATCTGGAAACAGATGTTTGGAATTCGCTCGCGCAATTGGCCGAGGCGCAGCCAGGGGTCTTCGTGCAGGAACCGCATCGCCACGTCGAAGGTGGCCCCGCCCCACATCTCCAGGCTGTAGAGGTTGTGCAGCCGGTGCGCCACGAAGTTGGCGATGCGCAGCATGTCGTAGGTGCGCACGCGCGTGGCCAGCAGCGATTGGTGCGCATCGCGGAAGGTGGTGTCGGTCAGCAGCAACTGCTTCTGGGAGCGGGTCCACTCTGCGAACTTCACGGGACCCATGGCGTCGAGCAATTGCCGGGTACCGTCCGGCGGCGCGGCGGTGTCGTGCGGCGGCACTGGAGCGGCGTCGATGCGCGCGGGGGCCGGCTTGCCCGCCACCGTGGGATTCTGGTTGACGATCACCTCGCCCAGATACGTAAGAATCTTGGTGGCGCGGTCCTTGCGCTGCACGAAGCGGAACAGTTCCGGCGTCTGCTCCAGCCAGCCCGTGGTTACGCGGCCCGCCTGGAAATCCGGGTGGTTCACCACGTTTTCGAGGAACGGGATATTGGTCTTCACGCCGCGCACGCGGAACTCGCGCAGGCAACGGTCCATGCGCTGGCAGGCGTGGCGGAACTCGCGGCCCCAGGCGGTGGTCTTCACCAGCAGCGAGTCGTAGTAAGGCGTGATGACCGCGCCCGAGTAGGCCGATCCGCCATCGAGGCGTATGCCGAAGCCAGCGGGCGAGCGGTAAGTGTGGATCTTGCCGTAATCCGGCACGAAGTGGTTGGAGGGGTCCTCCGTGGTGATGCGGCATTGCATCGCGAAGCCGTACAGCGGGACCTGCTCCTGGGGCGGCAGGCGCATCGCCTCGCCGAACAGATCCAGCCCCTGCGCCACCTGAATCTGGCAGCGCACCAGGTCGATGCCGGTGACCATCTCGGTGACGGTGTGCTCCACCTGGATGCGCGGATTCACTTCGATGAAGTACCACGCGCCGGAATCGGCATCCACCAGGAACTCCACGGTTCCGGCGTTGTAATAGCCGGCGGCCTGGGCCAGCTTGACGGCGGCTTCGGCCAGCGCGCGGCGGATGGAATCGTCGAGGCCCACGGCGGGCGCCACCTCCACCACCTTCTGATGCCGCCGCTGCACGGAGCAATCGCGCTCATAGAGGTGCAGCAGGTTGCCGGCGCGATCGCCCAGGATCTGCACCTCCACGTGGCGCGCGCGTTCCACGTAGCGTTCCAGAAACACTGCATCGTTGCCGAAAGCCGCGCCCGCCTCGCGCCGCGCTTCCCCGAGCCGCTCACTGAATTCCGCGGCGCTGCGCACCACGCGCATGCCGCGCCCGCCGCCGCCGAAGGCCGCCTTGACGATGAGCGGAAAGCCGATGCGGCGCGCCATACGCTCCGCCTGCCGCGGGTCGGTGATGGGATCTTCGGTGCCGGGCACGGTGGGGATGCCGGCGCGCTGCGCCAGTTGCCGCGCCGCGCGTTTGTCGCCGAGCAGTTCGAGCAACTCCGCGCTGGGTCCGATGAAAGCGATGCCGGCCCGCTCGCAGGCGCGCGGCAGGGCCGGATTCTCCGACAGGAAGCCGTAGCCCGGATGGATGGCGTCCACGCCTTTTTCCTTCGCCAGCGCGACGATTCCGTCCACGTCCAGGTATGCTTCGACCGGCCCTTTTCCCTCGCCGATCAGGTACGCTTCGTCGGCCTTGAAGCGGTGCAGGGCCAGGCGGTCTTCCTGCGAGTAGACCGCGACGGTGCGCAGGCCCAGTTCATTGGCGGCGCGCAGAATGCGGATGGCAATTTCGCTGCGGTTCAGTGCTAACAGCTTGTTCATCTGTGGGGATGATTTGAGGATACCAGTCTTGAGACTTGTGGGGCAGCCAATCTTGGCTGCAGGCCGCCTTTCAGGCGGGCCCATGCTGCGCCGGCAATCTCAACGTGACCGGCGCATTCGTCCCGTCGACGACTCTTAGCAGCGGGAAATCGCTCTCGTGCTTTTTCACGTAATCGGGATCGTCCCAATCGCTCCCATCGCCTATCAGGTGGATGTGATAGTCGCCGGGCTGCCGCAGCATGAGTCGAAAGGTCCCGTTGGCATCGGTGGCCGCCGTGTCCTGGCCGGCTGACCCGTCGGATGCCACCGCCAGAAGGGCGCCGGAAACGGGTCCGCCGGAAGCATCCAGCACCTTACCGCCGATCTCGATCCAGTGGGAACCGACGGTGATCCGCAGAGAGCCGGCGGGCGGGCCATCCAAATCGAATCCAGTCTGCAGCACCTCGTTCTCGCCGAGCCGCGCCGAAACCGGATAACTTGCGCCGGCGATAGACCCGAGCTCGACAGTGCCATTCACAATCGTGTCCGGAATTACCTGCATGTCGTAGTGGCCCGGCAGAAGCTCTTTCAGAACAAATGAGCCGTCCTCGTTCGAGCGCGCCGAGACGCCGGGGCCGTACACGCCGCGAAGCCCAATATGCATCGGCGGTGGATTGCCGCCGCCTTCGATCACCACAGTGCCCGCCAGATCCACCGCCTGTACCTCATGCGGTTTAAGAACGATACCTCGCTCATCGGCGCCGCCAACCCGCAACTGCTGTTCCCCCAGAAGGTCTCCGGCCTTTGGCCCGTAACCGGCGGATACTGCCCGCAGGATATAATTTCCTGGCGGCACGTGTCGAATGATGAAACTGCCGTGGGAGGCAAGTGCGCGCAAAAATATACAAAAATAGATTTCATCTAGCTTCAGCGACGTACGTCAAAACACGATTTGCACGTCTTGACATTCGGCGCTGCATCACAATTTCATAGCAGATTAAGGAGTTTCAGATGCGCATTACGACAAATGGCGCCGCAATGCCGGTAAGAGGACCGCCCGCCGGGGCGGGAATCGTCCGGGCGGCACCCGCGGTTGGGCGGATTCTTACGGCGCTTCTAATTTCGTCAACTTGGGCAAACGCTGCCACGCTTACGTCGCCGGGCTGGCTACAGGTCACCCTGACCTTCATGCCGTTCAGTTATTACGCCACGTATTGTCTTAGAACCTGAACTTGGCGGTCAGCACCACTTCGCGGCCGGAGACCAGCGATCCCTGGAAGGCGCCGTAAGCGCTGGTGGGAGGCGATACCGTGCCGTAGATGGAACCCACAGCGCCCGAGGCGCTGTTCGCCACCGGGTCTGCAAAATGCGGGTGGTTGAGCAGGTTATAAGCGCTGGCGCCGATGGTAAACCGAACTCGCTCGGTAATGGCGATGTTCTTATACAGGGTCGTGTCGATGTTGAAATAGCCTGGGCCAAACAGCGAGTTGCGGCCGATATTGCCGAAACCCGGTTCCGTACCCGAGGGCAGGAAATCCGCCTGGGACATGCAGGGCGTAGCTCCGTTGACGGCGGCGGTTCCGCAGGAATGCGGAAGGCCTGTAACGGCGGTAGCCAGGATGGGGTCGAGTATGGTGCCCCCGCCGATATCGCCCGGGAGATTGTTGTCCGTAATGCTTTCCGGAACTCCGGTCCGCAGGTAAAGCTTGCTGGATAGCGACCAGTTGCCCAGCACGTAATTGAGGCCGCGGCTGTTAAATTTCCAGGGAGTGTCCCACACGAAATCGCCGACCACGCTATGGCGAATATCGTAATCGGAATTGCCATAATTAGCCTTGACGTTCGGATTAATCAAACTGGTCACGATGTTGGCGGTGAACGTATAGGGCAGGCCCGAGCCGCCGTTGGAGATATCATCCAACGAGTGGCTCCAAGTGTAGCTGATCTGGCCCTGGAAGCCGTGAGAGAAGGCCCGCCGGTACTGAATGGTCAAGCCATCGTAGTTCGAGATGCCCTGGTTCTCGATCTGGTTAACACCCAGAAAGCGGGGATCGGGCGGGGCCGATGGCAAACCGGTGAAATTCGCAGCCGTCGCGTTGGCAAATCCGTTTTGCACTAGCAGGTTATATCCATGGTTGCCCGTGTAGGTAGCCACCACAACGTTCTTCTGTCCGATGGGCTGCTCAATCTCGAAACTCCACTCGGCATACTCCGGCGTGCCGGTATGTTGTGGGATCGAGAAGTACCCGAAGGGACCGAACCCGCCAGGCACCGCAGCGTTCAATTGAGCCAGCGTTTCGCCATTGAAGAATCCGGTCTTGAAGGCGTTGAACTGATTCTGGGCGGCGGCTGCGGCGCTGTTTGGGTCGCTCGCCAAACCCACCTCGAAGGCGCTGTTGTTGACGAACGCACCAAACGGATATGGCGAATTGTTGTATAGGCCCGAAACCAGGAAGGCCGGGGAGAGGTCGGCGAACAGACCAAAACCGGCCCGGATGACCATGGAGTTACTCCCGCCCATGGGGCTCCAGACCACGCCCAAACGGGGCTGGGGAACCACCGAATCCACGCTATAGTAGGCCTTGCCTAGGCCAGTATCGATGGACTGGTTGTACGGGATATTCACGCCAGCCTGAAAACTGGAGGAAGTGAATGGGGCGCTTAGCCGCGAGAAACAGTTGTCCACGCACTCCGGGTTGCCCGTCCGATCGAAGCGGATACCGAGAGTAAGCTTGAGGTTCTTGGCAGCCGCCCACTCGTCCTGGGCGTAGACGCCGATATTATACAGGCGGATGTGCGCGGTAGTAATCGAAGTAAACTTCTGCTGATAGTTGCTGCCGACACCCGCATCGAAATTGCCGTTGGCAAAATCAGCCAGCGAATCGAATGTAGAGTACCCGGTAGTGCCCGAGAGCAAACCGAAGTCGCTCACCCGGTTGCGGCGGAAGTTTTCGCCGACTTTAATGGTGTGGCGGCCCCGGGTGATCGACAGGTCGTCGGTCAACTGGGCTTGCCCCACATCGCGGCCCTGAGGGAAACTGTTCCACGAAGATCCCATTTGATAGAAACCGCCGCCATTGGCGCCGCCGTCGTTAAAGAAGAATGCAGTCGGGAACAATTTCTGCGAGGCGGCCACATTCGCGGGACCGAAATACGCGCTGTACCACAGCGCCGAGCCGATGAAGCTGTTGACCACGGTGGGAGTGATCACGTAGGTATAGTTGATCGCGCCATCCCATTCCGGCTGGATGCTCTGTTCGTTGAACGTGGTATTGATGAGACTCGTCGCCGTAGGCTGGAATCCATCGTCGTGCTTCAGGCGGACGTAGATCTTCTGCTTGTCCGTGAGCGAGTGATCCACGCGGAAAGTGTAGAGATGCTCTTTGTTGGTGTTTGAGCCAGTTGTGGCCCACGCCTCGCCGCAAGGGACGGTCGTGCCGAAGAACCCGCCGCCCGGGGCAGCGATAGTCCCATTACCGAAACCTTGGACACCACATCCGAGGGTATTGTTGGCATCCTGTAATCGACCGCTGCCGTTGGTAATGGGTACCGCCCCGGAGATGCCCGGAGCGCCGTTCCAGATCTTGAATGCATTCTGGTAGAGCGGTAGCGCCGCGGCACTCACCGTATTCAGAATGTAGGTCTGAAGCTGGGGAGTGGGGACGGTGACCACACCCGAGGAGGGTAGCGTGTAATACAGCCCTTCGGTGTCCGCGTAGAAGAACGTTTTGTCCTTCCGGATGGGGCCGCCCACGTCGGCCGCCCACTGATTGGAGATGGCTTTGGAGCGGGCCAGGCCATCGGTATTGGCGAAAAAGTCGTTGGCATTCAGGCGGTCGCCGTTCCAGTTGTAGTTCAAGTCGCCATGAAAGCCGTTGGTACCGGACTTGGTAATGTAATTGACCTGGGCGCCCGCTTCGCGGCCATACTGCACGCTGTAAGCGTTCTGGACTACGGCGGCTTCCTGTACCTCGTTGGTCCCCAGCATTAAGTTGCTGGCGCCCGAGTTGTTCAAATTCAAATAGGCGTCGTTGTAATCGTTGCCGTTGATGGTGAACAGATTCGATACGCCCGGCAACCCGTGCGAACTGAAGTTGCCATAGCCCATGCCCGTGCTCACGACCACTCCGGGCGCCGTGAACGCGATGGTCGTCATGTCGCCGCCCGGCGTGGGCAGCTCTTCCATTTGCGTGGTGTTATAGGTGGTGCTGAGGTTGGCGTTTTCGGTTTCGACGATGGCGCCACTGGCCAGGACCTCAATCACTTCCTGAGTGGCCTGCACCTTGGCGATCAACTCCAGAGTGGCCACCTGGCCGACTTCGACCGCCAGCTTCTGCACATCGGTTTTCAGTCCGGCGGAGGACGCCGCAGCGGTGTAATTGCCCGGCTTCAGGAACGTGAAGCGAAACGCGCCCGAATTATCGGTAGCCACCGTTCGCGTGTCGCCGAAGTCGGTGCTTCTGAGAATGACCGTGGATCCCGGCACAACGGCGCCGGTGGTATCTTTGACCGAGCCAACCACGTCACCGGTCGTAATCGTTTGAGCAAAGGCCATCGGCAGCAAGGACAGACCGCAAGCGGCCATCAGGCCAAAAGCCAGCTTCTTATTGAATTGCATGTGCTTCCTCCTTGAAATGTTCTTGATGGCGGAAATGTGTTGCGAACAGCACTAACCGTGACGGGGCAATAATTCATTGCTGAAACAGACGGCCAAGCACGGATTCTCCTCACCAATGCTAGAGATTCTCCGTCTGCGGCTGGTAATTTGCAATGGATAGCGGCTAACTTGTTCCTATATTGGTAAACAACTGTGATGAAAGGCTTTGGGAGGCTGTCTAAAGCCGGCTAAAGCATTGATGGACGGTTGCTGCTTGGGTCTACCGCCAGCCATCCACTACGAACAGCTCGGACAGGTTCCGCAGGTAAGAGTAGACGATGGTGTGTTCGTCCTGGGACAGGACCGCCGGCCAGATACGGCTGACTCCAGCCAAATCGAACGGCGCGATCTCTTTCCAAGGTTTGTATCTTCCCGTACACAGATCGACACGAAAGAGCATGGCCGGTACCGAAGCCCCCTGGGCCAGCAGAGTCTTGCCCGAGTGGCTCCAGCGCAGGACCGTGGGCGCGAAACCCGTTGCGATCACTCTCGATTCGCCTCCGGCCACCGACAGAACCACGAGCCGCTGTTCGGCGTCGACGCCGGCGATCTGCTTGCCGTCTTCCGAGATTGCGGGACGCAAGAGGTATCCGCTGGCGCCGAGGGGCGCCGGCGCGCTCCCATCAAGCTTCTGCACGAATAAGCGCCAGGGACCACCGGCAAGGCTTCCGCCCACTAGGAGCCGGTCTCCTCCGGGAAAGAAGCGCACGACGTCGTACTTCAGGTTGTGTCCGGAAAGGATGCGCGGCTGGCCCGGCGTCACGGGCACCAGATTCAATGTGTTTTGATCTCCGTCCGGCTTGGTGACTACCCAGTTCCCATCCGGCGAGATGGCCATGCCAAAACCTTCTCCCACGCGGATCGCGCTGCGAGCGTTGGCGCGGCGGATATACACCGCGTGATGGGGACCGCCGCCTTCTCCCGTCTCATCGAAGAGAACTACGCGGCCGTCCGCCGAGATGCCCTCGGCGGTCGAATAGTCGAACCAGGAAAGGTCCTGTTCCTTGGCGGTGCCGTTCTGGAGGCCGGTCATCATGGCTTGCAATTGCTCGTGCGAAATCAGGACCCGTCCGGAAGCCGAGATGTCGCACAGCGTTAGGGTGCCTGGAAAGGCGGCGATCAGGCGCACTTTGCCCGAAAGATCGGCCGCGTAAAGCGCGCGGGTCACACCCGACCGGGCGGCAGTGAACCAGACTTCCCGGCCCGCGGGGGCCCAAGCCAAACCGCGGGCGCTGGCCCAGCCGGCCGATAACGTACGGCGCGCGCCTTTTGCGTCGATGGCCATGATGTTCCCGCCATCGTCGTCCATAACCGGGTGGTCGATGAACGCAACTTCGTTGCCGGAGGGCGAAACACGCACGTCCAAGAGCCAACCCGAACTCTTGTACAAGGTCTTGCCGCGAGGATATTCAATGGCCTCGGGGTGAGGTCCGTAACGAATCACGGCCATTCTCGAACTGTCCGGCGCCCAGTCCGCGGACCAAATGCCCCGGTCGAGTGGCAGGGGCGCGCCACCGTTCATAGGGACCCGCACGAGGCTCGGGCCCCCCGTGGGTCCGCCAGAAAAAACCAGCGCCAGTTCACCAGAGCGCGATACCGCCGCCAGCGTGGCGCCGGGGAAGCCGAGCGGCCGCGATTCAGGGCTGACGGTGTTCGCCAGATACAACTCGCGGTCGCCGGGCACCACCTGCCCTTCGTAAATGACGCTCTGGCCATCCGGTCCAAAGCGTGCGCTGTTGATCGTCGTTCGCCGGAAGGTAACCTGGTGAAACGTGGGCTGCGGGGCGGACCTCTGGCGGACCACAAACAACCAGCCGGCCAAGACCGCCAGGCCAGCGGCCGCCGCGGCCAGCAGCCATGCGCGCGAGTATCGCCGCGGAGCTGCGTTCGCTGGGGCGCGAGGGGGCGCCACCGGCGCATCGTTCGCTTCCAGTTTTTCCCCTAGCAGAGACGGGTGGCTCTCGCTTACCGGAGCCACGAACCGGTATCCGCTGCGCGCCAGTGTCTCAACGTACCGGGGGCTGTCGGCGGAGTCTCCCAGAGCCAGCCGCAGACGGTTCACCGCGGTGTTCAGTCCGCTCTCGAAATCGACAAAAGTGTCGACGGCCCACAGCCGGTCGCGCAACTCCTCGCGGGTCACCACGCCGCCGGGGCGATCCAACAAAGCCTGGAGCACATGAAGGGGTTTGCCTTGTAGCCGGATCCTGGTTCCGTGCTTCCGTATTTGACCCGTGCCCGTTTCCAGCTCGAAGGCGCCAAACTGGAGCACCCGCCCGTTGCGCTCGTCCCGCATCTGGTCCACTTCCCAGGTCCCCTTACACTTTCTATCCATACTATGACAATTCACGGTGCTTCGCCACTGCGGATTCGATCCTGGACCTCGTTGGTGCCCAACATCACGTTGCTGGCGCCCGAGTTGTTCAGAATCAAATAGGCGTCCTTATTATCGTTGCCGTTGATGGTGAACAGATTCGATATGGCCACTGGCCAGGACCTCGATCGCTTCCTGCTGTCGCCTGCACCTTGGCGGTCAACGCCGGATTGTTGACTTGGCCGACTTCTACCGCCAGCTTCCGCACATCGGCTTTCAGTCCGGCGGCGGACGCCGAAATGGCGTAAACCCCCGGCTTCGAGGAACGTGAAGCGAAATGCGCCGGCAGGCCAAAAGCCAGCTTTTTATGGAACTGCATGTACTCCTTCCAGAAGTTGTTTGCACAAGTGTGCGCTTTGACGGGCAGGGAGGTCGATCAGATTCGGCTACCGGAGAGCAGATTTGGATGAAAAGGATCGTGGTGGGGCAGGCGGTTTCGCCTGCCAAGGCGAGCGAAGCTCGACTTACGATGCAGTCAGTCGACTGCGCTGGCGGTTCTCCCGCAGGCTCAGAGGAGACACTCCGAGCAGACGGCGGACATGGTAGGCGAGATGACTCTGGTGGGCAAAACCGGTCTCAATCGCGATCTGGCTAATGGACAGATGGCCTTCTCCAAGAAGCGTCTTCGCATGCTCCACCCGGCGCTGGATCACGTATTGATGCACAGGCATTCCGACGGCTTTGCGGAACGCGGCGTTGCAGTGGGAAACACTCACACCGGCTACCCCGGCGATCTCCTTGAGCGAGAGTTCGCGGCCAAGATTGTATTCGATGTACGACAGCACCTGTCGCAGGCGGTATCCGGACATCCCCTGTGCATGCATGCGCGCGGCCCGGGATACGGAGCTGTGGCGGTCGAGAAGGCAGGCGGCCATCGCGGTTCCGAGGCTATCCATATACAGCCGTCCGCTCCGATAGCCCGCGTCCATCTCCGCTTTCAGCGCCCATCCGATATGCTCCATCTGCGGATCGCGCATCTGGAAGCGATTCACGATCTCCACCCTGGCGGGATCGATGCCCGATTCATCCGCCACCAGACTCAGGAAACTCACGGGCACACGTATAATGAATGACGTGTCTTTCTCCCGCAGCTCCCAGCGGCTGGGGGTATCCGGCGGAATGATGTCTATGTCGCCGTGGACGCTCAATCCGCAATGATACTTCCCGCCTCTGCGGCACCCGATGTGAACCGACGCTCCCATGTGAATGGAGACGATCGTCTTCCGGGAAGCGGGCGATTCGCTCACGCCCGCCGGATCGGACCAGACCAGAGCCCGCAGCTCATCGGGCTTCGCCTGCCGGTTCCGCGGCTCCGGTTCGATCGCCGTTTGAATCGATGGACCAGCCTGGAGCACGGCGAGAATCTCGCGCGCAAACTCCACTGACTCTGTACTATTCGCCGTAACCAGATGTTTGTGAGTTACTGCCGGCTGGTCCCTGTACTTATGCTGCCCTTTGTAACCGGTCTGCCGCAAACATTCGGCAGCGGGACCCGTGTGATAGCGATCGTCGAGCAAGCCCATCCGCGCCAGACCCAATGCCGCTCCGCAAATGGCGCCTACCGGAACCCCGGCATCCAGGAACTCTTTGGCTTTCCGCGCGGCTTCCCGGTTTCCTCCGATTTCCCACGCCGTTCCGCCCGGCAGAATCAGCAGCGCGCTGTTCATGGGCAGCAGCGCGTCCAACGTGAGGTCCGGCACAATCCGCAAGCCGCCGGCAGTCAACACCGGCGCCGGAGTCGCCGCCACCGTCAAGACGCGGAACGCATTGTTGAGCTGCGCAATCGCGTAGGACGGCCCCCAATCCCAAAACCCATCAAACACGAATATATGGACGGTTCGAATGACCATGCGCGCTCCCCCAGCCTCTGAAGCTTACGCCCGTTTGACGGCCCGCCGCCGCCGCCGGTTTCCAGCAGCCAACACCCAGCACCCAGCATCGCCGCGCGGAGCGCGGCTAGCGCCCCCAAGCCTCACTCAGCGCCAGCGCGGCAAATGCCGTAGCCGCATCTCGCATAAACTGCGCCTGCATCGACCCGGGCTCGTACTGCTTGTTCATCGAGCCGGCCTCCCAATAGCCGCCCCGGCGATCCTGATGAGACTCCAGCCAAGCCAGCGCGCGCGCGAGCCTCGGGTCGGCTGGATTGACGTCCACCGCCTCAAGCACGGATGCGATCAGGCCGGTGGCGTAGCTGTTGCTCGCTTTTGATACGGGAGCACCGGGATGTTCTTTCCATGGCCCGAGTGAGTCGATCGTCCACCCGCCATCCGCCTCCTGCTTCCGCCAAATCTCCTCGATCGTCGATCGCCGGGCCGCCTCCGGCAGTGCGTCTGGCAGCTTCGTGGAGGCCCAGAGGAGCATGAGGCGATTGTGCAGCGGTTGCGATTCGCGCTCGCGGGCGAAATACGCGTTCAGTTCGGCAATGCGCTGCTGCACCTTCGGCTGTTTCCGGTACTCCGCGGGAGCGTTACCGGCAGCCAGCGCGGCCACCGCCGCGCCGTAAAACAGGGAATTCGGCATCTCGTACGGGTCCAGATCGAGGTTGAACCATGGCCATGCGCCTCTGGCCGGTCCCTGCCTGAGCTGCAGCGACCACAGCCGGTCGAAGCCCTTCTGCGCATCGGCATCCAGCGTTGCGCCACCGGTGTCTGCCAAACTCAGGAAAAGCGCCGCGAACACCGCCTCCACGCCCAGACATTGCGAGGCCAGCGGCTCAGCCGCAAAAGCGGGGGAGACCTCCTTCGCCTCCAGTAGACCGGCTCTGGCCCGCAACCCTTCGAGCAGCCCTGTCTCGTACGAAGTCGGGCGGCTCTCGCCCAGCACCCGGCGCAAGGCGGGCCGCGCCAGCAAATAAGTCGCCCCAGTGTGGCAGGACAGGCACGTTCCGCCGGTGGCCTTCGCCGGCGGCCATCGAAGCCACTCCTGTTGCCTCGCATCCAGATAACTCGCCGCCAGCCGCGCGTCCCAACCTCCGCACAGCGAAAGCGCCATTAGGGGAAAAATGCCGAGGAAGGTGAGTATCCTCATCGGAAACCATCATACCGGCCCCAGGCAGCGCGCATCGCGCAGATTCGGATGGAGGAGAGCAGATTTGTGCGCACAACCACCAGCCACCAGCCACCAACCACTAGCCACGGCGAGCGAAGCTCGCTTCCCGGTAGACCTCCAGGACTTCGCGGGCCGTACGGTCCCAGCTATAGCGGGCGGCCTGGGCCTTGCCTTTGGCGATGAGCTCGCCGCGGAGATCTTCGTCGAGCAGTGCCTCCTGGATGGCGCGGGCGATCTCGAAGACGTTCTCCGGGTTCACCAGCAAGGCGGCGTCGCCCAGCACCTCGGGCAGGGAACTGACATTGGAAGCGACGACGGGCGTGCCCGTAGCCATGGCTTCCAGCGGCGGCAGGCCGAAGCCTTCGTAGAGAGAGGGGAAGACGAACAGGGCGGCGCTCTCGAAAAAGATGCGCAGGGCTTCGAAGGGGACGAAGCCGAGGAAGCGCACGGTCTTTTCGACGCGGGTCTGGATGACGGCGCGGCGCACGGAGGGATACCGCGAGATCTCGTCGCCAATGATAATGAGGTGCAGGTCGCGGTAGACCGGGTGGCGCGAGAGGTGTTCACGGGCCACCGCGAAGGCTTCGACCAGGCGGGGAATGTTCTTTTGCGGGCGGATGTTGCCCGCGTAAAGCAGGAATGGATAGTCGATCTGGTAACGCTCCAAAATTCGGGCGCGCTCGCCCGCCGCTGGGCGGAAAAAATCGGGATTGGGCGCGTTGTAGACCAGGCGGATGCGGTCCGCAGGGATGCCCAGGGCGTCGTGGACGTCGCGCCGGGTCGCTTCCGACACCGCCATGATGCGTTTGGCGCGCAACAATCCGCGGCGGAGCAGGAAGCGGCGGGTCTGCATGCGTAGACCGGAGCCGCCTTCGAACAGCAGGCTGGCCATGTCGTGTATGGTCACCACGTAAGGCTCCATCATGAACAACGGCACCTGATTCAACGGGATGTGGACGAGGCTGGGCTGCAGGCGATGCAGGAACAGAGGGAACGCCACGTGATTCAAGGAGTATGAGTCGGACTTGCGGTAGGTGACGGTATTGAAGTTGGGCGGTAGGCCGGAGAAGCTGCCCTCGTCCTCGGGCAGCGCTACCAGGATGTACTCATTGGACTGATCGATGGCGCCCAGGGCGTGCAGCAGGCCGCGGATGTACGTGCCGATGCCGAAGTCCCGTACGCGCCGGACATCGACCACGATGCGCAGGGGCATGGCCCGTTATCAAGCGCGCGCGAAGACGGCCTGACGCCTCCACGTGTAGAGAGGGAAGCGCTCGGTCAGCGTCTCGACCTTGCGGCGCACGGCGGCGATGGCATCCTCGCTGCTAGCGTCGGAGGTCATGTTTTGCAGCACTTCGGCGATCAGGGACGCGACTTCGCGCATCTCGGGTTCGCGGAAGCCGCGCGTGGTCACGGCGGGGCTGCCGAGACGAATGCCGCTGGGATTGAACGGCGTATTCACGTCGAACGGAATGGCGTTCTTGTTGACGGTGATGCGGGCGCGGTCGAGCGCGGCCTCGGCCTCTTTGCCGCGAATGCCTTTGGAGAAAACATCCACCAGCATCAGATGCGTGTCGGTGCCGTTGGAGACGACGTGGAAGCCTGCGTCCATGAGGGCGCCTGCCAGCGCGTGGGCGTTGGCTATGACTTGCTTCTGATACTCCACGTAGCCGGGCTCCATGGCTTCTTTGAAGGCCACGGCCTTGGCGGCGATGATGTGCACCAGCGGGCCGCCCTGGAAACCGGGGAAGACCGTCTTATCGACGGCCGCGGCGAACTTCTCTCTGCAGAGGATGAGTCCGGCGCGCGGGCCGCGCAGCGTTTTGTGCGTGGTGGTGGTCACGATGTCGGCGTACTGGCAAGGATTGGGATGCAGGCCGGCGGCCACCAGACCCGCGATATGCGCCATGTCCACCACAAAGAAGGCGCCCACGGAATCGGCGATCTGGCGGAAGCGGGCGAAATCCAGCACGCGCGGATAGGCGCTGGCGCCGGCCAGGACCATCTTGGGCTTGTGCTCCTGGGCCAGACGGGCGAGCTCGTCGTAATCGATGCGCTCGTCTTCCTTGCGCACGCCGTAGGGCACGATGTTGTAAGTCTTGCCGGAAAAGTTGAGCTTGTGGCCGTGAGTCAGGTGGCCGCCGTGCGCCAGGTTCATGCCGAGGATGGTGTCGCCGGGTTGGAGTACCGCGGCGTAAGCGGCTTGATTGGCCTGCGAACCGGAATGCGGCTGCACGTTGGCGTGCTCGGCGCCGAACAGTTTCTTGGCACGGTCGCGCGCGAGGTTCTCGACGACGTCGGTGAACTCACATCCGCCGTAGTAGCGTTTGCCGGGATAGCCTTCGGCGTATTTGTTCGTGAAGACGCTGCCGGCGGCTTCCAGCACGGCTTCCGAGACGAAGTTTTCGCTGGCGATCAGCTCCAGTTGCGAGTGCTGGCGTTCGGCTTCGTGGAGAATGGCCTGATATACGTCGGGGTCCACCTCGGCCAGCGGCCGCGACATTCGTTCCGATTCGGCGGTGGTTTTCATAGCGGGTAAGCCGATTTTACCATGCTGTTTCTACACCCTTGTGGTGGGGCAGGCGTCCACGCCTGCCCAGGCGCGCAAAGCGCGCCAACGGGCCGATTGTTAAATCGCTAGGCGCTGGGCCTCGCCGCCGACGGCCGGTTGGAAAATAGTTATTTCCGCTCCATCCCCGCTACGTACCTCCTGGGCGATTTCAGTCAACATCGATCGCGGAAAACGAGGCAGCGTTGCGTTTTGCGCCGCACCCATCGCCCGCAGACTCCCCGAAATCTACGGCACCACAAACCTCACGTTACTTGTGTAAGTGCAGCAGGGAGTGGACACCACCACAGGCCCCGTGCTGGCGCCGGTTGGCACAGTCGTAGAGATGTAGGTAGCCGTGTTAGCGGTGATCGCCGCCTTTACACCGTTAAACGTGACGCTGGCACCCGTCAGTTTGGTTCCGAGAATCGTGACCGCCGATCCCACCTTGCCGGAGGTAGGCACTGTTTTCACGAACGCCTTAAGGCCCTCACTCAGGCTGAAGACCGTGCCCAAGCCGCCCGAGCCGACCCCACCGGTCGTGCCAAAAAAGGCGCCGTTGGTTTGTTGCACCAGCCCGCCGGAAGGGTAGTCTCCGTCCGTACCACCGTCCCCACCGCTGAAGCTGTGGAGCGATGTGACCGTGCCTCCCGATGTCATCTCGAAGATATTGCCTTCACCGTAGGTCCCGCCGGAGTAAGTTGTGCCGTAGAAATTCCCGTCGGTCGCCTGGATCAGTCCGGCCACGGGTTCGTAGCCGTCGGTCACGTCGAAACTGTGAAGCGGCGTGAACGTTCCCGTCGGGGTGATCTTGAAGGCGGTGCCATCGCTGCTGGTCCCGCCTCTGACGGTTGTCCCGTAGAAATCCCCGTCGGTCGCCTGGATCAGCGCGCCCTCGGGCTCCCACCCGTCAGTTCCGGCGAAGCTGTGTAGAGTCGTCAGCGTGCCCGTCGAGGTGATTTTGAAGACGGTTCCCAGATTGCTCGCCCCGCCGCCGGCAGTTGTGCCGTAATAGTTCCCGTTGCTCCCCTGGACCAGTGCGGCCTCGGGTCCTTGGCCGTCAGCACCGGTGAAGCTGTGAAGCGACGTGAACGTGCCCGACGAGGTGATCTTGAAGACGGTGCCATAAGGGGGAACGTGGGACCCGCCTGCTTCGGTTGTGCCGTAGAACTTCCCATCCGTTCCCTCAACCAGCGCGCACGTGGGTAACTCCCCGTCGGTTCCGGCGAAGCTGTGGAGAATCGTCAGCGTGCCCAACGAGGTAATCTTGAAGACGGTCCCGAGGCCGCTGGTCCCGCCTTGGTAGGTTGTTCCGTAGAACTTCCCGTCGGTGCCCAGCACGAGCCCGGCATCGGGGTTGGCGCCGTCGGGGGTGTTGGCGAAATTGTATATCGTCGTCAGCGTTCCGGTTGGAGTCACCTTGAAGATGGTGCCGTTCCCGGAAGTGCCACCGTATGTGGTCGTTCCGTATAAACTCCCATTCTTGCCCTGAACGAGATTCTCCATAAAGGGCAGGTTCCCGTTGGCCCCGGTGAAACTCACCAGAGTCGTGAACTGAGCGCGGGAGCTGATTGGCGTCGCCAGCATCATTAACGCTGCGATCGCCAAACTTGTAGCCCATCTCCGGATTCCGCCTGTTCTGCTCATCTAGTCGCCTTTCGCGTTCGTCGATTCAAAGCAACTCGCAAGCAAGCCTTGCCTGGGATGCTCTCCACGGCTGGGCATTGTGACCAATCGACGCTCGCCATTTGTTCGAACTCCTTCTGTCATGGTACGCCAGATGGCGGCTGGAAAACCGCCGGATGAGGCAATTTTGAAACCTGTTTAACCAACACTCAAGTGGCGGCGTCCGCAGGATGCACAACTTCAATGCCGGCGTAGCGGGAGAATCCGGTCTTGTCGAAGGTGAGAATGGCAGTGAGGCCATGCACCTGCATGGCGGCCACCAGCCGGGCGTCGTGCGCTGGCTTCCCGGAAACCCGATACTGAATGACCAGGTTCTCCCAAACCGGATAAATCGCCGGGGTATCGGGCAATAGAGGAAACATGCTCTTCAGGCGCATCAGTTCGGACGCCGCCTCCGGGATCGACAAGCCCAGGCCGTTTTGGGCAACCGGGCGCGTGGCGACCACCCACAGCTCGAAAAGGTCTTGGGGAACAATGTGAAGGTCGCGGCCCTGCTTGGCAGGGCTTCAAGGGCGCGCGCAACCGTTTCGTACTGGGGATGCCGAACCTGTAGAGTTCGGAGAAGCGTGCTGGTGTCAATGAGCAAGGAGGCCTTA
>OBLU010002089.1_pt1 | contig 18492 bp, 19 predicted proteins | sample 1518681 | NCBI WGS metagenome assembly OBLU01 (sample SAMEA3539304, study PRJEB22396) | soil metagenome | biome: tundra; feature: field; material: soil | place: USA | collected 2010-05 | depth 0.15 m | reverse complement strand
CGTGTGGTCAAAAATTAAAACTGTAGGAAAGACAGGCGTTATCCCCTCCCGGCGTGGTCTCGCTGCGTGTCGTCCGCTACGTTTTTTTGGGGCGATCAATGGAGCCCTTTGCGGATCGGCGGACAAATGGGGGGAGACTCATGGAGTGGGCACGTATCCTGGCCTACATCACGGGACGGTGGACCAGGAGCTGCTGCTGCGGAATGAGTATCTGGCTGCTGAAAACCGGGTCCTGGGGGGCAAATTGAAGGGGCGCCGTCGGAAACGGCGCACTGAGCTGCTTCATCGTGGGAGCTTGGACAACTGCCATCTTTGCGACCGTTTTAATTTTTTGACCATACGCGATTAAGTCCTCGGTGACGAAGCCTTCCGCGTCGGCTGCGCGCGTCGTCATCGGCGGCATCATTATTCGGTTCGGGATTTCGACCGAGCCGATGCTGCCCGGCGTAAACAGCACGTCCGTCTGCGTCGGGTTCGGCAAGGAGCTACACGTAACGGTACTGGCCGCCATCTATGACGATGATGGAGCCCTGCAGGAACTCGATGCTGTCACTTGCTAGCATTGCGATCAGTGTCGCCAACTCTTCTGGTTTCCCGAAGCGCGCGATGTTGTGCTCCTTGCGCATGGATTCCCATGCGTCCTCGAACGACAGATTATGCTGCGCCATATACGTGCGCACGCGCGCATCGAAACGCTCGGTCTCGAACGAGCCCGGATGGATCGCCAATACCCGAACGCCGTCGCGTATACCACGGTCGGATAGTGCCTTAGTGAACAGGCCGATCGCCGCATTGACAGAACCGCCGATCATGAATTCGGCTTCCGCGGCAAAGCCGCCGACGCCTCCGATGTTGAGCACCATGCCCTTCGATTGCTGCAAGTAGGGCCAGGCGCTGCGGGCAAGGCGCACGGCACCGAAGAATTTCAGGTCGAAGCCGCTCGCCCAATCGGCATCGGTGAGCTTCAGGAAGTCCCCGCGCCTGGTCGCACCGGCGTTGTTGACCAAAAGGTTCAACTGGCCGAACTCGGCAATGACGGCCTCGATCACGGCATCGGCGGCCTCGGTTATCGAGAGGTCGGCCACGATCGGCAGTGCCTTGACGCCGAGCGCGCGGATGTCCTCCGCGACCCTGTCGAGCCTCGATCGATCCCGCGCGGCGATGGCAACGTGCATGCCCTCCTGGGCAAGACGCATGGCGATGGCGCGGCCAAGTCCGCGGCTCGCGCCGGTGACCAGCGCCACCCGGCCGGAAAGTCCCAAATCCATATCTGTTTACACCCCTGTGCCCGTGTCCCGTGTGCGCAATTGTGCGGGTCGGCTCCCGATTGTCAAAGCGAATCACGGCGTTCCACCGAGCGGATCGCGCATGCTGCGCCATCAATCTCGGTTGCACGCCAGCTTCCTTTTCCGCATAGTTAGATAAACGGCCGCGCGAGCGCAGCGCCGACCGGCACGCAAACAATAAGTCGCAAAACAGGACGAAGACGATGCAACGGAAAACCGTCGCCCTGGCGATCGCCTTGGCGAGTGCGCTCGCGATCTTTGACATGCCCGCCCAGGCCCAATCCTGGCCAAGCAGGCCGATCCGCATCATCCTCCCCAATCCGCCGGGCGGTACCAACGACATCCTAGCCCGCATGCTGCAGGCGCCATTGCAGGAAATTCTCGGGCAGCCGATCGTCGTGGAAAACCGCGCGGGCGGCTCCAACATCATCGCGACCGATGCCATCGTCCGCTCGCCGCCTGACGGTTACACCATTGGCACCATCATCAGCGTGCATGCTTCCAATGTCGCGCTGCAGCCGAAGCTTCCCTATGACTCGATCAAGGACATCACCCCGATCGCGTTCCTCGGGTACGTCGGCAACATTGTCGTGGTGCATCCCGCCGTGAAGGCCAACTCGATGCAGGAGTTGATCGCGCTGGCCAAGGCCAACCCGGGGACGATTCATCACGGATCGTCGGGCATTGGTACCTCGCAGCATTTCTCCGGCGAGTTATTGAAGCTTCGTACCGGCGCGGAGTTCGTCCACGTGCCGTATCGCGGTGGCGGCCCGGCCATCAATGATCTGCTGGGCGGACATATCCAGATGATGTTCGGCAACTTCACCTCAATCCTTCCACACGTTCGCGCCGGAACTGTTCGGCCGCTCGCCGTCACCGCCGGTAACCGCTCGCCAGTGTTTCCGGACCTGCCGACGGTTGCCGAAGCCGCAAACCTACCGGGCTTCGCCGTCACCGAATGGTATGCCGTGATCGGCCCGGCCGGTCTACCGCAGGAGATCGTCGACAAACTCAATGCCGCTTTTTATGACGCGCTCAAGCGGCCCGACATTGCACCGAAGCTCAGAGACCAGGGCATCGAGGTCGAATTCATGACTCCGACCCAACTGCGAGAATTCATCAATGCTGAGATCGCGAAACTCGGCGACATTGCCAAGCGCGCGAATATGCGGCTGCCCGACTGACGAACGCGTTGGCGCGTGCGGGATTGGAACGTTCAGAGTATGTCGGCGCTGCGGTTATCGCTCACGCTTCACGAGGTCAGGCCCGTGATCCCTGACGTGAATGGATCGCGGTTCTCTGCGCAGCTTTGGTGGGGAGGGCAGGCCGTCGGCGGCACGTTAGATCCAGGCCGGCGCGGCCAGCCGGCGGGGCCGGCGCGCTGGTGCGTGCTCTCCGACCTTGGTGACGGCGCGGAGAGCGAACCGGACGGCGTCTGGCTGCTTGAGCAGATCAACGCGGGCGACCGCGCTTCGCCGGACGGCGCCGCCGCGCTGTTCGTTGTGGCGATGGATATTGCCGAATCGGCCGAGGACGAGTTCAACGACTGGTACGACACCGAGCACATCCCGCTGCTCGCGGCGGTGCCGGGCGTGATCTGCGCGCGGCGCTTCCGGACGCTGCACGGCGCACCGCGCTATGCGGCGATCTATCATCTGGCCGATCCGCACGCCTATGCTTCGGCGCCCTGGCGCCAAGCCGACCAGACGCCCTGGATCAAGCGCATGCGCCGCTTCCAGAGCAATCGGCAATATTTGATGTTCCATCCCGCCGCGGCCGTATCCTAGGCTGCGGCCTGTCTGAAAGACTCTCCTATGAGCAACGCAGTTCACCAGCGTGCCCCTGACGCCACAGAATCCGCGAGCGCGAGGCTCGGCGCGTTCATCACCGGCTTCCGTGAGCAGGATCTGCCCAAAGCGATGCGGCACGAAGCCAAGCGCGCGATTCTCAATTTCTTCGGCGTGGCCCTCGGCGGACGGTTCGACCCGGCCGGCGAGACGGCGATCAAGGTCATCGAGCCGATGGCGGGAAAGCCGGCAGCGACGCTGATCGGCCACCCGCAGCGCTTCGACATCCTCAATGCCACGTTCATGAATGCGCTCAACGCCAATGTTCTCGAGTTCGATGACACGCACATGCCTACGGTGATCCATCCGACGTCGCCAGTGGCGCCCCCGCTGTTCGCGCTTGCCGAGGGCGCGCGCGTTTCCGGCTCGGCGTTGATCGAGGCCTTCGTGCTCGGTGTCGAGGTCACATGCCGCGCCGGCAATTCGGTGTCGCCTGGCCACTACGCCCGCGGCTGGCACATCACTACGACCTGCGGCGTGATGGGCGCGGCGGCGGCGTGCGCCCGGCTCATGGGGCTCAACGCCGAGCAAACTGCGCATGCGATCGGCATTGCCGCGTCGCAGGCGGCCGGCCTGGTCGAGAACCTTCCGACCGGCGCCAAGAACATCCAGGTCGGCAACTGCGCTCGCAGTGGTTTGCTGTCCGCGCTGCTTGCTCGGCAAGGCTACACGGCGGCGCCGCAGGCGCTCGAGGGTGGGCGCGGCTGGGCTCGGGCGAGCGGCGACGCGCCGAACATGAAGGCTTTGCTCGGTGGACTCGGGCAAACCTGGGAGCTCGCGAAGAATGCCTACAAGGCCTATCCCTGCGGCATCGTGCTCGCGCCGGTAATCGACGCCTGCCTCGATCTGCGCCGCGATCACAAGCTGAGCACCGACGACGTCGAGCAAGTGACGGTGCGCGGCAATAGCCTGCTGCTCGCGCGCGCCGACCGCCCGCATGTGCCCGACGACCGCATCGCCAAGCTCTCGATTCAGCACAGCGCCGCTATCGCCTTCGTGCTCGGCGCTGCCGGCGTAAAGGAATATGCGGCAATCGATGATCCTGCGGTCGTCGCGTTCCGCAACAAAGTGAGCGCCCAAGCTGATGATGTGGTCCCCATCGAAGCGGCGATCGTCACCGTCCGGACCAAGGGCGGGCGGAGGCTTACTGCGCACGTGAAGCACGCGCGCGGCAGCCTCGAACGTCCGCTGAGCGACACCGAAATCGAAGCCAAAGCCCGGGAGCTCACTGTCTTGGGCGGCACCGGCATCGATATTGCACCGGTCATCGATGCAGTCTGGGCGATGGACCGCAGCGACGATGTTGGTCAGATCATGAAGCTGACGGCGCCGAAGGTGTAAGGGTGACTGGCTGTTGTGCCACGGCCGCGACATCCGCGGCGTCATCTGCGCGAAAGCGGACGATCCAGCATTCCGTTAAGCCGGCTGAAGTGCCTATACGGGCCTTCCACGCACCTCCACCCCCGCCCAATGCTCGTACATCTTGGTTATGGTCGTGATGTCGTCGCTCGGATGCTCCTTCGCCCAGCCGTGCCAGAGATCGGACAGGTTGCGCGCGATCGGAGTCTGCAACTTCATGCGTCCCGCCTCGTCGAGAAACAGCAGCAGGTCCTTGTCGACCGTGGTGTTGGTGGCGCCGTAGTTGAAGGTGCGCGGCAACACGGCCTTCGGGAATTTCACCTCGGTTGCCGAGTTCTTGCCAGTGCCGGTGTTGAGTACGTTCAGCATCAGTTGCGGATCGAGCCCGGCCTTGACGCCGACGACCAGCGCCTCTGCCGTGGCGGCCATGGCGAGGTAGTTGAGCATATTGTTCACCAGCTTGACCATCTGGGCCTGACCCGGCTGCGGTCCGGCAATGAAAACGTTGGAGCCCATGACCACGAATGCCGGGTGCGCCATGTCGATGGCGTTGGCGTCTCCCGAGGCGATGATAGTCAGCGTACCGTTAGCCGCGCGCGGCGTGCCGCCGGTCACCGGCGCATCGACGAAGGCGATGCCCTTGGCCTTAAGACGTTTGCCGATGTCCGCGGCGGTGGGCGGCCCGCTGGTGGAGAAATCCACCACGCATTTGACGCGCGTCGATGAAGTCACGCCGTTGCGGCCGAACAGTACGTCCTCCGTCGCCTCGTTATTGGTCACGCAGGTCAGCACCACATCCGCGTTGTTGGCAGCTTCCGCAGGGTCTTGCGCCCAGCGCGCCCCGGCGGCGAGCAGCGACTCCGCCTTGCCGCGACTGCGATTGTTGACGGTGAGGGGCAGTCCGGCGCCGATCAGACGTGCGGCCATGGGGCGCCCCATCGCTCCGGTACCGATAAAAGCGTAGGCAGTGGATGTCATAGATCACCTCAGTTAGATTCACATGCCAAAATTATGATAGCGCCTGATCGGAAGCGGCGGCAAAGGTACGGGGGAGGGCAATCGGGCATGAACGGGATTCTGGCAGTGTGGAACGACCGGTCGGAAGCGGTCAAGCTCGACTACGAACGCTGGTACATGAACGAACACATCCCGGAGCGACTTGCTGTGCCCGGCTTCCGGACAGCGCGACGTTACGAGGCCATAGAAGCAGACCGCGCCTTCTTCACCTATTACGAGGTCGACAGCCCGGACGTGCTGGTTGACCCGGCCTATACGGCGCGGCTGGCTAATCCAACGCCTTTGACCCGAAGCATCATGCCGCATTTCTACAGGATGGTGCGCAGTGTGTTCGTCGAAATCGTGCGAGAGGGAGGCGGAATTGGCGGCGCGCTGGTGGTCGCGCGCTACATGAATGGCGCGCCCACGAGTTTGCCACGCGCGGCATTGGAGGCGGTTGACCGCAGTGAGATCGTCAGCGCGAAGATCTGGCAACCCGCTCCAGCCAATGTGTGCACCGACACCCCTGAATCGCGGACCAGGCCCGAGCCCGACGCGGTGGCGAGCGGCGCCATCGTGGTCGAAACGGCGCGGGAGGCTGCAGCATTGGCGCTCGCGACTTCGCTCAACCGGAAACTGTCCAAGGCCGGCGTATCGATCGGCTGTTACCGGCTGCTCTGCGCTAATAGCAACTGACGCTGTGTGTTGTGTATACCGAAAACCTTATCCGCGTTAACGAGGCGGCAGAATCGCCTAAGCTGGCGCAATGATCGGGCTGCTGTGTTTATTCCTTGGTCTCATGACGGCCGGGCACGGCTCACGAACGATGATCGCTGGCTCTTTATCCAGCTGTATCGCTGGTTTCCATCAATCCTGCGGGTTCTCACGATCATCCGTCCCGAGACCATCGTGCGTTGGCATCGGGCCGGCTTTCGCTGCTACTGGCGCTGGAAATCGCACTGTCCCTTCCGAAAACGTTTTCCAGAAATCAATCTAGACTATACCCGGCTCAGATGGAAGCTGGAGCAATTTTGAGTTTGCCGGGAGGAAACGGCTTTGATGCCGAGGATTCGGCAGATGCAGATAGCTGACACTATTAGCGGAAAATCAAGCAGCGGAGACATTACTAAAAAATCCCGCGGGAAGCCGCCTCAGACGCCCAGAGTTTGAACCTTTTCGCACCTAATCTGTGCACTAGTTTAACACAGGCCGACTCGGAAACTTGCCGATCTGGCAAATCCGGAAATGAATCGCGCAATTCCTAGCGGGGTTGCAAATTCGATATAGTGGGATTGCGAACCAGGCATCGAACATGACAGATGGTTCTTCGCACTCCAGCGTGTGGAAGGCGCTCGACGCATGGGCGGACGCGCTCAAGCCTTGGCAAAGGGTCGTCCTTGCGGCCTCTTTCGTGTGCGCCCAGCATGGGCATCGACTGGGAGGTGGACCGCCGCGAGGCGGTCTTTCTGATTTAAGAATTTAAGAGAAAAATGATTTAGCAGCGATGCAGAAAGCTCACGCAGAACAGATCGTGTTAGCTTGTCTCAACATCCTTAAGCGCCTCGGAAGCAATAAAAATAGCTTCGGTAGTCCCCTCCTTGAGCTGGCGCCTGATGGAAACATCGAGATGCCGAGCTATATTTGGCTGGTTGCGCTTCTGATCCTCGGAAATGTATTTCCAAGCGAGTTTATAGGCTAAATTGTACAGCTCAACGTTCCGCGCAATCCCAGCCATCGCCCCATCCTTCTGAATCGGGCTACCGGTAGCCGCACTTTGTGACAGCGCTGGGGCAGGCTGCAAGTTAGTCATAGCAGTACTGCCCCTGTCCCTTCCGAAAACTACATCCGGCATTTGATTCGTGCGGCGAGGGAGAATCGGGGCATCATCCGGTGTGATGTTTGCCATCCTGCACGTGCTCGGGTCATTTGCCTGCGATCTGCTCAAATCGAGGCGTCGGCTCCAGGCGGAGAACCTGTTTCTTCCGCCATCAACTCAATATCGCCTTGCGGCGGCTAGCGCATCGGCCTCGATTGCGCGGTAGCGATCGAGCCCTTATGATCTGGATGACTCGAATTTATCCCGCTGCTTGATTTGGCTCAGGTGGTGAAGCAGGAGACAATCCTTCGCTGGCATCGTGCAAGTTTCAAGCTTATTGGCGGTGGAAATCCCGGAATAGGGCAGGGCGACCGAAGATTGATCGTGGTCTGCGTGACCTTATCCAGCAGATACGGCCACACCTACGGCACCACTTTCGCCAGCCCTAACTTTTCCGACATCGCCAAGGCATGCAACGTGCATGGTATCCGCGTAAGCGATCCAAAGGATGTCGAAACGGCGTTGCGACAGGGGCTTGCAGCAACGGCACAGCGACCCGCTCTCGTTGAGGTGATGGTCGGTGATTATTCGTATCCGAAGATATAAGCTGGACCGGTAGTGATGTCGCTTTAGGGGAGGACCACGTGATCCGATTGATCCGCAAGCTCTCGCTCGGACTTCTGGCGGCGCTCGTCGCGACGACGCTCTCGCCCGCAGCACGGGCCGACGACGTCCATCTCATTGTCAATGTCTTCCCGGGGCTGCAGAACCTGCCGCTCTTCGCGGCGTTGGAGAAGGGTCTGTTCTCGAAGCGCGGGCTTGCCGTCGAGATACAGAACACGCCCAATTCCCAGGCGCAGCGCGACGGGCTCGCCCAGGGCAAATTCCAGATCGCGCATGCTGGGGTGGACAACGCCGTCTATATGGCGGATTCGGGCGCGGCCGACGTGGTCATCGTCGCCGGCGGCGACAACGGCATGAACCAGCTCGCCGTTCAGCCCACGATCCGCTCCTTCGAGGACATCCGCGGCAAGACCGTAGTGACGGACGCGACCAACACTGCCTGGGCCTTCCAGCTCTACCGCATTCTCGAGCTCAACGGCCTTAAGAAAGGTGACTACAACGTCCTGGCCAAGGGCGGCACGCCGCTCAGGATGAAGAGTATGGTCGAGGACAAGGCCAATGTCGCTGGGATCCTCAACCCGCCTTGGGTGTTCATGGCCGAGAAGCAAGGGCTCAAGAGCATGGGCCAGGCGGTGAAGTTCATCGGGCCCTATCAAGGCGGCGGCGTGTTCGTGCTGCGCTCCTGGGCCAAGGCGAACGGCCCCGTGCTGATTAAATATCTCCAGGCTCTCATAGAAGGCACGCGCTGGGCGATGGACCCGAATAACAAGGCTGAGGCTACCGCGATGCTAGTCGATCATCTGAAGATCAACCAGGAGATCGCCGTGCAATCGCTACCGGCTGCCGTGGGCAGGGGCGGTGGCATTTTCAAGGACTCTGGCTTCGACATGAACGGCTTCAAGAATGTGCTCAAACTGCGCGCCGAGTTCGGCGATACTGGCAAGGCCCCGGGCAAGCCCGAGGCCTACGTGGACCTGACTTATTACCGGCAGGCGCTAAAGGGGATGTAGATTAATAGACTTTTCTACGCGCCGACTGTTAGGCCGAATACTGCCCGCATTCAAAGGTCTCTCGGCTCGCGCCTGAGGTCAACGAGGAGACAATATGGATCTCGGTCTCAAAAACAAAAATGCGCTGATCACGGGCGGAAGTCAGGGCATTGGCTTTGCGATCGCAAAAGCGCTCGCTGAGGAAGGTTGCAATGTTGCCATTGGCGCCCGCGGACGCGAGCGTCTCGATCACGCTGCGGGCGACCTGAGCAAGCTTGGTGTCAAAGCCGTTCCGATCGCAGTCGATCTCACGACCGAGGAAGGTTGCCGCGCCTTTGTCGACAACGCCGTCGCTGCACTGGGCGGTTGCGACATCCTCGTCAACAATGTCGGCGGAACGATTCCAGGCACACTAGCGACCTTCACCGCCGAGACGTGGCGCGATATTATTGACTGTAATCTTATGTCATACGTCTTTACGACAAAATCTGTCGTGCCATACTTAAAGAAATCCAAGGCTGGCCGCATACTGAACATTTCCGGTGTTTCAGGAAGGATGCTTTCGCCTGGCGCGTACTCAACGACACTATCGAATGCGGCGATCATCGGGTTCACTAAATTAGTGGCGAATGACCTCGCGCCGTATAACGTGCTGGTTAACAGTCTCGCACCTGGCACCGTTAATACCGAAAGCTGGGGACCGCGCGCGGAGCGTATGGCAAACATGCGCGGCACAACCGTTGATCAAGTGCGAAAAACGCTTGCCGGAATGTCACTGCTAAATCGCTTGGCTGAGCCCGAAGAAATGGGCTGGATGGCGGCGTTTCTTGTGTCTGAAAAGAACTCATACATGACCGGAACGACGGTCGAATCCGGTGGGGGGCGCGATAAAGTGCCTGGAATGAGTTGATAGGCCTGTGTTGGCTACTGATCTTGGCCAAACCAAATCCCTAAAGACGTAAGTTGTTGGGATTGCAAAGCCGGAGCCAGTCCGGATCAGGGTGGCAGACAATGGTTTCAGCAACCGAAACCTACGCCGCATCAGCGCTTTAATCCATATTCGTCAGCGTCTTGGGCGTCGTCTGGCGAATAAGAAAGGTTAGGTCGTTCAATTTAAAATTATTTCTGGATCTGCGAAATTATAATGTGAAACAGCCTCAACGGCGTCTTATCGTTTGCCGAATGACACCTCTCTCGGATGGCCCGGGAAATACGCCTGCGCCATAGACTACCTTGTAGTCCTTGTTTTCGAGACTGATAACTCCGTTCCCATCGATAAGATTGGGCTACTACCATGGAATAATTTGACCGTTGAAATTGAAGAAAGTCCCGGCCTCCGCTATTGTTAGCCCAGCGATCACATTGCGCACACCCTTAACAGACACTTCGACCGAGTTTGTAGCCTTTGGGCCGCCCATCTCGGTGCGAGTCCAGCCAGGTGAGATCGATACGAGAATGATGCCGCGCTTTGCGTACCATTCACCAATACTACGGGTGAGCATATTAAGCGCCGCCTTGCTCGTGCGGTATGCATAACGGCCCGCTTGCCACGTGCTAGCGATTGATGCGAGCGTCGACGATATGTTGACGGCAACGGGGCGCTCGCCGGCCGCAAGATTGTCGACGAAAGCGCCACACACGCGGGCGGGTCCTAAGACGTTCGTCTTCAAAAGCTCAAGCCAAGCGTCGAAGTCGTAATTTCTCAGGTCTGGATCGTCGTTACCCTCATATGCGCCGCTCCCATAAAACATCGGTTCGACCGTGCCGGCATTGTTGATCAGGACGTCTAATGGTTTCCCTTTCAGCTGTTCTGCGACAGTCTTCACCTGGGCGGCGTCAGTGACATCCATTTCAAAAATATGAATTTGCCCACGACCGTTTGATCTGAGCGTCTTCAACTGTCCTGCATTAACTGCCTTGTGGCAGGTAGCATAGACATGCCAACCGTCGGAGAGATGTTGCCGCACAAACTCCAAGCCAAGGCCCCTGCCTGCGCCGGTAATCAGTACTGATCGCATGGATCGCCCCTCAAAACTAAATGCAACTGGGCGCCGCCTGCTGGATCGACCTCTTTTCCGCGGATCGTGTTACGGAGCTTGGGGTACCCTTGGTTGGACATCACCACAATTCTCCTTGTTACGATCAAATGTATTTTGTCGCGCCACCGCAGGATTCGACGGTCGTTCCGGTCATGTATGAGTTCTTTTCAGACACGAGAAACGCCGCTAGCCAGCCCATTTCTTCCGGCCTGCCTAGGCGATTGAGCATCGCCATTCCGGAAAGCGCCGCTCGGACTTCATCAACCGTTTTACCTCGCGCCTTCGCCATCCGCTCAGCGCGTGGTCCCCAGCTCTCGACGGCTATCGTTCCCGGGCAAAGGTTGTTGACCAATATGTTGAACGGCGCGAGATCGTTTGCAATGAGTTTACTGAATCCGATGATGGCCGCGTTAGATAGCGTCGTCGACAGCGCTCCAGGAAAGAGCATTGTTCCCGATATGCCGGAAATATTCAGCACGCGGCCGGCCTTTGATTTCTTGAGATGCGGGATGGCAAATTTTGTCGTGTGGATATACGACATAAGATTGCGATCGATCGCCTCGCTCCACTGTTCCTGGGTGAGGCTCTCGAGTGTGCCTGGAACCATGCCGCCGACGTTGTTGACGAGAATGTCGCAACCGCCCAGCGCAGCGACGGCGCTGTCGACAAAGGTGCGGCAACCTTCCTCGGTCATGAAGTCGACTGCGATCGGAACGGCTTGAACACCAAATTTGCTCAGTTCGGCCACGGCCTGATCGAGACGCTCGCGTCCGCGGGCGCCAATGGCCACATTGCAACCTTCCTCGGCAAGCGCTTTCGCTATCGCAAAGCCAATGCCCTGACTGCCGCCCGTGATCAGCGCATTTTTGTTCTTAAGCCCGAGGTCCATGGTGCTCCCTCACAAATACTGCTTCGCGAAGTCAGCGCATTCCTGACCAACCAAGTCCAAGTGATTTGGGTTGTCATAAAGGGACATGTGGGACGCGTCGCCGCCAATCTGCACCAAACGTTTTCGCGGACAGGGAATCTTTTGGAAGGCCGGCACTTCGTATTCGGTCATTGTTATGTCATCATAGGCCGACGTCACCATCAACACCGGGGTATAAATAATACGCTTCATGAAGGGCACCACATTGTAACGCATCGCGTACTCGACACTCTGCACCGTTGTCCAATGCTCGTGGTTGGGCGCCACTGTCTCCTTGAATTTCTTGAATACCGGCCAGGTCTCCGGCGCAGGCCAAGCTGATGGCTTCTCATGCGGATGGGCCGAATGGGCAATCGTGCCATGCTTACCGGTCTTGAATCGCGAGACGCGATCGGTAGCGATAAGATTTTGAAGCTCGCGATAGCCGACATTCGAATTAGCGCGCAGCATGTTGTAATGGCCGTCGAGCATCGGCACGACCGACATAAGGCAGCGGACCCGCGAGTCATATGTCGCAACGGGAAACACATGCGCGCCGGCATATGAGATGCCCCAAATGCCGATACGGTTTGGATCGACATCGTTTCGGAGGGCGACGTAGGTGATGGCATTGATGATATCGTCGCATTGCTGCCACGGATCAATGTGCTGTCGCGGTTCGCCCGCGCTTTCGCCGAAGTGACGATAGTCGAACGTTAATGCGGCAATGCCGGCCTTAACAAAGAAGCTCGCATATTCCGGTTGGATGAGTTCCTTCACGTAACACCAGCCGCCGCCCATGACGACACAAGGATAAGGCGGTTTGACTCCTTCGGGCGTATAGAAATGACCTTTGATTTCAACGCCGTCGCTCTTGAATAAGATCAATTCTCGCGGCATGTGGGGTTACCTCAGTTTTCGCGGAAATTTAGACTGCCTTCCGTTACATGGGTCTACGTAGAGCGCCGGCTCACTATCCGGGTAGAGATGCACCACGTAAATGCTTTTACCGAAGGCTATAAGCGGCGCCAAGCCAAAGAGTGATCCAGTTGGTCGTATGCACTTCGGTCAGGCAGATATTTAGGTATCAATCGCGCGCGATAAAAATGTCGCGCGCCAAGGATTGAACGAGCATTGATATATATCAATCCGAACCTCATTGCCGCTCACAATGCTTTCAAATTACTGATTACATAGACGAACTGACAATTACATGCGGCGTCCGGGGTGATTGCAAGCGAATAGCCGGCTTGCGTAATATTCTCGCTCAAGGAACGTCTACGCGGATAAATTCACGGGGGCGCTTCTGTTAAGGTCGGCTCTAACAAACAATGCGGGAGGATTATTTCAATGTTCAAGCTTTTTCACAGTGCGGCAGTGGCTGCTGTTGCGACAATAATTGTTGCCGCGCCAAATGTGGTGCATGCCCAAGAATATCCGAACAGAATAGTACGTATAATAGTGGCCCAGCCGCCAGGCGGCGGAACGGACACCATCGCCAGGCTGGTTGCCGACCAGCTGGCAAAGCAACTAGGGCAACCCGTTATTATTGAGAACCGTCCGGGCGCCGGCTTCGTTGTTGGTACCGAGTTGGCAGCTCGGGCGACGCCCGACGGGTACACACTCGTGATTGGGCTCAACGGCAACATGGCCGTTAACCCCAGTCTATTCAGTAACCTGCATTATGACCCAGTTCGTGACTTCACGCCTGTTGCAATGCTCGCGGATTTTCCGTTTTTGGTCGTAGTGAACAATGATCTTCCCGCAAGTACGATGAAGGAGCTGGTCGGCCTGGCCAAAGCGAAGCCCGGTGAGATTAATTATGCATCCGCCGGGAACGGTACTGGACAGCAGCTTGCAATGGAGCTGTTCAAGATGGTGACCGGAACGAACTTTACGCATATTCCATATCGCGGCGCACAGGCGGCCTATATCGATATCATGTCCGGAAAAGTAGCGGTGATGTTCGATAATATTTCGACTGCCATCGGCCAAGTGAAAGGGGGCAAAGTGCGAGCGCTAGCCGTTACGACCCGGGAAAGAGTACAAGTTTTGCCCGACCTGCAAACGGTCGCCGAAGCCGGAATTGCTGGCTATGAGTACCAAACGTGGTTCGGTCTTTGGGCGCCCCGCAATACGCCCCGCCCGATAATCGAAAAGCTGCACTCTGAAATAGTGAAGGCACTTGCAAACCCGGTTTTGAAAAATCACATCGAGGCGTTGGGGGGCATACCTGCCACCATGGCGCTTGCCGATATAGAGCCGTTCGTCAAGGCAGAGATTGTTAAATGGGCTGAAGTGGTGAAACATGCCGGCATCAAGGTTGTTGATTAGCAACGCGACTGCTCCAAGCCAGGAAAGGCGCGCGAGCCTCCGTACCTTCTTTGGCAAACTTCGTCACCACGCCGTTCGAGCTTTGGTTTTCGGTCGGAAGGGCACGATAAGGTATCAGTATCCGCATCGGCGCTTGCGGACTTAAAAGGAACTCGAAGATCTAAAGATCCGGCCGAACCGGCTTGGGTAAAGCTGCCAACATAGGCCGCCCGGGGCGGTGGTCGTCGACCTCGTCAAGCCGCCAGTTCAAGGATTGCTACAATATCTTCCCAGCCTTTGATCGGACGAGGATTTCCGTAAATTCCACGATCTTGCATCGCGGCTTTCGCGATGGCTTCAAATCTATCTTTTTTCACGCCGACCTCACCAAGTGTTCGCGGAAGTTCGAGTTGGCCGACGAGGTCTTCAACAATTTGCGCGGCGGGAACTCCCGGGCGTCCCATCGCCTTTGCAACTACATTCTGCTGCGCCACTGTAGCTATCTCATTGTACCGCAGAACGGAAGGCAGTAGCACACATGACGTCAGGCCGTGGGGAACGCCAGCGGTGCCGCCGAGCGCTCGCCCAATCGCGTGGCTTGCGCCCATCTGGACCCCGGCGATGATTGGCGTTGAAGACAACCAAACGCCGCTTTGTGATACCTGCCGGGAAGCTCTGTCTGACGGATCGGCTTTCGTGCGAGACAGACCTTCCGTAAGGAGTGCCAACGCCTGGATCGACGTCGCCTCAGAATACGGATCAAGGCTCTTCGACAGCAACGCTTCAATTGCATGGTCGAGAGCTCTTATTCCCGTCGAAAGCCAGAGGTTGAGAGGCGTGTGTAGCGTCAAAGACGGATCCAAGATGACTGAAAACGGCAGTAGATCCGGGTGTTCAAATGCATGCTTCACGCGCGTTTTGGGATGGACCAGACCGCCGGCCTTATTAAATTCTCCACCGGAGAGGGTCGTGGGAACAGAAATTTGCCGGATATTTGGAGCCCGGGTGATCGGGTTATAAATGCTGCCATCAGGCTGGGCGCGCAAATGCAGCGCATCAAGCTGATCAACGTCGGTGATGTCATAGGCAAGGCAAACCCGTAATCCCTTGCCAGCCTCGGTCACGGAACCACCGCCAATTGTGCATATGAGATCGGCTCCGCTCCGGCGCGCCCGATCGGCAGCGGCGATGACCACGTCACGCGGCGTATGCGGCGGAACGGAATCGAATACATCAACGACCCGCGTTTCAAGGGCATCGCATACTTTCGAAATCTCGTTGGTCTTTTTACGAAGGCTGTTGCTTACGATCAAGAAAACACGTTCGGCCCGTAGGCGCTTCACTTCGTCGAGCAGTGCGTCCTCGAACGCCGCACCAAAATGCACGCGTTTTATGGAGCCATATTCAAAAATGCCAATTTTTGTCATCAACCTACCTTTAAATTGCTGAGCGCCAGGTTGAACCCATCGATACAGTCCTTAGGCATATCTGCCATCTGGCAGTAGACGATCTATGGCAGCACCGTTGGAGAGGCTGCACACGGGCGATGGAGATTGTTTTTGGCGCCTCGATAGTGCATTTAGGCGCGCTATCAAGCGCCGGAAAAATCCGCGGTCATTTCCTCGGCCGCGCCCAACTTGCTAAGTGCGAGGCGTGCCGGACGAGATAGATGCTCATGTAAAATCCGTTTTATGCTCGCCTCGTCGCGCGTTCGTAGCGCCTTCAGCAGCGTATAGTGCTCCGCTTGGACATGTCGGACTTGCTCAGGATCGTCGCTGTACAATTTGGCGTAGGGACGCATCTGGCCGCGCAATCCAATGATCATCTGCGAGAGACGGGGCAGGTTTGCAAGCGCATATAATTCCTCGTGAAAACGCTCGTGAAGCACGCTCCAGGTATCGGACGGGCCGGCAGAGTCCATTCGATGCAAGACTGACTCCAGCGTTTGCAGTGATTTTTTGCTCCTCCAACGCGCTGCCTCAGTGGCTGCCAGTGTTTCCAGTGGGAGCCGAACTAGAAAAAGTTCGTGCAACTCGGTGGCCGATAGTTCTCGAACGACCACGCCGCGATTGGGTCGAAACTCCACTAGTTTTTCGGCTTCCAACTGACGCAACGCTTCGCGCACAGGAATAGCACTCACGTCGAGTCGCTTTGCCAGATCTGTGATGTTGAGGCGCGAGCCAGGTCCATACTCCCCATCGAAAATGCTGCCGTCGAAGATGCTCTTGCGCAGCTTCGAAACGACAATTTGTGTGAGGCTTTTGTATTCGCCGTCAGGACCGGACATCCGCGCCACATCTAAGCTCGACGATGGCCCACGGCGTCGCGGCTTCAAGTCTCCGACCACAAGTTCATCTCCGTCATCATTCACGTTCATGAGTGCCGACGATCGGTGCATTCGAGCCACTTTGGTCCGCACTCATATCGCTGGACAATTATGTAGTGTCGAATCGAATTCCCATAGAGCAGTGACCATCCGGTCAGCGTGTCGCTGCGTCAATACCAACATTGTTCAGTTCGCATCAGGAAATCGTGCCGCTGCAACGATAAACGCGCGATCGTTACTTCCCCTGGGCTTCTGGGTTACGACGGAAGAGACGGATGTCGACGCGGTCATCACCGCAGCCAAGCTAGTTGGCTTTGTCGCGATGCGCCGCCACAGGGCAAAAGCGCTATATATATAATATATTATATGTTCTAGTAAGATGCAAATCAAGTATCGTCATGATGATGCGACGTGGCTAGCGAGGTAACCACCGACGCCCAGTTTTATTGACATCTAGTGGGAGTTTCTGTCCGTTCACATGTCGTCGCGCGCAGGGGTGGCGCCGCGCGCCCGGCGCGACGGCGAATGCAATTTCGTCGCTGTGACTTTGACATTAGCAATATATCATATATAATAGCTAGAAGGTTTAGAGCGTCCGGCCAGACGCCGCGACCGCTAGGCCGAAGCATCGTGATGCAACAGTCGGCCCGTTCGGCACCAAGGAGACAACATGTCGGAATTCGGGATGATGGGGGTCGATTGGGAGGAACGGGTCAATTTCGATCGGCTGCGCCGCGAGCGGTTAAAGAAAGCTCAGGACGCGATGGAAAAAGCCGGGCTTGACGCGCTATTCGTCTTCGCACTGGAAGACGTACGTTATCTGACCGGATTTCGCTCTCATCTCGGCCCCACGACGATACTCGGACTAGCTGCCGCTGTCCTACCTCGTGGCGGGGACCCGATCTTGTGCACTTTGGATATGGCACACGCACGCGCACGCATGCCTTGGATCCATCCCGATAATATTTTGGGCCGGCCCTTCATTCGCACCGAGGGGGGAACCAAGAAATGGGCCGAAGAAATAAAGGGGAAAGTTGGCAAGCTGGCCGAAGGTAAAATCGGCGTTGATTTGCTATCCTTTGGGCTTTCTCAATGGTTGCCCAAGTGTTTTCCAAAAGCTCAGTTTGTCGACGGGAAAGAAGTCCTTGGTCTGGCCAAGGTCATCAAGACCAGAGACGAGATCGAATGCCAAAAAATTGTGACGATGATCACGGAGGCTGGTTTCCAAAAACTTTTGGAGAATCTCAAACCCGGCGTGAAGGAATGTGAGCTGCTGTCGCTCGCGTGGCAGAAATTCACTGAGCTTGGCAGCGAATGGAGCCAGTGCTCTAACATCGTCTGTTCGGGCCCCTATACCGCACCTTATCGACGATTCACATCCGACCGCGTGATCCGCGAAGGAGATTGCGTCGTCGTTGATATCGGCGCTTGTTTCAATGGATATTGGGGCGATTTCACGCGCACGTTTCTGTGTGGCGACGTCCGGCCGACCAAAGAACAGATCGATCTGCATCAAGAAAGTTACAACACACTGTTCAACGCCTGCGCGGAGGCGGTGGTCGGCAACACGAATGCAGATATCGGTAAGCACCTGAATGATCCAAAAACTAATCCGAATTCCGATGACATGTCGGGTGGGCACGGCGCTGGCGTTAATCCGTGGGAGGCGCCATGGGTCGCCAATCTCAGCCCGGACGCCATCGTCCCCCTGCAAAAGGATATGCTGTTCAGCATCGAGCCATATGCCGGACGGGTGGGCGTCGGCGGCTTCCGTTTGGAGAACCAGGTCTTTGTCGGCGAAAAGCAGCCGGACATCTTCACCACGATGAGTTTCGACGAGCGGTTGCTCCGCGATGTCCATCCGCTCGATAAAACCACGGGGAGGAAAATCCGTTATTCCTATTTGATGCGCCAATAGGCAGCAATTGCGGTCATCGCGATCACCAAAGAGTTACATCAGCGAAAGTGCAGGGCCGTTCTGCATTTGGCA
>OBLU010002086.1_pt1 | contig 18500 bp, 12 predicted proteins | sample 1518681 | NCBI WGS metagenome assembly OBLU01 (sample SAMEA3539304, study PRJEB22396) | soil metagenome | biome: tundra; feature: field; material: soil | place: USA | collected 2010-05 | depth 0.15 m | reverse complement strand
CGCATCGGAATCCGCTTGGTCTGATTGTCAGTGTTCGGGAATTTTGATTGTCGCCGGTCGAACTTTATGATTGTCGCCCGTCATAGCGGACTGTTTGGCATCCCTAAAGAGCCTGTCGGGGCTTCGAATAATCCAAAACCGCACTTTGGGCCGCCCCGTTTCGATGAATGCGCCTTTCAGATGGGTGAGTCGGATCAAACTATCTCGATAACGCTGGTGCAAATCAAATGACCGCACGGCGAGACAAGTGCAGAGTTGTAGTGATTGGCGCCGGTCTCGGCGGGATGTCCGCAGCGATCATGCTTGCTCGTGCTGGTTTTAGAGTTACGCTGCTTGAGAAGAACATGAACGTCGGGGGAAAGTTGAGTCTCTTGGAGACACGCGGCTTCCGCTTTGATCTCGGTCCCTCGATCTTCACTCTTCCCCAGATATTCCGCCCCATCTTTGAAGGGGACGGAAAACGGCTTGAGGACTATATTTCCCTGACGCGTGTGGACCCTCAGTGGCGAAATTTCTTTGAAGACGGGGTCGTGGTCAATCTTTATGAGAGTTCGCAGGATATGCGCACTGAGCTATCCAAGTTGGGCGACGGTGTATTTGAAGAATACGAACGGTTCATTGCTTACTCACGCACGCAGTACGAAATTGTAGAAAAGGGTTACCTCAGAGAAGGTCTCGATACGTTCTGGCAATTTTTGCAGTTCTATCGAATGAACGGTCTGTTCAACCTCGACTATCTCCACACGGTGTCGAGCAGCATTTACAAACGGGTTCGCAATCCCTACATGCGGGACATCTTCGAATACTTCATCAAGTATGTTGGATCTTCAGCTTTGAACTCCCCAGGGTTCATGAACCTGATGCCGAATATTCAGCTGGAATTCGGGCTGTGGTACGTCGATGGAGGTCTATATCAGTTAGCGCGCGCCTTTGCAAAACGCTTAAGCGAAGTCGGGGTCGAGGTGCGACTCGGTTGCGAGGTAGTAAAGATCGACGAAAGCCGCAAAGAAGTTCGCGGAGTCGTCTTCCGCAAAGCGGGAGGACCAGACGAACTTATCGAGGCTGATTATGTGGTCTCGAACATGGAGGTCATTCCGGCCACTGAGAAGCTCTTGAATGCGAGCCCGCGCGAGTTAAAGAAGCTCGACAGGTTTGAGCCGTCCTGCTCGGGAATCGTTCTTCACCTTGGGCTCGACCGCGTCTACCCTCAGCTCGCGCATCACAATGTTTTCTACTCGCGGAATCAACATGCGCATTTTGACCGAGTATTTCGCGACAAGAAGTTGCCGGATGATCCGACCATTTACCTGGTCGCTCCCACTCGGACTGACCCCTCGCAAGCGCCTGAGGGTTGTGACAACATCAAGATTCTCCCCCATATTCCATATATCAATGAGGAGCGTCCGTATACGCGGGAAGACTACGTTGCGCTCAAGGAGTTATGCCTCGATAAGTTGGAGCGTATGGGATTGACTGATCTGCGCAAACACGTGGTTGTTGAGGACTTCTGGACCCCATTCGATATTGCCGAGCGTTACGCATCCAATCGTGGATCCATCTACGGAGTGGTTTGCGATCGAAAACGCAACTTTGCATTCAAGGCGCCGAAGCGAAGCCCGCGCTATCGAAATCTGTTTTTGTGGGAGGCAGCGTAAACCCTGGGGGCGGCATGCCAATGGTGGCGCTCTGCGGGCAGCATGTCGCGCGATTGATTGTCGAGCAGCAGCAGAGGACTTCTTCGTGATCTGGCTGTTTGCGATCTGCGTGCTTGGTGTGCCCGTTGGCTTTTTGCTATTGTGGCGAATTCCCTTATGCGGTCGGTCCCGCGCGGATTCAATGTTGCCAGTTTCCATCATCATCCCCGCACGCAATGAGGAGCGCAATCTTACGCAACTCCTTGCGTCGATTTCGAAATCCGACTACCGTCCGCAGGAAGTAATCGTCGTCGATGACTGTTCCAGCGACGAAACAGCATTCGTGGCCAACCATTTGGGCGCTACCGTAGTGACTTCTGGACCGCTGCCGTATGGTTGGACTGGCAAGACATGGGCATGCTCTCAAGGAGCTGAAACTGCTGGCTCAGAGTTGGTCTTATTCCTCGATGCCGACACATATTTCGTACCTGGCGGACTGGAACAACTCGTTGTGGCGTATGACAAACTATCTCGAACTGAAGTCGCCCTCTCTTTGCTGCCTTATCACGTAATGTGTGCGCCCTATGAACAACTATCGCTCATTTTCAATCTGCTGATGGCCTTCGGAGCGGGCGGTTTTGGAATGCTCGGCGGGGAGCGCCTATTTGGACAGTCCCTGCTGATATCGCGCGACCTTTACGTCAAGAGCGGTGGTCATGCAGCCGTGAGACACAACATTCTTGAGAACTTTGCCCTCTCGTCGAGAATCAAGGATGCAGGAGGAACCTGTGTTTGCTTAGGCGGTTTTGGCGTGCTTAACATTCGCATGTTTCCCGACGGCTTAGCGCAACTTTGTGAAGGATGGAGTAAAGCTTTTGCTGATGGAGCCGCGGCTTCTGACCGGAGAGTGCTCATGCTGGCGATACTGTGGCTCACCCTGATGTGCTCTACGTTCCTCCTTATCCCGCTCGCTCCGGCGGGTTGGCACGTTGCTTACGCACTGCTGTATCTGTGTTATGTTCTTCAGCTCGTAAGCTCGACTCGCCAGATTGGGAATTACAGCGTTGTCACATGCATTCTTTATCCATTGCCCTTGGTTTTCTTTTTTGCGATTTTCGCGCAGTCGCTTTATCGACGCGTGTTCAAACGCAAGGTGACTTGGCGTGGCCGAAGCGTATGAGTATTGCTCTATGGACGGCGAATCTTCTTGGCTGGCCGATCATACACTTGACGACCGCGTTTGTTGTTCTTCGCCTGCCGCTTGAAAAGTTCTCGTGCGATAGCTTCATCTATAAGAGCCTAGCCTGGGAGCGCGAGGGTATATTTTATCGTCAATATTTCGCGATTCAACGATGGAAAGTGATGTTGCCAGATGGCGCACCGTGGGTCGGGGGCTTCTCCAAAAAACGCCTCGGAAGACGTGATCGCGCATACCTCAGGACTTTCTTGCTGGAAACTCGTCGTGCCGAATTCGCTCATTGGTGCATGCTCGCCTGCCTCCCCATCTTCTTCCTGTGGAATCCACTCTGGGCATGCGTAGTCATGACATTGTATGCGGTCGTCGCGAACATACCATGCATTCTGGCGCAGCGATATAACCGACTGATTCTAGTCAAGCTTCTTCGTATGTTGGACCAGAAGTCTCTGGCATAGACCTCTACTCCGCCCGCAATGCATGAACCGGATTCACCGCCGCCGCACGGCGAGACGGCAGATAGCACGCCAGGTATGCAGTAGCCACGACACCTCCGGTAATCGTCGCGTAGGTTATCGGATCGACAGGACTCACCTGGAATAAAAGAGACGACATAAGTCGCATGGTAATAAAGGCGATTACGAGCCCGCACCCCGCGCCAACACCAGTCAGCAATAATCCCTGGCGGACAAACAACGTGGTTAATGCTTGGCGCTGAGCGCCGAGCGCCATGCGGATGCCAATTTCGCGCGTTCGTTGCGAAACCGAATAGGAAATAACTCCGTAGATGCCCACGATACCTAAAAGCAACGCCATACTCCCTGCGACGCACAACATCACCAAGGTGAAAGAGGTTCGCGCCATGGACTTTGAGAAGAATTGGCCCAGTGTCGAAGGATCGGCTAACGGCACATCTGCGTTGACTGACCAGACACGTTCCTGAACTTCTTTCATGAAGGCTTGAGAACCAGCTCGGGGACTACGGATTGTGAAAGCCACTCCGCGGCGTATTTCTATTTTTTGCCCTTCGAAGTTGCTGACCATGACGGGCCAATAAACTGTCGTCGAAGCCGGCTTGTCCACACCCTCATCGTGCATGTCTTGCGCTACCCCGATGATCTCTCGCCAGTCATCTGTGCTCCCTACCCTAATTTTCTTGCCAATCGCGTTATTTGCGTTGTGCCAGTACTCGCGCGCAAAATTCTCAGAAATGATCGCTACCGGCCTCTTCTGGTAAGTATCTGTCCAGGTAAGGTCGCGTCCAGCTAGGAGGCGTGTTCCGAGAGTCGCGAAGAAGCCTGGAGAAACGAATTTGAATCGGCGAATCGGCGGGAGTTCGCCCTCACCATATATATGGTCCTGGGCATACAGAACATCGTTGGTGTCGTACCCGTCCATGGGTACGGCATTCGCGAAGCTGACGGACGAAACACCAGGGAGTGCGGCAAGCCTATTGAGAATTTCCTCGTCCATGCGGACCAGGCGTTCAGCCTCGGTGTCGGGTATTTGCGTTTCAGGAATGTAGAAGCGGAAAGTCTGTAACGAATCAGGCGATTCGAATCCCGGTGACACATGCATCAGCGCCCGAAATGTGCGAATCATCAGCCCGGAACAGATCAATAAAACGACGGCAATCGCGACTTGAACTACGACAAGAGTTTTGCGCGCACGGTGCCTTTCACGGCTCTGACTGAGCGCCCTTCCACCCTCTCGAAGACCACTTGCGGCTCTCGCCCCTGCATACTTCAGAATCGGGATTGAACCAATCAGGGCACTTGTAAAGAGCGCAAGGCCGAGTGTGAAAAGCAATACCGGCACATCGATGCTAATCTCGTGGATGCGAGGTAAGCCAGTGGGGGCCATCGCTACCAGAGTGCGCAATGCAGCATACGCGAGCCCTAAGCCGATCAGGCTGCCTGCGATCCCTAAAGCAATGCTTTCCAAAAGCATCTCCCCGGCGGTTCTCAGCCATGGCGCCCCAAGGGCAGCGCGCACCGCGAGTTCTTGGCGCCGCCCTTCCACACGCACCAATAGCAGGTTGGCAACATTGGCGCAGGCCACCAGCAGCACCAGCACGATGGAGCCCATCAAAACCCATAAGACGTTTCCGACATCCCCAACCACGTCTTGCTTTAACGGCCGGAGATTGGGACTGATATGTGCTTTCTCAAACAAAGCGGGGCTGAAGCCCTCGGGAGCCGGGAAACTACGCAGGACTACAGGGAGCAACCGGGCCATGTCCGCACTTGCCTGTTCCATCGTGACGCCGGGCTTTAATCGAGCAAGGGCTCGCTGGCTGAAATTACCAAGTTTGATTTTGCTGCGATCCCATTGGAAGGGTAGGACCAATGCAGCATCCTGCTGATCAAGAAAGTGAAATCCCTTGGGCAGCACGCCGATAATCTCGCGAGTTTTTCCATCCACAGTGATGGAGCGTCCAATGACTGAGGAATTCCCCCCAAATTTCTGCTGCCAATAAGCGTAGGAAAGCAGCACGGTTTGCGGCGCCCCCGGCGAATCGTCCAAGCGTGTAAACAGACGTCCGAGAGCCGGCTTCACTCCTAGAATGGGGAGGGTGCCATCCGTAACGTCAAGCCCTCTGACATGTTCCGGCGCACCCGCTCCGGTAACATTCAGCGAGTCACCGTCATAGACGCCAATATCCTGGAGCGTTGTGTTCTGTTCACGATCAATGAAATAAATGGATGGGGACATGTTCAGTTCTTTGATCCCGATTCCGGGAGCCGTATGCCACACACCGATCAGTTGTGCAGAACTGGGGTAGGGCAGCGGCTTCAAAAGTACGCCTTCAACGACGCTGAAGATGACCGTATTGGCGCCCACACCGATTGCCAGCGTAATCAGAGTGATCGCTGTAAACAATGGCGACCGGCTCAGCCTGCGCACAACCTGTTTTAATTGATCGTTTAGGATGGCCACACTTAACCTCCGGGAGGATGCGATCTTACGGACCGAGCGAAGTGACCTTCTCTCAGGTTCCTCTGGACTCATACGGTATCGGGGAACGGATGGTTCCAGAAGCAAACTTGTAGGACTGATACTTGGTGCTCGAAAAGTGGGAAGTCTTCGTATCGCTTTTGAAGGGCTCGAAGAATTTCCTCGATGCGAGGCGGTCGTTGTGACACTGAAATTCAAATTCGCGCTTCTGAAGATTTCCAGCAGGATATGCTTCCACGCCTTGCGCCGTCTTCCCCGCGCTGAGTATCTTTGTGAAAGCTTATGCATTTATCGGAAAGAGCTTCATGGACGTACTGAAACGGCTTTTTGAGCAACATTACCGCCTGCCGGCTGAACATGTGCAGCCGCTTCAAGGTCAACTTGGTGCATCCGGGCGTGCGATTGCCCGCTTGGATGGAGGCGGATTCAGCGCGATCGGCATCCTCTATCCTTCGCGCGAAGAAAATATCGCTTTCCTCGAGTTCTCAAGGCATTTCCGTCGTCATGGTCTGCCGGTTCCCGAAATCTATGGGGAGGATCTGAGCGAGGGTGCTTACCTCGAGGAAGATCTCGGCGATACGACACTTTTCGAGTATCTAGGCAGCCATCGTGTCGGCGATTCCATCGCTCCGGAAGCGGTTGAGGCCTATCGTAAAGTGGTCGCCGTGTTGCCGAAATTTCAAGTCGAGGCCGGGCGAGATTTAAATTACAAGGTCTGTTATCCGCGGGCCAGTTTTGATCGCCAGTCAATCGCCTGGGATCTCAACTATTTCAAATATTACTTTCTGCGACTCGCAGGCGTTCCCTTCAACGAACAGGCTTTGGAACATGACTTCGGCCGTCTAACGAAGTTCCTCTTGAGTGCCGAACGTGACTATTTTCTTTACAGAGATTTTCAATCACGAAATGTCATGTTACGAAACGAGCAGCCCTTTTTTCTGGACTACCAGGGCGGCCGCAAAGGCGCATTGCAGTACGACATTGCGTCACTGCTCTATGATGGCAAGGCAGATCTACCGCCAGAGTTACGCCAGGAACTGCTCGATTATTATCTCGATTGCCTCTCAGGATTCGTCGACCTTAAGCGTGATGCCTTCATGGAGCACTATTACGCGTACGTGTACGTGCGCATCATGCAGGCGCTTGGAGCCTACGGTTTTCGGGGGTTCTATGAACGCAAGGCCCATTTTCTACAGAGCGTTCCGTATGCGTTGAAAAACCTACGCTGGCTGGCTCATCACGTTAAGCTGCCAATCGCTCTGCCCGCGCTGATGGACGCCCTGCACGGCATGTTGGCGTCGGAGAAACTTCAGGCGCTCGCATCCTCTGCTGCAGGCTTGACCGTTCGCATCTTCAGTTTCTCATTTCATCGAGAGGCGCCGGTGGACGAGACCGGTAACGGTGGTGGTTTTGTATTTGATGGTCGCAGCCTTCCGAATCCGGGACGCGAAGAACAGTTCAAGACTCTGACAGGGAAGGACACATCGGTGATCGACTACTTGAACCGCCAGGAGAGCGTGCACCAGTTCTTCGCGAACGTCTTGTCACTCGTCGATACGAGCGTACAAACCTATCAACGGCGAGGATTTTCGAGTTTGATGGTTTCATTTGGCTGCACCGGTGGTCAGCATCGTTCCGTGTTCCTGGCGGAGCAGCTTGCGAAGCATCTGCGTGGCAGTGGTGGAGTGGAAGTCGTGCTTCGGCATATTGAGTTAGAGAAGATGGGCAAATGAAGGCAATGATTTTGGCCGCCGGACTTGGTACCCGACTTCGCCCGCTCACCAACGACCGCCCCAAAGCATTGGTAACTGTTGGCGGCCGCACGCTTCTAGAAATCGCTCTTTCTCGTTTGCGAGTCTTCGGCGTGGACCAGGTTATAGTTAACACGCACTACTTCGGGGAGATGATCCATACTTACCTTCGAGTCAACAATGACTTTGGCATGCGTATCGAGATGTCCCACGAGGAGAGTTTGCTCGATACAGGCGGCGGTCTCAAACAGGCTGCGTGGTTTTTCACCGAAACCGCCGACGATTGGAATGAACCTTTCATTTTGCATAACGTCGATGTGGTCAGCACGATTGATCTCAGGCGCATGTTAGAGTTTCATTCTCGCCAGGGCGCCTTAGCTACGCTTGCAGTGCAAGATCGGGTGACCTCGCGATACTTGCTCTTCGACGAACGGGATGAACTATGCGGTCGCAGAGACGGTCGTGACGGGCAGACGGAATTAGCGCGACCAGCCGTTGAGACACATGCCTTGGCATTTTCGGGTATCCACGTGCTTTCTCGTTACATTTTTTCCAAAATCAAAGAGGAGGGTGCGTTTTCTATTATTTCCGCCTACTTAAGACTTGCAGCGAACGGTGGTAAGATTATTGCCTTTCCTTCGAATGAATATGAATGGCGCGACCTTGGGCGGCCCGAAAACGTTGTGCAGGTCGCGCGCGAAATTGAGAGCGGTATGTTCCCTGTAGGTTGACGTCGGCTCCTGCATAAAATTGGCACAGTCAAACTGATCTGGTTCCGAAGTCAGGGTGCCTCTACGGCAGGTAGTAGCGGAACGATGTGTAAAACATGTTCTCGATGCCTTTTGCACAGATCCCTGCAGCTCCTGACCAGTCCTCCCGAACGGCGTAGCTATATTGAAGTCCTTGGCGAATACGGCCGCGGTCGCCTTTGTAAATCTCAAACCAATAACCGCCTGTGGCCTCCTGGACGTCCCGTGTCTGGGCGGCGCAGGAGCTGCCGGAATAGTATCCGGTCGAACTGCCGTTGTAACCCGGGTTGGTATCGGTGTGGCAAGCTGAGTTATTTAACAACCGCGAACCATAACCTACTGCTGCCGGAGTCGGTGCCACCCAATGGGGTCCCCAGATACCACCAGTCGCGACTTGCGCTGTTGAAGGAGTCGTCGTGCAGATCTTGGTTCCCGTCAGGCAGAAGTCTGCGGTAGGTGCTGCCAGAGAGCTGCTTCCAGCATTGGCGTAGTCCGTGCGCCCGGCGTAATCGCCACCATAGTAAGTGTAGAAGGATATGCGAGGATTGGGTGAGACTTCAGCGCTCAAAAGGCCGCTTAGGTTATGAACCGGAGACAGGCCGCCAAACGCGTTTGCCTTACATCCGAAAGTGTCGAATCGCCATAGCGACCAACACCCGGCCCATAGAGACCCTTTGCGCCGACGGTGAATCTGTCGGCAATGGGCGATACGCGCAAACTGCCACCTGCACCACCGAGGACAATGGCGTCGGCAATACCTCCGCTGGTCGTGAGGTCCGGAGACACCGCTACTCCGGTCGTGATGTCTTTGATTGCCCCGTAGAGATTGCTGTTCGTCGTCTCCCCCGGATAGATAGTTTCGTGGGCAAATCTTGCGATTCCGAAGATTTCCTAGTGGCCAAAGCGAGAGTCGAACGCAGCCTTAACCAACATGTCTGGTGCCTGATTAAAGGAAATATTGGCGAGGTTGGCGCATGAGTTCAGCGTCTTGTACACGGGAATGGCGACGTTTGAAGTGTATCCACCGGAGTCGGTCTGCTTTTGGTTGGTGTAATTCACGATCGACATTGACGGCGAACAACTGCTCATCGCCGCGTTCATCATTCCGCCATTCACGCCCGCACCGCCCAAAACAGCGTACGGCGTATTTCCGGCAAGGGAAGCACTATAGAGAATTTGAGGATTCTCAGCGGAGATGGCGAAAGCTGCTTTTCCAAAGTTCTTCGTCACTCTGAAACCGCCACCGCGTGACCACACCAGGCCAGCTACATAATTCGGGTCGATCTGCAGAGGCAAAGCCATATTGGCAACGGCGGTCGTTATGCCTCTCTTATTCTCAAGCGCGAGCGTCCATCCCTGCCCTCCAGAAAACGTCCATTGAGTCTTGGTTTCAACTTCTGCCAGAGCAACCCGCTGGCGGAATAGATAACTGTTCGATTGGTTATCGTTAGAGGTGGTGCCCACACCTAGAAAGTCTCCTTCGACATATGCTCGCACGACGCCCCAACTCGTTATTCCCTTGAGCTCGAGGCCTATTCGTGACTGGCGACCCGAGAGATAGGTTTCGCTCATGCCGTAAGAGTCACCGTGTTCATAGGGAAGAGCATTGAAAGGCGTAGGCAATTCGCCACCGGTGGCATGGCTGCGATAGACGGATTCTCCGTTGAGAAACCCGCTCGGTGTCAGAGTCATTCCTTTGTAGTGCAGGACATTCGGGTTTTCGATCTCAGACTTCATCGTTGCGTTTTCTTTTGCTACAGCGACAGTCAACGCGGTTTGGCTCGCTGAGAGACCGGAGACAGCGGACTTCAGGGCTCCCACTGCTGCTGCATTCTCGACAACCGCTCGCTGCCGATCAGCGGCTGCCGCTTCCGCTTGTAATGCCGCCAACTTAGCTGCGGCAGCCGATTGTTCCGCACTTTTCAGCAGACTGTTCCTCTCCAGCAAACCGACCTTAAGACGGTCGATCTCCTTAGCCTGGCTCTCTAGCTGTTGCCGGAGCGCCTGTAATTGCTCGTCGACTGTGTGAGATTTTGACGATTCGCTTTTTGCAGCTATTAAGTGTTTTCTGGGGGGCGTTGGTAGGTCGCTCGCGCAGGCATAAGAGGCCCCGATGCTGCCGGATAGGATTGCGATAAGGACGCTGCTACTCTTGATGTTCATTGAGCCTCGGGTATTTTTATGATCAAGTCAGGCGCTAAGCGGTCCAATTCCAAGGTGCCACTCGACCTGCCTTACCCTCATCGGCGATTTCCTGATAAACATGTGTTTACGAATGCTCTAAACGCTGGGAACAGGCTCATATGCCCTAATCAGAACGCCATCCAATTCTGTTTATTCAATTGAGAAGGTACTGAAAATCTGGTCCGACAGGATATTCGTGATCGCAATGGTGCGCATCAGCCCGCCTTTCCATGTGTCAATCGCGGCGTCCAATCGCTCGCAAAAGAAGGGCGATTGAGCAGTCGGAACGCCAGTCGGAACGCTGCGGTTCGACCAAGAGGGGACCAGCAAACTCTGTCGAATCGCTGTTTTGGCCCGAGTTGCCGGGATGCAAGATATTTTCTAAATCCATCTTGAATCGGAAATTAATCCATGTTACGCTGAAAAAACCTTCGGCTGATTGCAACCGAGCTCCGCGAGTCCGGTTCACTGTGGGACGGTTCTTAATCGCTCGAATGATTCCTCTGCAATTGATTCGCCAGGTAGTACCCGACCATTCCCTTTGCATATTGGCTGATTCGTCTGGATTTCTGATTCTCGAAGATTAATCGCACCCTAGCTCAATGGTTCCCGCCTTTGACGAGCTGGTAAGTACGAATGTTTGCGATAAGAATGCCAAACCGCACTAACTGTTGTTGAAGACTGCCCAGGTCATCATATTTCTCACTTCACCACGTTGAGTGGGGAAGCGTTCAGAAGTCGACAGAATCACACCGTTCCGCATTCTTACCTGAAGAACTTGTCGTTGCCGGGCTGTTTCGACCGTATTTTTCGATCGAGCGCTGACTTTGTGTCACCATACCGGCGAAGGAACTTCCAACACAACTCAAGTAAGCCGAGAGATAAATTCGAGGCACTGAGTTGTTTGGTCGCAATGTAAAGAATCCATCTGTTTGCAGTGTTGATTTCATGTGCACTATTCCCGTAGTGCGAGACAGGAACAATCTTTAGCCGATGGAGGCCAAGTCATGTCGCAAATCAAGTCGAAATGGTTAAGACTGACAATCCTATTGGTATTCGCCAGTCTGACTATGAAGTTCACGTACGCACAAGCCACAAACACCGGTACAGTAGTGGGCCAGGTTGAAGACCAAAGTGGCGCGGTCGTGCCTGGCGCCACCGTGACGTTAACCGAGAGCACGACGGGGTCAGAGCGAACTACGCTCACCAACGATTCAGGCCAGTATGCCTTTATCAGTGTGTCCCCTGGTAATTACGCAATCACCGTAACCAAGACTGGCTTCTCAGTTGCTCGCGTTGCAAGCCAGACCGTGAACGTTGGAACGCAAAGTACAGCTAACTTCAAGCTTCCTGTCGGAAATGCGCAACAGACTGTCGAAGTACAAGTGAATGGCGCCGAATTGCAGACGATGAACTCCACTATCGGCGGCGACATACCGTCAGAAGCAATCAGGGCCCTCCCCAGTCTTCTGCATGACGTCAACACATTTACTGAAATGCAACCTGGCGTGAGCCCAGACGGAAGCGTCGCCGGCGCGGTCGTTGACCAGAGCACGTTCTTACTCGATGGAGGAAATAACTCCAATGATATGGACGGAAGCATGACTGTGTATACAGGATCGTTCGCAGGTGATCCGACAGGTGTCGCGAATAACGCGACCGGGGCCGCTGGTCCAACAGGAGTTATGCCTACTCCGCAAGATAGTGTCGAGGAGTTCAAGGTCAACACCGCAGGCCAAACTGCAGACTTCAATAACTCCGCGGGTGCGCAGGTCGAAATCGTAACTCCTCACGGCACCAACACCTGGCACGGGGGGGTCTATGAATACTACCTTGATAACAACTTCAGCGGTAACACATGGGATAACAACTTAAGTGATACGCCACGGCCAAGTTATCACTACAGCAAGTTCGGTGGTAAGGCTGGCGGTCCAATCTTGCCAACATTCTGGGGTGGTAAGACTTATTTGTTCGCTAACTATCAAGGGTGGCGTTATCCGAACTCGGCGACCTATGAGCGCGCGGTTCCATCCGCCAATATGGTCAATGGCATTGTCACATTCGGTGGCACACAGTATGACCTGAAAGCACTGGACCCACGCGGCATCGGCATCTCGCCCGCTGTTCAGCAGTTGTGGTCGAAGTACGAGCCCACAGGAAATGACACAAGTTGCGGTTCGCTCGTTGGAGCTTATTGCGATGGCGTCAACGAGATTGGCTTTAAAGCCAATCTCGCGCTGCCTGAGAGTGATAACTTCATGGTCGCTCGAATCGATCATGACTTCGGGCCAAAGTGGCACTGGTTCAGCAGCTACCGGTACTACAGACTGACGCTTACCACCAACAGTCAGGTAGATATTGGTGGCTATTTCTCGGGAGACAAGCTTGGCGTACCGGCCGCGACCTCAAGCAAACCACAACAGCCATGGTTCTTTGTCACCGGCCTCACAACGGTCATCTCATCCACCACGACGAACGACTTCCACTACAGCTTCCTGCGTAACTTCTGGCAGTGGTCAGATAACAATGCGCCGCCACAGATCAGCGGGCTTGGCGGTGCACTCGAGCCCTTTGGGGAGCAGTCTACCAAGGTGCTGGCCCCGTTCAACGTAAATACTCAAAGCATTCGGACGCGCTTCTGGGATGGGAAAGATCATTTTCTTTCCGACGATGTCGCCATGCTCAAGGGCAAACATATGTTCCAGTTTGGAGGACAATACCAGCACAACTGGAATTATCATCAGCGCACCGACAACGGCGGCGGAATCAACTTCACCACCACTTATCAACTTGGAGATTCAGGTGGCGGCGGCTTGGTTGATTTCTCCGACTTGCAGGCTCTGGGTTACCCGAGCACCACGGCTGCGAGCCGCGTCGCGGCAGCTGTACTTGGCATCGTGACGGACTCGCAGGTGGCATATACGCGTGCTGGCGCCAACCTTGCGCTCAATCCGCCGTTGACTCCGGCTTTCGACAAGAGCACGATCCCCTTCTACAACGTGTACTTCAGCGATACCTGGCACATGAAGCCTTCATTCACGCTCAACTATGGTCTTGGCTGGACGTTGGAAATGCCTCCGGTTGAAGCTACCGGCAAGCAGGTGACCCTGGTCGATGCTGCCGATCAACCAATCGACACTGAAGCTTATCTGACCCAACGCAAAAAGTCGGCACTTACAGGCCAGGTGTATAACCCTGAGATCGGCTTTGCACTGGTCGGTAATACGGCCAACGGGCTGAAGTATCCCTACAACCCGTTTTACGGTTCGTTCAGCCCGCGCATTGCCGCGGCATGGAATCCACACTTCGATTCCGACAGTCTGTTCGGGCACGTCTTCGGTTCCGGTTCCACGGTCATCCGCGGCGGCTACGGCAAACAATACGGAAGACTTAACGGCGTCGATCTTGTCCTCTCACCGCTACTCGGAATTGGCTTGATTCAAGCAGTACAGTGCCGCCAGGCCTTGGCGACTGGCGCCTGCGGTCCGGCTAATCCAACCACCTCAACGGCGTTTCGAATTGGCGTTGACGGAACGTCAGCCCCTCTCGCAACTGCCAGCGCAACGCTGCCACAACCAGACTATCCAGGCTTCAATGCAGTGGCTGGATCTGCCAGCGAAGCGATGGACCCACACTTCAGGCCCAACGACATTGACTCTTTTGACCTCACGATCCAGCGCCAGATTAATCAGAAGAGCCTCATCGAAGTCGGTTACATTGGCCGCCTGATCCACCATGAATATCAGCCGATTAACCTCAACGCGGTTCCGTACATGATGTCTTCCGGTGGCCAAGCTTTCGAAGCCGCTTACGCCGCCCTCGAAACTGCTCTCGGTTGCGCGACATCGGAAGCTGCCTGCGGAGCCAATGGCACTCCCACTGTCTCTCCTCAGCCATTCTTTGAGAGTGCGCTCGCAGGCACGGGTTATTGCAACGGCTTCACAAGCTGCACCGCTGCAGTTCTAAGTAACGAATACGCAAACCTGACTCAGCAGGCGGTGTGGAATATTTGGTCTGACCTGGACAACGGCGGATTTAATTTCCCGCGCAGCATGCAGAATACGCCAATTCCTGGGTCTGCCAATGGCGGTAGCGGGCAGATGACAAGCGGCGTAGCCGTGAACGCCAGCGTTGGCTATGGTAACTACAACGCGGGCTTCATAAGCTTCAAAGCACACGATTGGCATGGCATCACCACGCAACATAATTTCACTTACAGCAAGGCGCTGGGCACGGGTGCCTTTGTGCAGGCAACGAGTGAATACACACCGAACGATCCATTCGACCTGAGAAAAATGTATGGCGTACAGAACTTCCAGCGAAAGCTCGTCTATAACATGTTCATGGTTTGGGAAGATCCCTGGTACAAACATCAGAATGGACTTCTTGGCCGTATAGCCGGAGGCTGGGAATTTGCGCCCATCTTTACCGCAGGCAGTGGCGCACCCGTCTACTGCAACACCCAGACCGACGCGCAATCGTTCGGCTCAGGAGACGGCAACGACTACTTCGACAATGAGCAATGCGTATTCACAACTCCCTACAATGGTGGCCACACTGCGCACTACGGCACCACGGGTAGCAACGGAGTGGGTATCGACGGTGCAGTCAATCTGTTCAAGAATCCCGAAGCAGTTTGGAACCAGGTGCGGCCTCCGATCCTGGGAATCGATGCCAAGAATCCCGGTGTCGGGCCCATCACGGGTCTCCCGTACTGGAATGTTGACGTAAGCTTGTTGAAGAACTTCAAGGTCGCCGAGCCTGTTAGCTTTGAGGCCTCGATGATTGTCACTAACCTATTCAACCATGACATTTTTGCAGACCCTACACTGGCGCTCTACTCTCCGGATGCCTGGGGCACGCTTAGTTCCCAGGGAAACACCCCACGCAAGATGGAATTTGGAGCCCGAGTCAGCTTCTAAAATGCCAGTAGATGGAAAGGCCGGGAGAGTGCCCTCTCCCGGCCTTTCCATGCGTAATCGTGAAGATCTTTCTAGTCGGCAACTCAACTTCGACTGGTTTCATCTGAGAGAGGTATCCTCATGCGTTTGTCGTTAGCCTTCATATGCCTACTTGCGATTACTGCTCATGCAACCGATCCGGGGCGAACATTGCGCGGATATACTACGGAAGATTCCACTTCAGAGATGCAGTGGGAGCAGAAGTTTCGCGAGCTTCCTGACCGCGATCGCATTCGCGAGAATATGCGAAGACTCTCGGCGCGTCCTCACCACGTCGGCTCGCCCTACGACAAAGATAATGCGGATTGGCTCGTAAGCGAACTCAAGTCGTACGGACTCGATGCGCGAATCGAAACATTCTCAGCTCTCTTTCCAACGCCAAAACTTCGTTCACTTGAGCTTCTCGGACCTAACAAATTTTCCGCGAAGCTGCAAGAACCCGCGCTCAGCGTCGATCCGACCTCGAGCCAGACGAGTGAACAACTACCGAGTTACAACGCATACTCCCGTGATGGAGATGTTACCGGCCCGCTAGTCTATGTTAACTATGGCCGGCCCGACGACTATGAAGTGCTTGACCGGATGGGCATTTCTGTCAGGGGCGCGATCGTAATTGCTCGTTATGGAATGAGCTGGCGGGGAATCAAGCCCAAGGTGGCGGCTGAACATGGTGCGATTGGCTGCATCCTCTATTCCGATCCACGCGATGATGGTTATTATCGAGGCGATTCGTATCCTGATGGTCCAATGCGGCCATCGGAAGGCGTGCAACGCGGAAGTGTGATGGATATGCCTGTGTATCCGGGTGATCCGCAGACGCCTGGCATTGGCGCGGTTGCTGGTGCACAACTCATCCCACTCGATCAGGTCAAGACCATCACCAAAATACCTGTGTTGCCCATCTCCTACAGCGATGCGACGCCATTTCTGAAAACCTTGGGAGGTGAGACCGTCCCAGAAAACTGGCGTGGCGGATTGCCGTTCACGTATCACGTTGGACCAAGCACAGCTCAAGCGCATTTGGAATTGAAATTCAACTGGGATCGAAAGCCACTGTACGATGTGGTCGCCAGGATTCCTGGCGCGAAGCATCCCGACCAGTGGGTGATTCGTGGCAATCACCATGACGCTTGGGTCAATGGAGCCGGCGATCCTGTCTCCGGGGCGAGCCCTGAACTGGAAGAAGCGCGCGCCCTGGGTAATTTACTCAAGGCTGGTTGGAAGCCACAGCGCACTGTTATCTATTGCTTCTGGGACGGAGAAGAACCGGCCCTTCTTGGATCGACGGAGTGGGTCGAGACCCATGCCGCCGAACTCAAAGAACATGCCGTCGCATATTTCAACTCCGATGGAAATGGGAGGGGGTACTTCCGCGCCGAAGGGTCTCATTCACTGGAGAACTTCGTGAATGACGTGGCAAAAGACATCGACGACCCCGAAACCAAGATGTCGGTGTGGAAGCGCGTGCGCCTTGTTGACCTATCACGCGCTACGGCAGCTCCGGCTCGCAGCGAGATCCGCTCGCGAGCAGATTTGCGCATCCCAGCTCTAGGATCCGGTTCTGATTACACGGCGTTCATCGATCACGTTGGCGTCGCCAGTGTGAATCTCGGGTTTGGCGGAGAAGATGAAGGAGGCGGTCAATATCATTCCGTCTACGACGATTTTTATTGGTTCACACACTTCGAAGATACCGACTTTAGTTACGGACGTGCGCTGGCACAAACCGCTGGCACTATGGTGATGCGGATGGCCGACGCGGATGTGCTGCCCTTCCAGTTTGCGGATTTCGCTGACACGATTCACTTGTATTTAGGCGAACTCAAGACTCTTGCCGGTGATGCGCGGGATAAGGCCAAAGAGCGCGATAAGCAGATTGAGGAGGGCGTCTATCAAGCTCTCTTCGATCCGAAAAAGCACATGGTGGCACCTCCTGTAGAACCTGTTCCTCCCTACCTCAATTTTGCGCCGCTTGAACAAGCCTCGGACGACCTGACAAATGCCGCCCAGGAATTGGATCAGGCGATCGTGGCCGCAGGTGGAACGGTTCCCGAAGATGTGAATCTTGCTCTGATTCAAAGCGAGCGCGCGCTTATCAACGATGAAGGACTACCGAATCGTCCCTGGTTTCGGCATTTGATTTACGCCCCGGGTTTCTACACGGGCTACGGAGTTAAGACGATTCCCGGAGTGCGGGAAGCGATCGAGCAAAAAGACTGGAAAGAGGCTGACACACAGATCGTTCGCGTCTCCACCGCACTTGAGCGCGAAGTCGAACTACTGAAGCAAGCCAAGTCGACATTGCCGTCAAAGCCGAAACCGTAATTGAGTAACTTGTAAGGCGAGGCGGCAAAAAAAGGCGAAGTTAGTTAGCCGCCTCAACCTTCTTCAAGTTATCGTCGGGCACGCGATCGATGAGCAACAGCAATGGATCGACACCCGCTTTATCGGGCATCGAATCGGTCACGAATGTGTAAGTCTCGTGTTTTCCCGTCATGTGCATCCGTTGGCGTAACAAGACCTTTCCGTAGTGTTTTCCCTTTTCCGGAGCAGACAGTGCGCCTACTTCAATCCAGTCGTCGACAGGGACTTCCGTTTCCACGCCCTTAGCGTCAGCTTTGTACTTATGCGTCTCCAATTCCACGGTAACGTCATATTTGCCGTCCGCGCGCTTCTTCGCTTTGGCGCTAAGGGTGCGATTAGAAAACAGCGTGATGTCTTCGAAAAGATCCTTCACCAGATACTGGTATTGCTGCGGCGTCTCCACGCGCAAGGCATTCACAAACGCCCACGAAGTGGGATAAGGAGGCTGAGCATAGCCGTATTGCCCGAGAACTTTGCGCAGAGCCCGGTTGATCGCATCTTCTCCTATCATCTCGCGCAGGTAATACAAAACGACGCTTCCCTTGCGATAGTGAATGTATCCCTGGCTCGCATCGACTCGCATAAGCGGCATTTCCTTCAGTCGCTCGGTGCCTCGCGACCTGAGATAGCGATCCATCTCATATTCCATAAGATGGGCATTTATCTGACTAAGGTGACCACAATACCTTGTGTTTGCTCTCGGC
>OBLU010002085.1_pt1 | contig 18502 bp, 10 predicted proteins | sample 1518681 | NCBI WGS metagenome assembly OBLU01 (sample SAMEA3539304, study PRJEB22396) | soil metagenome | biome: tundra; feature: field; material: soil | place: USA | collected 2010-05 | depth 0.15 m | reverse complement strand
TGGACGAGCCACCGATGGCCGATGAGGTGGCCGACGCCCTCTGGCTCGCCTGCCCCCTGCCGGAGCATTCGCCGCGGGCCGACCCGCCACCAGCCATTCGCGACTACACCGCGGTCGGCCGGCCGGAGTACGACCCGCTGCGGCCCGGCGACCGGGGCAGGCCCGCGACCGGCCAGCGCGGACCGGACGAGGGCACCGTCCCAGGTACCAGCGTGCACCTGCCGGCGGCCGCTGGGGCACGAGGCACCGGCGGCGTGCCGGCCAGCGTGCCGGCGGTCCCGGCGATCCGCTCCGCGCTGGCTGTCGCGCGTGCGCTCCGCGACCTGCATTGCTATACGGCTTCCAGCACCGAGTTCGTACTCGATGAGGACGCTACCGCTGAGGCGATCGCGGATAGTGGCATCCTGATGACTAAGTGCCGGCCTGCCCCGGCGCGCTGGCTGGATGTTGTCCTGGTGATCGACGAAAGTGCGACCATGGCCATCTGGCAGCGCACCGTGCGGGAATTCCGCGCCCTGCTGGAGTGGCAGGGAGCGTTCAGGGATATCCGGGTCTGGCGGGTGGGGGCCGGGCGCCAGGAGGGGCCGCCGCGGCTGCGTGCCGAGGGCTCTGAGTCACCGCGCGACCCCAGGGATCTGATCGCCGCCCGTGGTCAGCGCGTCGTCTGTGTTGTCAGTGACTGCCTCCACCCCATGTGGGCCGATGGCCGGATGGGGGCGCTGCTGGAGACCTGGGGCGCGGCGGAGCCCGTCGTGATCATCCAACCGCTGCCACAGCGGCTCTGGGCACGATGCTGTCCGCTTTTCACCCCCGTTCTCCTGCGCACGCCGGGGGCGGCCAGGCCAAACGCCCGCCTCGATGTGCGCCTTCGGGTCCCAGGAAGCGTGGCTGGCCTTGGCATCCCGGTGCCCGTGGTGGAACTCGACGCTCGCTGGCTGAAGTCATGGGCCGGGCTGATCGCGGGCAGCGCGGCCGAGTGGTCGCCTGGCGTGGTGCTTTTCTCACGGGCGCGCGGGGACGGACCAGGGTCGGCCGGAAACTACGAGGATATCCCGCGTGACCCGCTCGCCGCGGTCCTGCGGTTCAGGGCGATCGCCTCACCGACGGCATTCCGGCTGGCCAGTTACCTCGCCGCGACGCCACCGAGCCTGCCGTTGATGCGCCTCGTCCAGCGCGTGACGCTGCCCAGGTCCCGCCCGGCGCACCTGGCGGAAGTGCTCCTCAGCGGGCTGCTTCTAGGGTCCGATGACAGCACTGGCGGCGCGGCTGAGGTCGGCTACGACTTCCGGGCCGGGGTTCGCGAGCTCCTGCTCAGCGGCCTGTCGCGGACAGAAGTGCTGCGCGTGGCGGCCGAGGTCTCCCTTTTCGTGAATGAGCGGCTCGGCTCGGCGGTGGATTTCCGCGCGCTGTTCGCGGCCGATTCCCCGCTGGGCCGCTCGGCAGCGGGCGAACCGTTCGCCGTGGTCGCATTCCACGTCCTGCGTGCCCTTGGCGGCAGCTATGCCGAACTCGCCAAGGGCCCACCGGACCGCGTGCCGGCCGCTACGGCCGCCATTGGCAGGCCCGTACCCGGCGATGCGGTCGAGGCCAGGGCCGGCCACACCGCTTCCGCAGGTGGCGGACGCAGCATCAGATCCCGACACACCTTCCGTTCCCACCCATCAGGAGACGCCGTGACTTCCTCCCAGCCCGAGCAGAGCGGGGGACGAGAGCCCAATGCCGGCGAGCAGCCGGCCGTCATGGGCGGCGTTCCCGTGCGGAATCCCAACTTCACCGGACGCGAGCAACTGCTCCTCGATCTGCGCGCCCAACTGAGCATGCGGGCCAGCGTGCTGCTGCCCCAGGCGCTCCATGGACTCGGCGGCGTGGGTAAGACCCAGGTCGCCGTCGAGTATGTGCACCGGTTCGCCACGGACTATGAACTGGTGTGGTGGATCTCGGCCGAGCAGACCCCGCTGATCCGCTCATCCCTGACCGAACTCGGCGCCCGCCTGGGGATCGCCGCCGAAGATGACGCGACCCGGACCATCGTGAATGTCCTGGATGCGTTGCGCACCGGCAGGCCCTACCGGCGGTGGATTCTCGTCTTCGACAACGCGGATACCCCAGAATCAGTGGAAGAGTACTTGCCTTACCCGACCGGTCACATCCTGATAACGTCACGAAATCCGGCATGGACGGCCAAGGCGCAGGCCCTAGAGGTCGACGTGTTCCCGCGCGAGGAGAGCATCCAATTCATCCTGCAGCGCGGGCGGGAGATAAGCGTCGAGGACGCTAACCGTCTCGCCGAGGCGCTCGGCGACCTGCCGCTCGCGCTGGAACAGGCGGCCGTCTGGCAGCGGGAGACCGGCATGCCCGTGCCGGAGTACCTGCAACTGCTTGACGTGCGGATGAGCGAGCTGCTTTCGGAGAATCCGCCGGCGGACTACCCGCGGCCCGTGGCCGCGACCTGGGGGCTCGCGCTTGACCAGCTGGCCGAGAAATGGCCGGCCGCGGCCGAGCTGTTGCGGCTGTGCGCGTTCTTCAGCCCGGAGCCCATCGCGGAGCGGCTGCTGACCGCGGGCCGCGTGCTCAACCTGCCCGACCAGCTAGGCAGAGCGCTGCGCGACCCGCTGGAATTCTCCCGCGCCAAGCGGGACATCGGCCGCTACGCGCTGGCCAAGACCAACCCCGGCGAGAAGACCATCCAGGTGCACCGGCTGGTGCAGGCCATCCTGCGGGACCAGATGACTGAGCAGCAGCAGTCGGCGTACCGGGCGACCGTGCACCAGCTGATGTACGCCGCCGATCCCGGCGACCCGGAGGAGCGGGAGAACTGGGAGCGCCTGGCCGAGATAAGCAACCACGTCCTCGGCTGCGATCTTGTCTCCGCGGAGAGTGCCGAGGGGCGCCAGGTCGTCTTGGACATCATCCGCTACCGGTATGAGCGGGGCGATTACCAGAGCAGCCGCGAACTCGGCGAGGCGACCGTGCTCCAATGGTGGCAGACGCTTGGCCCCGACCATGAGCAGACCCTTGTCGCAGTGCTGCACCTCGCCAATGCGTGGCGGGAGCTGGGCATGACCAACGAATCACGCGAGTACACCAGGGACACTCTGGAGCGGATGCAGCGGGTGCTCGGGGAGAATCACGAGTATACGTTGAACACGGCCAGAAGCTATGCCGGTGACCTGCGCACCCTCGGTGACTACCCAGCGGCGCGTGCCCTCGACGAGGAAATCCTTCCTAAGTACCGGCAGGTCTTCGGTGAAGATCATATGCAGACCCTCCGTTGCGCCAACAATCTCGGTGTGGATCTGCGGCTCAGCGGCGACTTCTACGCGGCGCGCGAACTGGACCGGGACACGCTAGACCGGCGCCGCCGCTACCTGGGTGCGGAGCACAAGGATTCGCTGTACTCCGCGGGCCAGTTCGTCCGGGACCTCCGCGGTTGCGGCAGCTATCGGGAGGCCCTTGCCCTGCTCGCCGAGACTCTGCCGATTTACGAGTCCCGGCTGGGGCCAGAGCACCCTGACGTGATCAACGTCCTCTTGGAGGCGGCCACCACGCGGCGCCGGGCCGGGTGGTACGAGGAGGCGAAGACCGAGGCCGAGCGGTGCCTGAAGGTGTACCGGGCACGATTCGGCGAGCGCCATAAGGCCACTGTTGCCGCGATGACGATCCTGGGCGAGATCCTGCGCTGCCTCGGCAACATCGAGGCCGCCCGGCCACTCAGCGAGGCCGCTGCGGTCCTGGCACGTGAGGTCTACGAGGCCGACAACATCGTCCCGTACCTCTTCGACAACAACCTCGCCATGATCCTTCGCGCGCAGGATCAGCACGAGGCCGCCCGGGCACTAGATGAGGCAGCGCGCCAGGCGATCATCGAGGACTGGGTTCCGGACCACCCCTATGCGCTGTGCGTAACCGCCAACCTGGCCAGCGACCTCAGCATGGCCGGAGACCACGAGCGGGCGCGTGCGCTTGACGCTGACACGTTGGAGCGATCGGCCCGGACCCGACACCCGGAGCACCCGCTCACCCTCGGCTGCATGGCCAATCTAGGGCTGGATCTGCGGGCACTCGGCGACCTGGAGGAAGGGCGGCGGCTCCTAGACCGGGCGATGAGCCAGCTGGCGATCTACCCCGGCATGCAGGACCCCGAGGTGGTCCTCGTCAGCGGCCAGCACCGCCTGCAGTTTGATATCGAGCCGCCGTCTCTGTGACGGGCGGCGGAGTGCTGCCCGCGAGCCAGTCCGCGAGTTCGTCAGGGTCGGGGACGGTGCCGCCAAGCCTTGAAATCCACTGGCTCACCGCCATGAAAAGCTCCGGTTCGTCCACCAGCGGGTCGGCACGGCCGCCCATCAGGTGCTTACGGACGAGCGTCAGCCCCGACCAGGCGGCCAGCCGGTCCGGCTGTGTTCCCAGCATGCGCTGGTACCCTGCGGCGGCGGCCCGGAAGTCGCCACGTACGTATGCGACATCGGCATCCTCCGCGTCGGGAATCAGCGCGGCGAGCTCGTCGCGCCGTGCGTTCACCCGGGCAAACCGATCAGGGTCCCGTAGGCCCAGGAAGAGGAGGTCGAGTCGGCTGTTGTCATTCAGCGCCGCAGTACCGGGGCGGATCTCCGGGGGGCGTGCCGCGTCCGTCGGCCTCAGCTGACCGGCCTGCCACGCCTCGGCGATCAGCCGCACCCGATCCTGCGCGGGCCGCAGGTTACGCAGCCGCCAGCTCACCTGATGGTCGGCGATCGCGTCGCGGGCCGCGGTCGCAGGCCCGGCCGGAACCTGCGCCGCCCAGCCGCGCAGCCGGTCCCCGATCGCGGCTACCAGACGGGTGCCAAGATCGGTCAGCTCGCCGGACGACTGGAGGGTCCGCACCGCGTGGCGGGTCTGCTCTCGCCGCCGGGCGAACTCGAAATGGGCGAACGGCGCTTCCCGCGCTGGCACGATCGTCCGCTGCACCCGCCAGAAGTCGGTAACGGCGAGAAACGCGTACGCGCCATGTAGCAGCCCGCCAAGCGGCCGGGAGTCGTCGCGCCAGGGCGCATAGTAACGGGCACTGCGATCGGCCGAGTGCAGCGGCAGCAGGTCCATCAGTGCGCCCAGCTTGGCATGCTGGAATTCATGGACGAGGCTCACGGCCAGGGTGACCGCGTCCACCGGGTCGCTCATCACGCAGGCGCCGAACGAGTCGGGTGAGGTGGCGGTCGTGCCGCGGCCGGGCCGCGGCGTGCGCAGCGGGACGATCGACCGCAGTCCAGCGCCGATACCCGGGGCGTATTCAGGATGAGCCTGAGTCAGCAGGGACCAAGCCTCTTCCAGCAGAGCCCGCCAGCGGAGGAGCGCCTCCGGGTCCAGCCGCCCGGTCGTGGCCGAGCCATGACAGTCGCGGAACGGGTCCAGGTCGTCGAGGCAGACGCAGAGACGCTCTTGGGGCTCGCCGAACACGAGGCGGTGCGATGGCAGCCATCCTGGCGCCGCGGAGTCAGGGCCCCCGGGGACCGCGACGCGCCCGCCGCCGCCCTGCACAGTAGCTGGCATCCCGGCCCGGCCGGTGATCGTCACGGACTCACCCGGTGCGAGGCCAGGGATCGTGGCCAGTCCAAGCGTGGGCAGCATCATCGAGCCAGCACGAGACGGCACCCGGACGGTGAAATCCGTGTTCGCGCGCAGGGCTGCGGCCGCTGCTATCGCGCCAAGGTGGCCCAGCTCGTTCTCGATGGGGACGTCGCCGCGGGCGCTGCCGCGCAGCCGCCGGAGGCAGTGCGCCAGCCAGCCGCCGACCGGTGGATGCAGCAGCAGTTCGGTGACGACTTCGGGAGCCGAGCGCTGCGTCGCGGAGAGCAGCGCGAAGCCGGGTTCGAGCGCGCCGCGCAATCCGGCATCCGCGGCGGCGTCGAGCAGGGCACGCAGTTGCAGGACGTGCTTGCTGTGCTGCCCGTCGCGCAATGCCGTGATCGCGCTCGTGTCGCCGAGCCCGTTGGCGAGTGCGTCGAAGTTGGCCCAGCCGAGGGTGTGCGCGCTGATCATGTGTTCGAATTCACGCGGCTGGTCAGGTCGGCGGCCACCCGCCGGTCGATGTAGGCGATCAGGCGGAGCAGGTCAGGGCAGAATACCGACGGCTCGCGGAAGCCATGCCCGGCCCGGTAGCGGTGCGGGTAATAGCCGCCTCCGCAGATACGGACAACCGGGCAGGCCTGACACTGGTCGCCGAGTGCGGCAAGGCCGATTTGCCGGGCGGCGATAGCCGGCTCCGCCAAGGCCGCGTCAAAGTCATGGTCGAACACGTTCAGACCTGTGTCGGGCCCCCCCTGGAACGCCGATTTCAGGGTGTCGACCTGCTCCATAGACCCGTCCGTGTCGATGACGATCAGGCTTACCGGGCTGAGGCCGATAGATTCCAGCCGGCTCGACCCGCCAAGCAGCAACACGATGATCTCTTCGAACAGCCGGACCGAGGTCTCCCGAACGGGCGCTCCATACCAGCGCTCGAACACCTCGATCAGCCAATCCGCGTACGGCGTATCGTGAGAGCCCGTGGCGCGTCCCGGGGGAGGTGAACTCCAGTTGCCGTGTGGCAGCAGAAAGTCCATCATCGGCGGGTCGAAGTCGAGCAGTGCGTCGTACGTGCGGATCGGGTCGGCGCTGACATCGATAGTGGAGAGCAGTCCCGCGAACAGCCGCCGGTTCGGTCCTACGTTCAGCAGTCGGAGTGCCTCAGTCACGTCGTCGAAGCTGCCCCGGCCGTGCCGGTATTTGCGGTGCCGATCGTGCGTGGCGCGGTCCCCGTCCAGGCTGACGCTAACCCGGATTTCATGGTCGAGAAGCACGTCGAGCATGGCTTCAGTGAGTCCTATGCCGTTGGACTGCATTCGCAGGTCAAGGCGCGTACCGGCAGGAAGCCCGCGGCGCAGCGCCGTCGCGGTGTGGGCAATCAGGTCGGCCCCGGCGAGTAGCGGCTCGCCGCCGTGCAGGACGACCCGGACAGCAGGGAGTCCATGGGCGGTGACGTGTGCGCCGATGCGGGCCGACGTCTGCTCGATGACGTCCTGACCGATCGACTTGGGTTTCGCGCGCCAACTACTGTCGGTCATTTGGAAGACATAGCAGTAATCACACGCGAGATTACACCGGCCGTGCATTTTGAGCACGAATTCCCTAAATGGGCTAGGCCGCCAGCCCGTCTTCTTCATCTTAGCGATGTCGAGTCCGCCATCCGGCCATCGACTCTGGGCTGCCCCAAGTCCCGCAGCCCGTGCATGGACCTGGCGACCGCCTGCACCAGTCCCGATCGTCCCGAAGGACAGGCTGGTCACGTCTTACAGCACGCTTTGGAAGCCGGCCAAGGTGTCCCCGGGGCTCTCCGCCTCACGGAGAACCCGACGCAGGCAGCCGACCAGCACCGAGTCATCCAGCAGCCTGAAGTCAGCCAAATCGACTGCCGTGACGTCAATAAGCTCTGTCTGAAGCTCTTGCCCCGCCGATGACTCCTCTGCTGCCACGCCACAGTACGTTAGCAGCCATGGTCAGCTTGGAACGTGCAGGAACGCCAAGAAAGCGTGGTCGGCCGCGGGTCGCGGGCGCCCGATGGGTCTGGCGAGGCCCGCCTCGCCTGTGTATGGCCCGATCCGTCCTCGCCCCACTTCGCGAGCGGCGAGTTGACAGAATCGCCGAGCGTCGCGAGTTGGCTCGGCACGCCGCGGGGATTCTGCTCGGCGGGGCGCAAGCTTCGAGCAACTGAGGACCGGTTACGCAGACCGACGAGTCGTACCAGTGGGCCACGTCACCGGACACTAGAACGGCCGCCAGCGCAGCGGTGGTGCGCTGGCCGAAGCAAGCAGGGAGCCGGTCGCGACGAGCAGGGCAATCATGGCATAGCGCGTGCCCCATTGCTCGTAAAGAATCCCGCCGAGCGCGGGGCCGACAGCCAGCGCGGCAAAGGATGTCACTCGCTCGACGCTCATCACCCGGGCGAGCATCGTCTCGGCGGCGTGCTGGACGACAAATGTATTAAGCGCTATATTGCCCATCGCGCCAGTAAAACTTAGAACGGCTATGGCGGCAGCCATGACAATAACAGATTGTCCGCCCGACAGGGTAAGCAAGCCGAACATCGCGGTCCAGGCCCACATCTGAATCCGCAGCGGGGGGTAACCTACCAGGCGGAACAGCATAGACGCCGCCGCCGATCCCAGTGCGCCACCTGCACCGGATGCGGCCAGCACCATTCCGATCGCCAGCGAGGACAGGTGCTCGGTGTGGGCCTGAGCTAGGAAGATCATCAACAGCGCCTGGCCTATGAGCGTGGCGCCCGCAGTCAGCGGCAGCCCGACGCCCGCGAACGGATTCATGCGCAGCCAGTGGAGGCACTCGTGAATCTCTTTACTCAGCTTTCGGCCAACCGTCCCACCTGGTCGGCAGGCGTCCTGCTTAGATTGATTCGGGCGTAGCCGTTGCAATCCTGCACAGCTCTTACGGCGGAAATATCGCCTGGCCGCCTGGCCTGTTTGGCGCACGCCTGGCCTGTCTCCGACTTGCGCGAGGAAGGCAACAGAAACGATGAATGAGATTACATCAGCGAGGAAAGGGAGGACCCGCCAGGCACCGAAAAAGAGTGCGCCGAGCGGCCGTCCGACGAGGACGACGATATGTGTCCATGCCTCGCCCTTGGCGAGGGCCGACGCGGCCTGCTCCAGTTCCACGACGGAGCGGACCAGGCGCCGCTCGGCAAGCACTGAGAACACCTCAAGGACCTGCTCTGTAGCGCCAAGGGCGACGAGTGCGGGCACGCTCAGCCTGTGCAGGACCAGTCCTACGACTATGGCTCCGGTGGCTATACCTTGGCCGAATTCGCTAAGGAGCATTGCGCGTCGCGGTGCCCATCTGTCCACAAGCGCGCCCGCGGGAAGATAGGCGATGATACTAGGCGCAATGGTTGCAAAACATGCCCATCCGGCAACGACAGGTGAGCTGGTCATGGCAAGCACAAGCAATGGATAGGCAATGGCTGATACCCGGCTGCCGAGCATCGAGACCGAAGAACCGCGCAAGAGAAGCCGGAAGTCCCGGTTGAGCTTCAGCGGCGTGGCGTCACCAGGGTCCTCAGTAGTTTCCGTTGGCTGCACCGAAAGGTGGCATATCGTCCTGGGCTTTGGGGTGTGACTCTCGCTGGACGATGTTATCGGCTCTTCGGGGCAACTAATTCCGCCCACACCAGCAACTCGCGGGGAAGTTAAGATTTCGCCGGGCGAAAATCCTGACTTAGCAATGAATCGCAAGTTATGTCCTGGCCATAACTTCGATCCGCGCCAGGATTTCCGCGGCGCCTGGCTCGGGTCGCGTTGGGTACTCTCGCGATGAGCCTCGGCGACCGGTCGGCCCCCGGGTGACGGCGCCTCGTCTGGGCATGTGGTGAGAGCCGTCACGGCCATAGCTTAGGGTCAGGTGTGGCTGGCGGTACTATATTGGCCGAATTTGAGGGCTGGTATTCGTCCGGAATCAACGGTGTCATGCCATCAGGAGAGCCGCGACGGGCCAGCGCTGAGTCGAAAGCAAGTCGAGAGTCCGATTCGTTATCGAACCGTGCTTCAGGTGTGATGGCGGATGGCGGGCGGGGCGACATGTGCCGTGCGCTGGCGCTCACGCGCGTTGTGGCGGCTGACTGTGGCGGGAGCGTCCCCGTGTGCCGAGAATCGATGATTCGCAAAGCGGCAAGTGACCGATGAGTCATGTGATCCGTGCGAGGCCCGCGCCAGGGCGGAGAAAGCGGCAGTCTTCGACGGGCGGAGTTGGCTTCCTGCAGATCCCTGGCTGTCGATAAGTATGGTTCAATCCAAGCATGGGAGCGAACGCTTGGTCCGAATGGCCGGCGACGCTCGATGTTGATGCGCTCATGGCGGATGGCTGGAATCCAGTTCCCTTCCGCGAGTTCATCGTCAAGATCCACAGCCGGTGCGATCTGGCCTGTGACTACTGCTACATGTACGAAATGGCCGATCAGTCCTGGCGCGAGCAGCCGCGCCGGATGTCGTACGAGATCGCGGAGCGCACTGCTCTACGCATTGGCGAGCATGCCAGGATGCACCAGCTGGCCAGCGTGGGCCTGGTTCTGCACGGCGGGGAGCCATTGCTGGCCGGACGGGACCTGATCTCCTACCTGGTGACCGCAGTCAGGGCTGCGGCCGGGACCGCAGTGGCGGTGGACGCCAGCGTGCAGACGAATGCGGTCGGGCTCGATGATTCTTACTTGCGGCTCTTCGACGAACTTGGCGTCCGGGTCGGGGTGAGCCTGGACGGCGCTGCGGAGGATCACGACCGGCACCGCCGGTTTGCCAGCGGCCGAGGCAGCTACGCGGCGGTCGCAGCCGGGCTGCGGCGCTTAGCCGACCCCAGCTATCGGCACCTTTTCAGTGGGCTGCTCTGCACGATCGACCTAAGAAACGATCCGATAGCTACCTACGAGGCGCTTGTCGCATTCGAGCCACCCAGAATCGACTTCCTGCTCCCGCACGGAACGTGGGTCTCGCCACCGCCTGCGCGGATACCTGGGGCAGCCGAAACTCCCTACGCGGACTGGCTGACTGCCATCTTCGACCATTGGTACCCCGCGCCGCGGACCCGGATCCGCCTGTTCGAGGAAATCATGCACGTGCTGCTCGGAGGGACGTCCGCGTCCGAAGTGGTGGGGCTAGAACCTTCGAGACTTATTGTTATCGAGACCGATGGGGCGATCGAACAGGGCGATGCGCTCAAGGTCGCGTATCACGGAGCACCGGAGACCGGTTTGCACGTGGCCCGCGACCGGCTCGACGCCGCGCTGCTTCTCCCTGGCATCGTGGCCCGGCAGTTGGGAGAACGAGCGCTTTCCGCCGACTGCCGGGTGTGCGGTATCCGCAAGGTCTGCGGCGGTGGCCTCTACGCTCACCGCTACCGTGCCGGCACCGGATTCGCCAACCCGTCGGTCTACTGCCCGGACCTGATGCGTCTCATCGGCCATATCCGCGACACCGTGCAAGCCGACATCAGCGCTCGGCTGGCGAGGAGGGAGGCAGTATGAGCCTGCGGCCGCACCGCATGCCCCCGGACCTATTCGATGCGCTGGCGGAAGGAGGCGGCGGACCCGAAGCCGTCCGAGTGCTGGCTGCGGCCCAGTACAGCAAGCACCTGCTTCTCCTGCGGAGCGTCCTGACTACGGCGCGGGCGGCTGGCCACGGCCAAGCGGCACTGGCGTGCCGCGGATATGACCTGCTCACCGATGCCCAGCGCCACAATGCAGCCGCCGCCGACGCGGTGATCCGGCATCCATCGGTGGGGGCGTGGGCGCTGCGCACACTTCGCGCGTTGCGGGGCGGTCCCGCGATGTCCGGCGCGGAGCCGGCCGGGCTGTGCGCGGTCGCAGCGGCAGCGGCGATCAGGGCGAGACTGTCGGCGGACATAGAGGTGCCACCGATCGGTGGAGCCGTCATGCTGCCGTCGCTTGGCTCGGCCGCGGTAGCTGGCGGCAGCGCCACGGTTCGCAGCGCCGCGAGCGGGGCGGCGGTGCTCTCGGCGGGCGAGTGGATCGACATACCTGCCGATCCGCATCGGGATGCGCCGGGCTGGCAGGCCCTGTGGCACCTTCGGACAGGGCCGTTCGAGGTTCTCATCGATGACCTGGACCCGTTCCGTATGCCCGCCACGCCGGACGTGGCGCCCCGCCTGGGTGCAGCGGATCTCAACAGGTGGGATGCGGTCTTCCATGATGCATGGCGGCTGCTTACGGAGCACCATCCAGAAATAGCCGCGGAGGTCGTTGGCGCCATCCGAGTGATCGTTCCGCTGAGCATGCCGCCACGTGGCCAGGTCAGCTCCAGCACGGCGGAGAACTTCGGCGCTATCGCACTGTCGGAGCCGCCCGACCCGCGCACGTTCGGGGTCACGTTCGCGCACGAGGTGCAGCATCTCAAGCTGTCCGCGCTGCTCGATATCGTCGGCTTGACCCGCCTCGACGACGGGCGCCGCTTCTACGCACCGTGGCGCGATGACCCCCGGCCGGTCAGCGGTCTGCTCCAAGGCGCTTATGCCTACCTCGGAGTGAGCGGCTTCTGGCGGCGCCAGCGTCACCTTGACCACGGCACCGCTGGGATCCGCGCGCACGCGGAGTTCGCGCGATGGCGGGAGGCTGCCGCTAATGTCGTCGAAACGCTGCAATCCAGCGGGTTGCTTACCCCCGCCGGGCTGGACTTCGTAGACGGTATGACGCGGACTCTGGATCCCTGGCAGCACGAGCCCGTCCCCGCGGAGGCGCTGGCACTGGCGCGCAGCGAGGCCGAGCAGCACCTAGCCGACTGGCACGCAGCCAACGGGCACGTCCGGGCTTGACGCCTCGCGCGCGATCAGATTGGCGGCGGATCGAAGTCGAAGTCCAGCCGACGCCCCTCGGCGGCGGCGATGACGTCGGGGTGCTCGGCGCCAAGGGTGTCCGCGTAGCGGCCCAGCGTGTCCGCTGAGAGCCGCTCGGCCTCCTCGGCCGCCCCAGCCGCGCCTAGATCAAGCGCCAGGTTGGCCGCGCAGCCGAGGGCCAGCGGATGGTTCTCACCCAAGAGGCTGCGCAGGCGCGCGAGCGTGCCCTCGCCGAGCGCCCGTGCCCCCGCGGTCTCGCCGAGCACGGCGAGATCGCTGGCGAGGTTCGTGGTGACCGTCAGCGAATAGTGGTGGTCGCGGGTGAGCCCCTTGTCGAGGCCCGCAAGGGCGGCCTCGTTCAGCAGGCGGGCTCCGGCCGCGTCGCCGGTCACCCGCAAGAGCAGCGCGAGGTTGCCGGAACATGCATGGTTGTAAGGATGGTCGGGACCATAGACCTCGGGGTAGCGCGCCACCGTGCTCTCGGCCAGCGCGAGCGCCTGCTCGGTCTGGCCGATCGTCCGCTGAATATTGGTCAGGCTGATGGCCGCGGCAAGGGTATCTGGATACTGCTCGCCGAAAAGCCGAGTGCGTCGCTCGTATATATCGGCGGCAAGCTCGAGCGCATCGTCGTAACTGCTCGCGATCCGCCGTAGCGCGATCGACAGGTCTATCGCGGCCCGCAGGGTCAGATAGTGCTCCGATCCGAGCGCTTCGCGGCCGTAGTCGTAGGCGTCTTCACCCACGTCGCGCGCCTCAGCGTAGTCGCCGCACAGTCGCACCGCCCGCGACAGGCCGTTCCACGAAGTCAGTACCTCTGGAGCAGAAACTCCTGTGGTCGCCTCGCTCTGCAGAAGGAAGGTGCGCTGGTGCAGTTCCCTGGCGCGCACGTAGTCACTGTTGAGCCCGTAATCGAGGGCGAGGCTGTTCATAACGCGCAGGGTCAGTGGGTCATTTTCCCCTATTGCCGCCTGATGAAGGCTAAGCGACTCCTCGTCCAGCGAACGCGCGGCAGCGAAGTCGCCGCGAGCTCGCAGGTCCGCGCCGAGCGCATTTCTTAGGATGAGACTCAGCTGATCCCGCTCGCCGAGAACCTTCCGGGCGCTCCCGAGTGTAGCCTCATCGAGTGTATAGGCCGCTGAATACTGTCCGAGTTGCCTGAGCGCGTCGCCGAGATGTCGCTGAGCTGCCAGCACAGCGGGATCATCAGCGCCGGAGTCCTTCGTCCACTGCTCGATGAATCGCTCGGCGAACAAAAGCGCCGATCCTTGGTCACCAGATTGGTAGAGATAGCGCACGACATCGAGCGCGAACTTACGTACATCAGGATTGCGACATTCCGCAAGCTCAGTGGCGGACGATGCCATATGAGCGACCAACTCGGCGTACCGTGGCCACAAGCTGTTGTCGTCGGGATCCTTCGGCGCGCCTGCAGCGAGGATGAGGTGGACTTCATGTCGGTAACTCACTTGCTCGTCTGGATCGAGTTCTCCGCGGAGCAGCGCCTGGATCAGCCGGTGGACCTGGATGGTGCGGCCATCGATCTTGACCAGCGCGTACCGCCCCAGTTCCCGGATGGCTCGCGCCAGCAGGATGGGGTTCGCCAGCAGGTCGCTCACGCGTGTCTCTGTCGGCTGTGTGCCCCGCCGGAACAGGTCGCGCGGGATCGGCTCAGGACCCAGGAAAGCGCAGCAGCGCAGCAGTTCCATCGCCTGGGGAAGATGCCGGTTCAGTGTGGAGACCGAGAGCTTCCACGCGGCGGTCATCGACAGCGGATACTCCGGTGGGTTACCCTCGGCCATGATCGCTGCGGCGTGCTCTTTCAGCAGCCGGAGGTACTCATCGACCGGCATCCCCGTCTCTGCCTGCAGCGCTCCGGCCTGCTCGAGCGCCAGCGGCAGGTCGCCTAGCTCCTCCGCTAGCTGCGCCGCTTCTGACCTGTTGATCCCCCTCGGCACTCGCTTGGTCAGGAAGTCTGTGCTCTCCGCGCGGGTGAACACGTCCACAGGGACCGTGTCAACTACGGACTCCCAGCGATGGTTGCGCGATGTGATCAGGACGTCGCCCGGTCCATCGGGATAGACGTCCTTGAGATCCTCTGGCTGGTCGGCGTTGTCGAAGATCAGCAGCCACCGAGCGTAGGGCTGGCCCCGGCGCAGGGCGTCGAGAACAGCACCCGAGGCAGTATCGATCCCGGCAGCGGTGGCCGACTGCAGCCCGAGCGGCTCGGCCAGGGCCGCTAACGATGAGCGGACGAGGGTCGGCTGGTCGGCCGGGATCCACCACACGACCTCATACTCCGAGCGGTACCGGTAGGCATACTCGATCGCGAGCGCGGTCTTGCCGACGCCGCCCATCCCTTGGAGGGCATGCGGCAGGACGGCGGTGACCCTGCTGGCCACGCCCTGCCGAAGCTGGCCGAGGATGTCCTGCCGGCCGGTGAAGTTCTTGTTGCGCCGCGGGACGTTCCCCCAGATAGCGGGAGCCGCTCCGGGCGCGGGCACTGAATCCGGTACCGTCACATCGCTATCCTATGCGCAGTGCAAACGCCGCAAGGCGTGGACCCGCCGCAATTTCATGATCGAAAACTGACGGTGACGGAAGCGCTCGGTGTGACGCAGCGATTTGGCGCCGGCCGTGGATTTGGCGATCTGGCGGGGATGAGGCTCGACAGATGGCTTACCAGCGTGCGACTGTAGCAGTGACGCCCTGTCAGCCGTCACAGATGCTGTCAGGTTACGGCGGTGGCCCGACAAGGGCACTGGTCGGCGAGGTTAGGTCGAATTAGGTGAGGTACGTCATGAGTGACGACATCGCCAGTGGCGCATTGCTCGACGTCAGCGGGCTCAGCTTGAGCGAGTTACTTGAAGAACTCGACGAGCCCAGCCTTGCGAGGGCGCTGGAGCGAATCTCCGCCTCTGGTGAAGAGGGTGTAAAGCAATACGGCTTCAGCAACAGCATCTGAAGGAGCCTTTGACACCCGGTCAGGCGAGGTTCCTGTAAGGCCCTGGTCGTCGCTCCACGCGCTATGCTCGGGGTTGGGCATGTGTGCTCGGCGGGGGGGCGACAGATAGGGCGGTTGTGACGAGGACCGGCACGATGATCAGGAGCGTAGATCGGCCGTATCCGGGCACCCGTCCATTCCGGGGCGCGGATAGCAATCGTTTTTTCGGCCGACGGGCCGAGGCTGCCGAGCTGGCTGAGCTGTGGCGGGCCAACCGTCTCGTGATCGCTGCTGGCCGCGCTGGCACCGGGAAGACCTCGTTACTGCACGCCGGGATCCTGCCCTTGGTCAAGGGCGGGCACGCCGATGTCCTTCCGCCTGGGATGCTCTCCTACGGTTCGACGTTCCCCGCCGCAGCGCTGCCAGAGCATAATCCGTATACCCTCGCGCTCCTGCGCTCATGGTCACCAGGTGAGGACGCCACCCGCCTCGTGGGGCTCACCGTCCGGGAGTTCGTCCGTCGGCGTGCCGAGGGTCGGGGCCGAGTCGTTCTCGCGGTGATCGATCAGGCCGAGGAACTGTCGGTCGACGCAGGGCCACGCCGGGCATATGGGCGGCGCCTGCTCGACGAGCTCGCGGAGGCCCTGAAAGAGGAGCCGCGCCTGCACATATTGCTCATGGTCCGCGAGCCGGCCCTCGGTACGTTCTCGGACGCCCTGCGTGGCGTGCCTTTCCATGTGCCGCCGCTCAGCCACGAGAGGGCGGTGGAGGCGGTGACCGGGCCAGTCGAGGGCACCGGTCGGTCGTTCGCGCCGGGTGCCGCGGAGGAGCTCGTCGAGGACCTGCTGACGTGCCACATCCAGACCACAGGAGGTGGGGAGCGCTCCGTCCGCCTCGACCACATCGAGCCTGCCCTGCTTCAGGTCGTCTGCGTACATCTGTGGGACTCGCTGCCAGCCGATGCGGGCATCATCTCGGCACGTGACGTGCGCCGGTACGGTGACGCCGATACGGCGCTCGCGGCTCATTGCGGTCGCGTTATTGCCACCACGGCCGATGATCACGCTCTTCGGGCCGGGCCGCTGCGCTCGTGGCTCACGCGCACGTTCGTCACCGAGCTCGGCACGCGCGACACCGCCTACCAAGGCATGACCGACACGGCGGGAATGCCGAACGCCGTGGCGCGTACCCTCGAGGACGCACGTCTGCTTGCAGCGGAGCGGCGATCGGGCACGCGATGGTACGAACTGCTGAGCGACCGCCTGATCGAGCCCCTCCGGCACGCAGCCGACGAGCAGTCGCCCCCCGTCCAGCCCGCTGAGTATCTTGGCCGCGCCGGGCGGGCGCTGGCGCTGGGCGACCTTGATCGCGCCGAGCGCTATGCCGAAGAGACGCTGCGCACGGCGCCAGGGACCGACCTGCGGCTGCGCGCCGAGGCCGCGTCGTTCCTTGGCAATCTCGCGCATGAGCGGGGCAAGCCGGCCGAGGCGAAGGAGCACTACCGGGCCGCCGCCAGGCTGTTCGAAGCCGTCCGGGACACCCCGGCTGTAGCGTTCCAGTTGGCCGCCGTCGCGCGGACTCTGCTCGACCAGGAGCGGGTGGCTGACGCGGTGGAGGAGCTGCACGCGGCCGTTGCCCGGCTACCGCACGATCCTGTGGTGCAGACGGCGCTCGGCTGGGCGCTGTGGGAACTCGGCCAGCCTGAGGGCGCCGTGGCTGTCCTGACCGGGGTCCTCGCGCTCAACGCGGGGAATCCTGACGCGCTGCAGGCCCGCGGGGAGATCCTCGCCGACCTCGGTGATGCCCGTGACGCGCTGCGCGACCTCGACCGCGCGGTGCGGCCCGACCGGCCGTCGGCCCGTGCGGCCCGCGGGCTCGCCCATGCGGAACTGGGCGACAAGACTGCCAGCAGGGAGATCGAGAGCGCTCTCGATGACGCCCCACGAAACGGGCCGGTGCTTTTCTACGCGGCACGCGCGGAGTCGCTTGGCGGCAACGAGTCGGCTGCGCTGGACTATGCCAGGCGCGCGCTCAACGCCACCGATCCTGCACTGCCGGCCCATCAGCGCGAGGCCGCACTGAAGCTGGTCGGCCAGAACCCGGATGATCGCCGGTAGGTTACGCCCCGGCGTCGGCCACCACGACCTGCCGGAAGGCAGTGATCTTTTCGTCGAACTCGGTGAAGTCCGGCTTGATGAGCATCTCGCCGGCTTTCAGGTCGGTGTTCCGCGCGGTCACCGTGACGAGCCGGGTCGCCGCGCTGGCCAGCCGTGCGGTCGGCTCGGTCAGCTTCCCCGAAGCTAACAACGCGACGGTCATGGCGTGCAGTTGGGTGGCCGCGTCACATTCCCGGATCTCGGCCAGCCGTGCGCCCATCTGGTCTCCGTGGTAGTCGGCGGCGTTGGCCACTCGCGTCCGCAGTTCGCCGACCGCACGCAAGAGGTCGAGGCAGGCCTGCCGCCTTGCTGGGGCAGAGCGGCGGCGATCGTCAGTAGGTTATGCCCCGGCATCGTCCACTGCGGCCCGCCGGAAGTCCGCGACGCTTTTGTCGAACACACTGAAGTCCGGCTTGCGGATAATCTCGCCGGCTAGTGTGTTTGTATTGTCTGGTGCCACTGCCGCTGCGGCAAGACTGCTCGCTGCCGCGACGAGGCGTTCCGCCGGTTCGGTGAGGGCCCCTGGATAAAACAGCGCGACGGCCGCCGAGCGCAGCTGGACGGCCGCTTCGGACTCCCGGATCTCTGCCTGCCGGACACCCAGCTCGACTCCGATGTATTGCGCGGTGTTCGCCACCCGCGTCCCCAATTCGCCGGCCGCGCCTAGCAGGTCGAGACAGGCCTGGCGCTTCGCCTCCGCCTTGCGCTCACGTCGATCGCGTTCAGCTCGACGCACATCGCGGATCTGGACCGTGATTGCGGGGATCGCGGCGCCGCTTAATGCCGCGGTAATCAGCGTCACGTAGATGGAAATGTCGGTCATGGGTGCATTCTGGCCGGCCGGTGCCCAGTCGGCGGGATCCGGCGATGACTAACCAGCTTAGGTACCACTCACCGAAGACTTGGATCTTCGGGACCAGTCAGCCCTCGCTGACGGCCGTCCGCAGGGCGCACGGGTTCGCGGCAAAGTTACCCGGCCGTAAAAGCCCGGCCCAGGAGAGCACGCCGGCCAGGCCACCCGTGCCGTCCTGAGTGCGCTATC
>OBLU010002084.1_pt1 | contig 18504 bp, 16 predicted proteins | sample 1518681 | NCBI WGS metagenome assembly OBLU01 (sample SAMEA3539304, study PRJEB22396) | soil metagenome | biome: tundra; feature: field; material: soil | place: USA | collected 2010-05 | depth 0.15 m | reverse complement strand
TGCTCACGCAGGCGAGGCCCTTGCCGAGCCCTCTGTCATGAGTCACATGCCGCGGTGGGGGGTGGTCCTCTCCGAGAGGGACGTCGCGTTGCGGGGGGTGGAAAGGCCCATCGTTGCCTCAAGCATTGGCATCCTGGGAACGTCGGAGGGCGACGTGGATCCAATTTGCGGCATCCCGCTGTCTCCTTCGACGGCAGAGGAGACCGCATCCGGCCCGGACGGGAGGGCCGTTTTTTTCTGTTCCACCGGGTGTCTCGACACCTGGAGCCACCGTCCGGCACATCTCCGTGGCCCTTGGAATCCCCGGGTCAGTTCCGAGGCCCCCGTCGTCGAAGCGCTCCAGGCTGGTTCTGAAACGGCCTAGTGGCCCATTTTTCGAACTGTTTCTGGAGGTTCTCGTTCGTCGTCGATTCTGATGCGAAGCGCTGCGAGCACCGCCAGCGCGATCGGGAGGACCTGGGATGATTCGATGATTGCTCCCGTGAGGTACTCCGCTCCCTTCAGGTCGAGCAAGGTCGATCCATGGAAACGCACGTCCGGGATGCTGGCCTTCGTGAATTCGGCGTTCGTAAGATCGCAGTCGAAGAAACTCGTGCTCTCCATGGTTGCCGCGTAGAAGTCACTTCCTCTGAGGTCCACATCCTCGAAGCGGACGTGTGTCATCTGCGACATGCGGAAGTTCGCCTCGTTGATGCGACATCCGACGAATCTGACATCACGAAACGAGCACCGACTGAATATGGCCCCGGACAGACGGCAATCACGGAACTCCACTCTCTCGACCGCCGCCTCGTCGAGTTCCGCACCAGAGAAGTCAGAGTTTTCGACGACCACGTCGGTCATTCGGGAACGACTGAGCAGCGCTCCCGTGAACTGTGCCTGGACGATACGGGACTGTTCCACAAACGTGTCTTCTCGCGACTGCCCCGAGAAATCCCCACGCAGAAGCGAGTGGGAGTAATTGTCGCCACGTGACGTTCCGTCCTCTTCCGCCAGTTGTGACGGTATGCGAGGTGGTCGAAGGGACCTCATGCTCACATCGCGTTGCGTGCGTCCATTCCTTTGGATCGGGGAGGCTCGGTAAAGGCGCGGATCATGGCTTGCACGGAATAGGACGCCATCAACCGCCCGTCCCAGCTGAAAACCGCCCCCTCGCCCTGCGCCAGGCCGTGGCCCGACCAGATCGCCCGATTGGCGTAGAGGAGCCACTCGTCAACCGGGGCGTCGTCGTGGAAACTGATCGAGGCCGACATGATGCCGGTCGACAGCGTCTCGTGGGCCTGTGCCTCGCCGAATCCGCGGTGGGGGAGCATGGCGGCTGCGACCGTCCAGTGGGTCGTCGCTTGGGCGACCAGGGCACGGCGCAGGTACGTCTCTTCGGGATTCTCGCGGAACCGGACCCAGGCATAGATCACCGGTGGCCCCACTCGTTCTGGATCCGGGGAGTAGGCACCGTCGACAATTCGAAGGTCGCGTCCGGTGACCCGCATGTCATAGGGCTCGGACTCGTAGGGGCCCGGGACATCGGGCATCGTCATGGTGTCCGCGAAGACAGACGCCGCACCCGAGTCCATCAGGATGAGCCCGGGGCACACCAGCGCGCCGTTTTGCTCGGAACGGATGGACACAGTGGAAAACGTCCGTCCTCTTCGCAGCACATCGAGTGACACGTCGATGGAATCGTCGAAGGACGCCGCCTTCGGAAATATGACGTGGGCCGATATCACTCGTTGTTCGGGGACGGCCTTGGACGCCGCCACGATCGCCTGCGCCAGCAGTTGACCCCCTTCCACGACGTTGCGCGAGCGCTCGTGGTAGCCCGGCGCGACGAATCGATCCGTACCGTCTTCTTGCACGTCGATCAGTCGCAGCAGATCAGACTGGTCTCCCCAGACCGGGAACGGACTGGTGGTCACGGCGCGCGGGTCATCGGGCCATCGTGTCTCGAGTTCGACCCGGACCTTCTCGTGGTAGACGCCGAGGTGGTCCTTGAGACCGGCGACCTCGTGAAAGAGATCGCGATAGGTCCAGAACACATCTTCGACGGGTGGCTCTGAGACAGCAAGCGTCCAGTAGTCAGCCTCTCCCTTGAACGGGCAGATCGTGTGGTGATCGTTCGCCTCGCAGAGGTCGAGCCGGACGTCTGACTCCGGGAAGTAGAGCCGTTCGACGTGGTCGGTCTCAATGACCCTGAGGGCTGCGCTGCTCTCCGCCAGGAGGATGTCACCGAACCAGGCGCGGGCAACACCGGGGAAGGGCACCAGGTCGATCCGGTAGCCGGGGTGACTTTCCCAAGCCGATTCGATCACTGCTGCCATGCCATCGCCTCCCTGCCTGTACGAGCACTGCCGACGAAGCCAATCATGTCATCATCGAGCCGGTAACCACGCCGGTCGGATTCCCGTCGACCCTCAGCCGGCGTAATCGCAGGCGGAGTCCTGCCTGCCACAGGTAACAATTGGTGAATTGGGCAGCTAATCTTCCGATATGGCACTACCCCGGATTATCAGCGTTGACGATCACGTCGTCGAGCCACCACACGTGTGGCAGACGTGGCTTCCCGAGAAGTACCGGGAGAGAGGCCCGCGGGTCGAGCGCAAGAAGTGGGGCCGTTTCCAAATCCTTTCGGGGGCCAAGTACGACATGGTCGAGGACCCCGACGGGGAATGGGGCGACGCCTGGTACTACGACGACGAATTGGTCTACGTGCAGAAGAAGTTCGTTGCCATCCCTCAGGCTTCGACCACGCTCGACGCCAATGGGGACATCCTGTTCGACCGGACCCAGATGACCATGACGGCGATTACCTACGACGGTATGCGAAAGGGCTGCTGGGACCGAGATGAACGAGTCAAGGACCTGGCACTGAACCACACCGACGGCTCGCTGCCGTTCCCCACCTTCCCCCGTTTCTGCGGCCAGACGTTCTATGAGGCAAAGGACAAGGAATTGGCCCTGGCCTGCGTCAAAGCCAACAACGACTGGATGGTCGAGGAATGGTGCGCCCCATCGGGTGGCGTGAACATCCCTCTTTGCATTGTTCCGCTGTGGGATGCCGAGCTCGCGGCGGCCGAGACCAAGCGCAACGCCGAAAGGGGCGTCCGGGCCATTGCCTTCAGCGAGTTACCGTCCCGGCTCGGATTGCCCAGCATCAACACGCCGTATTGGGATCCCCTTTGGGCGGTCTGCAACGATTACGGCGTGACCGTGTGCATGCACGTCGGTTCGTCCTCGAGCGATCCGATCGCGGCACGCGACTCGCACCCCGCCGTCGGTGCCACCCTCGGGTTCAACAACGCCATGGCGTCGTTGGCCGACTGGCTCTTCTCGGGAAACCTTCTCCGGTTCCCCAAACTGAAGTTGGCCTACTCCGAAGGCCAGATCGGCTGGATCCCGTATGTCCTCGAGCGCGCCGACACGGTGTGGGAGTTGCACAATGGATGGCTGCACGCAAAGGAGAAGATCCCTGTGCCGCCGTCGACCCAGTACTACGGCCGAATCTTCGGTTGTTTCACCGCCGATCGTCATGGTGTGGCGTCGCTGTCCGAGGTGGGTGAGGACAACATCTGCTTCGAGACCGACTACCCCCATACCGATACGACGTGGCCCTACTCGGAGGCCTATGTCGAGAAGCTGTGCGCCGGGCTCGATGACGACGTGGCGTACAAGATCCTGCGCGGGAACGCCATCAAAATGTTGGAGCTCGATCGGGTCTGATCGGCGGGATCATCGCTCAGGAACCCCCCGAGAGCGCCTGGCGGCGCGGAGCGTGCTGGCGACCAAAAGGACGATCGTCGTGAGCGGTACGACGACGTAGGCAACGTCTCGATGATGTCGAAGGAGGATTGCGAGAACGACGACCACCACGGTGGTCGCAAAGAGCTCCGGTGCATCGCCGATCAGGAACTCCCACCAGAATTGTCCGAAGGAGCGTACGGCACGCGCGACGACGTTCATACGGCGTCGCTCATGGCTCGGCGGCACCCTGGGCGAGAACATTCACCGGGTGCCGGTCTGCAGGTGGGCGCGCCCGCAGGAACGTGACCAACACAAGGGTCACCAAGGCGAAGAGGCCAACCAGCACCAAGATTGCGAGGTCACTGCCGGGCCAGTGCATGCCGGCCCCCTCACCGACCCAAAAGAGGCCGAAACTGGTCAACATGATGCCAACGGTGAGTTTGATGGTGTTCTCCGGCACCCGGGACAGCTGCCGTGCGACAACTGCGCCGACTGCGGCCACGAGGACGGCCGCCGCACCGGCGGCGCCTGCCGCAATCCCCAGCCGGTGCTGGCTGGCTCCGAGGCCTACGACGATGAGGACGACCTCTGTCCCTTCGAGGAAGACGCCCTTGAAGGCAACGGCGAACCCCACCCGGTCCCGACGTACCGGAGCTGAGGTCGAGGGTGCACCCTCCGAGAGCTCCTGTGACGTTTTGGCGAAGATCGCATCTTCATCGTGCAACGCCTTGAGGCCGCTGGCGCGCAGGATCGACTTGCGGAGCCACGAGAGACCGACGACGAGCAGGAGGGCTCCCACGACGACCCGTAATGCGTTGATGGGGACGTAGTGGATGAGGGGTACGCCCACCGCACCGACGATCACGGCCAGCACTATGAGGGCGGCCCCTGCGCCTTCCAGCGCAGAACGCCAACCACGTGTCATACCGGCCGCCACGACGATGGTCAGCGCCTCCACCATCTCGACCACGCTGGCACCGAAGACGGCGAGGAGAAGCACAACAGTTGACGTCGGGTTCATCGGCGCCTCTCAAGGATCACGTCGCTGCCTGTGAGGATAGAGGCTCTTGCGGGGATGCCTCGCCACAGGGACCCGGTGGAGCGAGCGCGGCGACGAGGCCGGCCATGCCTGCAATCCCGGCCAGCGCAATCGCCGTGATCGTAAAGGCGTGGGCGGCCTGGGCCGTTGAGCCCTGGTCTCCTCCGTTGATCGTGAACAACAGACCTGTGACGGCCAACCCGAGGGCAGTGCCCACCCCCCGGCTCATGTTCAAGATCCCCGAGGCCATGCCGGCCTGTTGCAGGGGAGCGGATCCCATGATGGTGGCGTTGTTGGGCGAGGTGAAGAGGCCGAGTCCCCCACCGATCACGGCGAGGAGGAGCACGAGTCCCGGGGTGCTGGGGCGGAGCAGCCCGAGTGCGAGAAGTCCACTCGCGACCAGCACCATGCCGCTCACGGTGAGCCGGCGTGCGCCGATCTGATCGGCCACCCTCCCGGCCAATGGCGCAACGACTCCGAACATGACCGGGAAGACGACGACCTCCACCCCGATGCGAGCAGCGCCCAACCCAAGTCCACGCGCCAGGTAGAACGGAATGAGGAGGAGCACCCCGAACATCACGAGATACGAACCGATGCCGCTCGCGATCCCGGCCGAGAAGCGCCGATTCCGGAACAGGGTGAGGTCGAGCATTGGCTGTTGGTCCAACCGTTCATGCCGAACGAACCATGCCGCCAGCAGCACGGCGGCGGAGAGGAGACCGACGATGAGCGGTGACCCCCACCCTTCCGAAACACCGAATGAAATGGCCGTCAGCAGGGACACCACTGCAGGGAAGAAGAGCGTCAGACCCTTCCAGTCGAAGGCTCCTCCGTGTTGCAGGTTTTGGCTGCGGGGCACCAAGGCAAGCGCAGCGAGAGCTCCGAAGACGCCTAAGGGGACGTTGACGAAGAAGATGAGCCGCCAGCCCCCGGCGGCAAGGAGGAGCCCCCCTAGGGATGGTCCCAGGGACAGGCCGATTGCCTGGGCTGCGCCTTGGAGACCAACGGCGCGCCCGCGGTACTGACGCGGCACCACGAGCACGATGATGGCCAAGCTGTTGGCCTGCAGCATGGCGGCGCCCACTGCTTGCAGCGCGCGAAACCCGCAGAGCGCGGCCAAGTCGGGCGCGAGGCCGCAAAGCGCCGAGGCGACGATGAAGATGACAAAGCCGTACACGTAGAGGAGCTTTCGTCCCCACATGTCTGCGAACCGGCCGAACGCGGTCACGGTGGCCACGAGCACCACCAGGTAGCTCAGGCCGACCCACGTCACCGAACCGACGCTGGAGTGGAAGGACTTCTGCAGCGAGGGAAGGGCAACGGTGACGATGCTGGCGTCCAGCTGCCCCATGAGCGCACCCACGCACACGGCAGCGACCGCGAACCAATGTGCGTTAGGACGTTCCCGGACTGAGGGGAGTCGCCGGGGCTCGACCAGCAGGCGCCTCCAGGTCCACTGTGGTGTCCCGGCTACTCCCGCCTGCATAGGGCCATCCTGAGCGACCCTGAACAACAAGTAAAATACCGACTTCTTATAAAACCGATAAGATTTACTTATGGACTCCCACCGACTCCGGCATTTTCTGGCCGTCGTCGACCATGGGGGGTTCACCGCAGCGGCCCACGCGGTCTACGTCTCGCAGCCAGCCCTTTCTCAGGCCGTGAAGGAGCTCGAAGCCGAGTTGGGAGTAGTCCTTCTCGTCAGGAGCGGTCGGCGTGTCCATCTGACTTCGGCCGGGATGGCACTCCTCGAACCGGCACGCCAGGTCCTGCGCGACTTGGAGACGGGTCAAGCGGCTGTGGAGGCCGTGGCCGGATTGGAGGCAGGTAATTTGACCATGGCCAGCCTGCCCACACTGGCAGTTGATCCGCTGGCGCCCATGGTGGGAGCGTTTCGACGCCACTATCCAGGCGTCAGGATTGACCTGGCGGCGCCCGAGGACGCCGGCGAATTGTTCGGGCTCGTGGCCTCAGGGATCTGTGAGCTTGGTGTCACCGAAGCGCACGGACTGCCCGAGGCACTGGAGTCACACCCGCTGGGTCGGCAGTCGCTCGTCCTCATCCTGCCACCGGGTGCGGATCACGCCGAAGGCGACCACGTGGACTTGTCGGTGCTGGAAGCAATGCCGTTCGTGGTGGCACCTCGCGGCACATCGACGTTCCGGCTCCTCGAGGAAGGTTTTGCCGCGGTGCAGCTCTCGCCGGCGATCGCTGTGGTGACCGCGCAACGAGACGCCATTGTTCCGCTCGTCATCGCCGGCGCCGGTGCTGCGCTCGTGCCCGAGTCCGTGGCGCGCACGGCAGCGGCGTTAGGTGCGGTGACCGTCCGGCCGGAGCCGCCCATTGAGCGGGCGATCACGCTCATTCACCGGGCCGGGCCACGTTCTCCCGCCGCGGAACGTTTCACCGAAATGGCCATGGGCCGTTAACCACGGCCGGGGTTGATCGGCACATCGCACGAGTCGTGCCGGCTCTTCACCACGTGTCCACGAAGGGCCGTCTCTTTCCTGTTCGTGGTGCCGGGTCCGGGGCGGAGCGGAAAGCGTGAATGATCCGGGCTCTGCTGTCGGCCGGATCGATGACATCGTCAATCTCGAAATATGTCGCCACGTTGAGGGCTTTCCCCCGCTCGTAAGAGCGCGCGACCATGGCCGCGTAGGCGGCTTGACGCTCGTCGGGATCCTCGATGGCCTCGAGCTCGCGGCGGTAGCCGAGTTGCACCGCCCCCTCGAGTCCCATGCCACCCAACTCGCCGGTCGGCCAGGCCACCGTGAGGATCGGCCGGTGGAACCCACCTCCAGCCATGGCTTGCGCGCCGAGACCGTAGGCCTTGCGCAAGACAACCGTGCACACGGGGACCGTGAGGCTGGCACCGGTGACGAACATCCGGCTCACGTGACGTACCAATGCGGATTCCTCGGCTTTGGGCCCGACCATGAACCCCGGGGTATCGCACAAGAGGAGCATGGGGAGGGCGAAGGCCTCGCAGAGCTGCATGAACCGGGCTGCCTTGTCCGCGCAGTCAGAGTCGATGGCGCCCGCGAGATGGAGGGGACTGTTGGCCAGCACGCCGATCGGCCGCCCTTCGATTCTGATCAGCGCCGACACCATGCCGGGCGAAAAGTCCGGTCGTAGCTCGAGGAACGATCCCTCGTCGGCTAACAATCCGATCACGCTGCGGACGTCATAGGCGCGCCGACGGTCCTCGGGAACACAGCCGCGGAGCAACGCTTGATCGGCGCACGTCCATTCCGCGAGCGATCCCTGGAAGTAGGACAGGTACTGCTTGGCCAGCCGCACGGCGTCCGCCTCGTCGTCAGCGGCCAGATCGATCACGCCGTTGGGAGCCTGCACGCTGCGTGGACCGATCTCTTCCGGCGTGAAGACACCGAGCCCCCCACCTTCAACCATGGCGGGCCCACCCATCCCGATGTTGGCGTCGGGAGTGGCGATGATGACGTCACAGCAGCCGAGAAGCGCGGCGTTTCCGGCGAAGCACCGACCTGACACGATGCCCACCATGGGGACAAGGCCGCTCAACCGTGCGAAGAGGACGAAGGTCTCGGTGTTGAGCCCGCTGACAACCGCCATGTCCGTGTCCCCGGGGCGCCCACCTCCCCCCTCGGCGAAGAGGACCACCGGAAGCTGCATCCGTTCGATCAGGGTGAAGAGGCGGTCCTGCTTGCGGTGGTTCATCCAGCCCTGCGTGCCGGCGAGCACCGTGTAGTCATACGAGAGCACGGCACAGCGTGCGAGCTGATCGCCGAATCTGTCCCCGTTGACCCGGCCCACCCCGCCGATGAGGCCGTCAGCCGGCGTGCGACGGATGAGATCGTCGAGCTCCCGGCGCGCCCGCTGCGCCGCGATGACCAACGCGCCGTACTCCTCGAAAGTCCCGGGATCGCAGAGGTCCTCGATGTTCTCGCGGGCCGTTCTCCTCCCCGCGGCATGGCGGCGAGCCGTGACGTCGGGACGACCGGCGTCGAGGGTATTGGCCACGCGCGCCTCCAACTCCGCCAGCTCGGGTCGCACATGTCCGACGGAGGGTGCACCGGTGTCGGTCACCTCTGGCGTGTCGACGGGTCCCTCTTCGATCTCCATCAAGATGGCATGGGCCGCTACGGCTTCACCTGGTGCGACCGCGATGCTAACGACCGTGCCGGAGTGCCCGGCGGCTACCACGTGTTCCATCTTCATGGACTCAAGGATCAGAAGTGGCGCACCAACCGGGACACGATCACCCGCTGCGACAGGCACGCCGACCACGGTGCCGGCGAACGACGCGGTCACACGAGTAGTTGCCATCCTTCTCGCTCGCTTCCGCCGGGTCAGCCCGGCCAGAGTGGTCGGGGTACGGAGAATTCGACGTCGTGGCCCCAGGTGTTGCGATAGGAGACGCCATCCACGGGCTGGCGAGCTGCGACGCCCCAGTTCCCCGTGGGGTACCCGAAACTGACGGTGGCCGCCAGATTCCATCCCTCCCCGCTGGGAACCCCGAGGATCTCCAACGTCTCGACGGGGTGGAAGAATTGCAGGAGGGCGGTGAGACAGCTCCCGATGCCCTCGCCGCGAGCTGCCAACATGGCGCTCCAGACCGCGGGGTAGATCGACCCACCGCTGGGATCGTGCTGCGCGAACGCGAAGAGGTAGAGGGGCACCTGGGCGAAGTTGTCAGCTAGCCATTGAGCCGAATGCTGTACGCGGAAGAACTGCTGTGCCTCCGGGGTGTCCGGATCGGCATTCGCCGCTTCGAGTTGGGATGCGTAGACCGATTCCCAGAGTTGTCCCATGGCGTGCTGATAGAGGGGAGCGAGTGCGGCCTTTCTCTCGGGATCATCGAGGAGGAGGAACCGCCAGTTCTGCTGGTTGCCACCACTCGGTGCCCGTATGGCAGCGTCGAGGAGCCTGGCCTGCATATCGAGAGGGATGGGGTCAGGCCTCACCCGCCGCATGGCGCGTGTCGTATAGAGGGCTTCTCGGAGATCCATGGCTGGGCACACTACGCCGGAAGCCTGCGTTGATGGAAGGCGAGGTGGCCGAGGTCAGACGAGCTGGATCCGCTCGATCGCCTCGATGTACTCCTCGACCATCCCGAGGACCACGTCACGGGTCCGGCGCACTGTCGTCGCCCTTCCGATGACCTGTCCGGCCGGGTTGAAGTTCACGTCGCGCGCTGCCTCAGGGTACGCGTGTCCGCGTGAGACCGCTTCGATGGCCACCATCATCTGTAATGGCATGCCCAAGGGGTCGGGGGTGTCGGCTCGCTCCCAAGCCTCGGTCCAGTCGTTCTTCAGCATCCGGCAGGGCTTGCCGGTGAACGAACGGGAGCGGACCGTGTCCCGAGAGGTCGCCCGCAGGTAGCTCTCCATTTGTTTGGGCGGCACGTCTGCCTCTTCAACGGTGAGCCACAACGAGCCCGTCCACACCCCGGCGGCCCCCATGACCATGGCCGCGGCCATCTGCTTGCCCGAGCCCACGCCTCCCGCCGCCAGCACGGGGGTCGGTGCGACGGCTTCGATCACCTCGGGCCACAGCACGATCGATCCGACGTCACCGGTGTGCCCCCCGCCTTCCGAGCCCTGGCAGATCACGATGTCGACACCGGCCGCCTTGTGATTGCGTGCGTGTGCGACCGACCCGGCCAAGGCCGCCACGAGCATGCCGTGCGCGTGGACCTGGTCGATCACGTCGTCGGGGGGCGTCCCGAGAGCGTTGGCCACCAGCTTCACCTTGTCGTGGTCGAGGATCACTTCGACCAGCGGTGCGGCGGTGGCCGCCGTCCAACCGAGGAGCTCCCGACGCGGTCCGCCCTCGAGCTCGGGTACCCCGTGGTCGGCCAGGATCTTCTTGGCGAAGACCCGGTGTTCGTCCGGGATCATGGCGCGGAGCTCGGCTTCGAGCTTGACCGGGTTGAGCTCACCCATCCCCTCGTACTTGCCGGGGATCACGATGTCGACGCCGTACGGTCGATCGCCGACGTGCTCGTCCAGCCATCCCAGCTCCACTTCGAGCTCCTCGGCGCTGAATCCGACGGCTCCCAGAACGCCCATCCCGCCTGCGTTGGACACTGCAGCGGCCACGTCCCGGCAGTGGGTGAAGGCGAAGATGGGGAACTCGATGCCCAGGCGTTCGCAAAGCTCGTTGTGCACGGTGACCTCCCGAGGTCGTGAGCCAGCCGGACCACTGCCGACGAGTAGAACCAATTCTAGTTTGGCGCAACGCCACCCGCATGGCCCGCGCGGTCGTGGCGAGAAGGGGAAAGGTCCTCTCAGGCCGCCGGCGATTGGGGGCCGGTGACCTCCTGATCGGCAAACTGGGTGTGGTAGAGCTCGGCGTAGAGGCCCTGCTGGGCCAGCAGGTTGGCGTGGGTGCCTCGCTCCACCACACGGCCGTCGTCGATCACCAATAATTGATCTGCCTCACGGACGGTGGAGAGCCGGTGGGCGATGACCAGGGAGGTGCGACCGCTCAGGGTCTGGCTCAGTGCCCGCTGTACGGCAGCCTCAGACTCCGAGTCCAGGTGGGCCGTGGCCTCGTCGAGCACGACGACGTCAGGGGCCTTGAGGATGAGCCGGGCCAAGGCCACCCGTTGCTTCTCGCCCCCGGAGAGCCGGTAGCCCCTTTCGCCCACCAGGGTGTCGAGCCCCTCGGGAAGGTCCGAGACGAGGTGGCCGAGCTGGGCGTGTGCCAGGGCGGCGAGGACCTCTTCCTCGGTGGCTTCAGGTCGGGCGTAGGTCAGGTTCGCTCGGAGGGTGTCATGGAAGAGGTACGGGTCCTGGGTCACGACTCCTACGACGTCACGGATGGACTGCATCGTGGCGTGGCGGACATCGATCCCGTTCAGCTTCAACGAGCCCGCCGTCACGTCGTACAGGCGGGGAACCAGCGAGGAGATCGTCGTCTTGCCGGCACCCGATGGCCCGACGAGCGCCACCATCTGTCCCGGTTCGACCCGGAACGACACGTCGTGCAGGACCTCGCTGTTGATGCCGGACTCGAGGACAGCCACTGATTCGAGAGAGGCCAGCGAGACCTCCTGCGCACCCGGATAGGTGAAGTTGACGTGGTCGAATTCAATGGAGACGGTTCCCCGGGGAATGTCGACGGCATCGGGCGTCTCTTCGATCATGGGAACGATGTCGAGTACCTCGAAGAGGCGTTCGAATGAGATGAGCGCCGTCACGACATCGAGTTGTAGGTTGGAGAGCTGGGTCAGTGGCCCGTACAGACGGGTCAGGTACTGGGTCAGCGCCACGACGGTGCCTATGGCAAGCGTGCCGCGCACCGCAGCCACACCGCCGAACCCGTACACGATGGCGGTGGCCATCGACGCCGTAAGCGTCAGGGCAACCAGGAAGATCCGGGCATAGGTGGCCTGCGCGATCCCGATGTCCCGGACCCGGCCTGCTTTGGAATCGAACGACTCGGCCTCGACCTGGGGCCGACCGAGCAACTTGACCAGCATGGCCCCACCCACGTTGAATCGCTCCTGCATCACCATGTTCATCTGGGAGTTGAGGTCGTAGCCCTCCTTCGTGAGAGAGCCGAGATGCCGACCGACGATGCGGGCCGGGATGAGGAAAACGGGAAGGAGGATCAGCGCAGCCAAGGTGATCTGCCAACTCAGGTAGAACATCGTCCCGAGCACGATGAGCACGGTGACCAGGTTGCCCACGGCGTTGGACAGGAGATCGGTGAATGCCTGTTGTGCGCCGAGAACGTCGTTGTTCAGTCGGCTGATCAGGGCGCCGGTCTGGGTTCGGGTGAAGAACGCCAGAGGCATGCTCTGAATATGGCGAAAGACCTTCGACCGCATGTCGAAGATCAACCCCTCGCCGATCACCGCTGAGATCCGACGCTCGGTCAGGGACAGGAGGGCGTCGAACACGGCCAATCCACCTGCCACGCACGCCAGCACGATGACCAGATCGGCATTATGTCGTTGGATCCCATTGTCGATCAGCGCCCGGAGGATCAGGGGGTTTATGGCACTGATGACGGCATCGAGGATCACCACCGGCAGGAAGACGGCGAGGATCTTCTTGTAGGGGACGGCGAAGGTCAGCATGCGCCGCGCCGTGCCCTTCTTCACGCGATGCTGCAGGAGGGAGCGGTCCTGGCGGAGTGAGCGCATTCCGGCCCATGCCCCACCACGCCCACCGCCCATGGCGTGGCCCGGCATGCTCACAAGGAAGGGCTCTCTGGTAAGGCTTGTTGACCCGCCCCAGCTCGAATTCTCATCTCGTCAACCTATCCGTGAGCACCGGACCACCAACATCTGTTGGTGGGATGTACTCCTGGCCCGCAAGATGACCACCTCATCCCCCTAAAGGCTGAGACCCGATGGCCCGTATCGTTCCAACGGGCGATGACGGGATGAGCGGTTGCTGGGCCAGAATGGCGCCATGTACGGCGAAAGGGAATCGGGCGAGGAGGCGGGGAGTGGATTGCTCCATTTCCGGGAATGGGAAACATCCATTTTTGGATTGCTGGTTTCGCTGGTGATCGTGGGTCCCACCTTCTTGTCCGAAGAAACGTGGCATGGTGCCCCCCTGATTGATCGAGGTGGTGCGCTCTGGTTGGTTCCTGCCGTGGTGATGGCTATCGGCTTCTTTGCGGGCGGAATGATCGCCGGCTACCACCGTCAACGCCTCGCGGGCGCTCTCCTCAAGGGCGTCCTGGTGGGTGCGCTTACCATCGGCCTGGCTTTCGCCGGGGACCTGGCCCGTCGCTACATGCTCGGCGAAGGGCTCCAGCCGAGGGTGCTGGAGTACTGGGTGGCCGCCGTGGTCGCCGCGCTGGTGGTAGGGGGGCTCGGGGGCGTCAGCGGCCGCTACCTTGCGGTGCGATCTTGGAGGCGCCGGCAGCGGGCATCGGTCTAACTCAGCGTCAGGCGTCCGGGGCACCCGGGCCCGAAAGGCGGGTTGGGGCGGGACACGCTTGCATCGGCCACGGTCGCCTCGGCGCTCCCCAGCCCCTAATTCGAGATGCTCATCGCTCGCTCCTCCCGATCCGAACGCTGGGCAACCTCATCGAACCGCGTGGACACCGCCGTCGACGTGGAGGATTTCGCCAGTGGTCATGGGCAAGAGATCGCTGAACAGGGCCAGGCAGGCGCGGGCCACGACGCCGGAGTCGTTCACGTCCCAGCCCAAGGGCGCCCGATCGTCCCAGGACTCCTCCAGCACCGAGAACCCGGGGATGGATTTGGCGGCCATGGTCCGTATCGGACCGGCAGCCACGAGGTTGACCCGGATGCCGTGGGGCCCGAGGTCGCGTGCCAGGTAGCGGGTCAGCGATTCGAGGGCCGCTTTGGCCACGCCCATCCAGTCGTAGATCGGCCAGGCCACCGTGGAATCGAAGTCGAGGCCGACCACGGAGGCGCCACCGTCGCGGCCAGCGTTGAGCAACAACGGCTTGAACGCCTCGATCAAGGCTTTGAGCGAATAGGTGGAGATGTTGAGAGCGACCGACACCTCATCCCAATCGGCCGCGAACATGCCACTTCCCAGGCAGTTCGGTGGTGCAAATCCGATGGCATGCAGGACACCATCGAGGCGATCCCAACGCTCGGCCAAAGCCGTGCCGGCCAGGGCCAACTGCTCGGGAGACGTGACGTCGATCTCGAGGACGTCCGGTTCGGTGGGGAGCTTGCGCGCGGTCCTTCTGGTCAGCGAAAGGGCGCGCCCGGCACCCGAGAGGACAATCTCGGCCCCTTCCTTTTGGGCCAGCTCGGCCACGGCGAAGGCGAGTGAGGCGTCGGTGAGGACGCCGGTGATGAGGAGGCGTTTTCCGTCCAGAAGTCCCATAGGCATCGCGAGGTTATGCGACAGTAGGGGCGTGCACGTGGGAATACTTGGTGGTACGGGCCCTGCAGGGCGAGGGTTGGCGGTGCGGCTGGCCGCGGCGGGGGTGCAGGTCACGCTGGGCTCGCGGGACGCGGAACGGGCCGGAGCAGTGGCGCGCGACGTGGTGGCCGCATATCCGGATCGCACGCTCGAGATCCGGGGGGCCGACAACGCCGGAGCGGCGGAAGCCGACGTCGTGGTGCTGGCCACGCCGTGGGACAGCGCCATCGCAACCGTGAAGCCGTTGCGGGAGGCGTTGGCGGGGAAGGTCGTGATCTCCATGGCGAATGCGCTGGTCAGAGAGGGACGCGAAATGCTGGCCCTCATCCCTCCCCGGGGCTCGGTGGCGGCCGCGGTGCAGGCCACATTGCCCCGTTCACTGGTGGCGGCGGCGTTCCACCATCTGCCTGCGGCAGAAATGGAAAATCTGGATTCGGGGTTGGAAGCTGACGTGTTGGTGTGCTCGGACCATGGTGAGGCTTCCGCCGTGACGGAATCCCTGATCGAGGCGATGAGCGGGCTGCGGCCGCTCATCGCCGGAAGCCTGAGCCAAGCGGCGGCGATCGAGGCGTTCACCGCCGTCTGCATCACTTTGAACATGCGGTACAAGGTTCATTCGACCTTGCACATAGAGGGGATCTGAGCGTGCGGCTGTACGACACCGCGCGCGGTGAGGTTGTGCCGTTCGAGCCCGGCCCGCTGGTGACGCTGTACTCGTGCGGCATCACCCCCTACGACGCTGCGCACCTCGGCCATGCTGCCGTCTACCTCTACTTCGACATGCTGCAACGCCGCCTTCGGGATGCCGGGCACGAGACGCGGTGCGTGCGCAATGTCACCGATGTCGACGACGACATCCTCCGCAAGGCGCGCGAGCTCGGGGTCCACTACCTGGACCTCGCGGCCGAGGAGATGGCGCGCTTCGACGCCGAAATGGGGATGTTGAACCTGTTGCCGGTCTACTCCGAACCCCGGGCCACCTCGGCCATTTCGGAGATCCTGTCCTTGATCGGGGCCGCGCTGGACGCCGGCCATGCCTACGAGTCCGGGGGATCCGTCTACTTCGACGTGGCGAGCTTCCCCCGCTTCGGGCGCGTCAGCGGCTTTGGGCGGTCAGAGATGCTCCGTCTGGCGGCCGAGCACGGGGGAAATCCCGACGATCCGCACAAGAGGAATCAGTTGGATTTCGTGCTGTGGCAGCCGTCCCTGCCCGATGAGCCGGCATGGGAGTCGCGGTGGGGTCCCGGTCGACCCGGCTGGCACATCGAATGCTCGGCACTGGCCCTGCGCGAGCTGGGCGAGACCGTCGACATTCATGGCGGCGGGCGAGACCTTGTCTTTCCCCATCACGAGTGTGAGACCGCGCAGTCCGAATCGGTGACGGGCAAGCCCTTCGTCAGGATCTGGTTCCACGTCGGTCTGGTGGGGCTCGGTGGCACCAAGATGTCCAAGTCGCTCGGCAACCTGATCTTCGTGGGAGAGCTGTGCAAGGAATGGGAGCCGGCGGCGGTGCGGCTTGCGCTGCTGGCCCACCACTACCGGGAGGATTGGGACTGGGTCACCATGGAGGACATGCCGCGGGCGTCGGAGCGGCTGGCTCTGTGGCGTTCCGCCGTCACCACTGAGGGGGACGGCTCCGAGAGTCTCTCGGCGGTGCGGTCCGCGCTCGATGACGACATGGACACCGTCGGAGCCCTGCAGGCCCTCGACGGCGAGGCGGGGGCGGGACGCTCTGTGCTGGCCGGGGCCACCTTGCTCGGCGTGGAGCTCTGACGTTCCGGGGAACGTGGGGCTGCGAGGGGATCGGTCCAGTACCCTGGGGTATCACGACCGGTGAGGAGAGATCCCCCGTTGACAACGAAAGGCTGAACAATGGCAGGCGTCATCTCGGTACGGCTTCCCGACGGTTCGATGCGGGAGCTCGCCGAGGGCACGACGGCTGCTGAGTTCGCTCAGACGATCGGTCCGCGACTGGCCAAGGCCGCGATCGTGGCCACCGTCGACGGCCATTGCGTCGACCTGAGTTCCTCCCTTGCCGACGGGTCGGAGGTCGCCATCGTCACCGCCGACTCCGATGCCGGCCGCGAGGTGTTGCGGCATTCGACGGCGCATGTGTTGGCGCAGGCCGTACTCCGCTTGTGGCCCGGTGCGAAGTACGCCATTGGACCGGTGATCGAGAACGGCTTCTACTACGACTTCGCACTGCCCAACGGGGCGAGGTTCAGCGACGACGACCTGGGGCGGATCGAAACCGAGATGCGCGCCATCATGGCCGAGGACCAGCCCTTCATCCGTCACGAGCATGCGCTCGGTGAGGGGCTGGAGTTGTTCGCGGACCAGCCGTTCAAGCAGGAGATCATCGAGGCGGTCGAGTCCGGGTCCGACGAGGTTGATGCCGCGGGAACCGTCGTCAGCACCTACTGGAATTCGGACACCTTCACCGATCTGTGTCGGGGCCCCCACGTTCCCTCGACCAGCCGCCTGGGCCACTTCAAACTGATGCGGGTGGCGGGCGCGTACTGGCGGGGCGACGAGAAGCGGGCCCAGCTCCAACGGATCTATGGGACGGCGTGGGAATCCGAAAAGGCGCTCAACGCCTACCTGCACCAGCTGGAGGAAGCCGAGCGGCGTGACCATCGCAAGCTGGGAGCCGAGCTCGATCTCTACAGCTTCCCCGAGGAGATCGGGTCGGGCCTGGCCATCTTCCACCCGAAAGGCGGGACGATCCGCCGGCTCATGGAGGAGTACTCGCGACAGCGTCACGTCGAGGAAGGCTACGAATTCGTCAACTCCCCGCACATCACCAAGAGTGAGCTCTTCGAGATCTCGGGGCACCTCGATTGGTTTGCCGACGGCATGTACCCGCCGATGGAACTCGACGGGGGGACGCAGTACTACCTCAAGCCCATGAACTGCCCCTTCCACATTCTGGTGTACCGCAGTAGGCAGCGCTCGTATCGCGAGCTGCCACTGCGGCTCTTCGAGTTCGGATCGGTCTACCGCTACGAGAAGTCCGGCGTGGTGCACGGGTTGACCCGCGTGCGTGGCATGACCCAGGACGATGCGCACATCTTCTGCACCCGGGAGGAAATGGGGACCGAGCTGGTCCGGACGCTGCACTTCGTCCTCAATCTCCTGCGCGATTTCGGCCTGAGTGACTTCTACCTCGAGCTCTCCACCAAGCCACCTGGCAAGGCCGTCGGCTCCGATCAGGACTGGGAGGAGGCGACCGAGGCACTGCGTGCGACCGCCGCCGAAATCGGTCTCGACTTCATCATGGACGAGGGCGGGGGTGCGTTCTACGGGCCGAAGATCTCCGTGCAGGCCCGCGACGCGATCGGGCGGACATGGCAGATGTCGACCGTTCAGCTCGACTTCCAGCTCCCGGAACGCTTCGAGCTCGAGTACGTCGGGGCCGACAACGGGCGCCATCGCCCGATCATGATCCACCGCGCCCTCTTCGGGTCGGTCGAGCGCTTCATGGCGGTGTTGATCGAGCACTATGCCGGCGCGTTGCCCACGTGGCTGTCGCCGGAGCAGGTACGGGTGCTGCCGGTGAGCGAAGCCCATACGCCCTATGCGGAATCTGTGGCCGCCGCGTGCGCCGGTGCCCGGCTGCGGGTCAGCGTCGACGACGCAGCGGAGAACCTGGGCGCCCGTATCCGCAAGGCGAAGCTGACCAAGGTTCCCTACATCCTCGTCGTGGGCCCTGACGACGTGGCCGCGCAGACGGTCGGTGTCAACCCTCGCTCGTCGAGCGACAAGCCGCGCCGGGGGGTCGATCTGACGACCTTCGTGGACGACGTCGTGGCCGAGGTGGAGCGGCGCGGCTCACCCGAGGACGCAGCGGCCGAGGCCTCTGTCGGATGAATCCTG
>OBLU010002083.1_pt1 | contig 18510 bp, 20 predicted proteins | sample 1518681 | NCBI WGS metagenome assembly OBLU01 (sample SAMEA3539304, study PRJEB22396) | soil metagenome | biome: tundra; feature: field; material: soil | place: USA | collected 2010-05 | depth 0.15 m | reverse complement strand
GAATGACCAAAATGATGGCGATCCGGCAGGACTCGTCGAGCCAAATCAAGCCGATCTTGAATGCCGATCAGCAAAAGCAGTATGAAGAGATGACGAACCGCCGTCGCGGTGCGGGTGGTCCAGGCCAGATGCAACCGCAAGGCCAGGGGCAGGCTCCGCCGCCTCAGCCGTAATCTGCCAGATTCAAGTTAGGCCGGGCGAAGATCTTCGGCGATGGAACCTGAAGGTACCAGTTCTCCAAACTGGCACTAAGAATACCCCTGCAGCGGGCAGCGCGTCCTTGCATGCAGGGGTATTTGTCTTTGAAAACTGGCGGTTTTGCGCCCATACCAGCAAGATGTCCAAACATCCTGCTGTCCTCGAAACCCCACTCTGAAATTGCTCTGGTTATGTGTATGTCGCGATATCCAAACTGGCCTCCCGCTATCTAATCCCTTCGAGAAATTCTGCCGATAAGGTGATTTGTGCTGGTTTGGAGCGCAGTGAGACCGGCAAACCGTGAGTCAATTTCAGATACCTGTTCCAGATGATCCCGGTAGCAGGCCAGAAACCGTTTCGAGCCTTAACGCACTTCTCCTCGTCTAGTCACGTGACTGGGTGCGGTAGGTCACATACACGTAGCAGGCAGGGTGTTGAAATGATCGCACTCCCAGACCTGGTAGCGGAGGTTGTCGACACGACTCCCCGCAAGGTCTTGTTTGTCTCCGCGAATCATCGATCGAGTCTTCGGGCCGCCCGCCCGCATCCCATTGTCTCCAGCTCATCCCATAGTTTGCCCGTTTGCAGCGCGGGTCTGGACTGTATGCGTCAGCACTCTGGGGACAACCGATGAAGTCAGCCTGCGCACCCATGACGGCTGATGCCGCCAGGGTCCTGCTCTGTATTCCGATTGTTCATACGCCGGCCGACATGGGAGCGCTGAACGAGCCGACACAACGGCTAAAAGTCCGGAAGCTAGGTCGAAAAACCTGGGAACAAAACACTGAGCTGGTCAAGAACTTCTGGACGGAAATCGAACAGGCCACGGAAGGCCTTTCTTTGCCGTACGAACGAGTGCGCCTCTATCAGGATGGGTTGCCGGTTTGCGGACACGAGACGGAAATCGTCACCGACCTGGCGAAGGCGGGGAGCCGGAACTATCAACTGTTGCTCAAGTTGAAAGCGATGGGTGCCATGCTCATGGGCACAGAGTCGTCCGAACTGCTGGTTGAGGAATATCAACTGGCCAAGCAAGTACTGGCAGAAGAGATGGCCCGAGGCTCAGCCCAACAGGCAATGCAGTGGAAGAGTCTGCAGGATTCGCTGCTCAAGCGTCGCGACCAATTCATCGGCCGTCGAATCAGCGAGACGCTCCTTTGCGGCGAAACCGGACTGCTCTTTGTCGGGATGCTCCACTCCGTAGAGCCCTGGCTCGATCAGGACATCCAAGTGCATCGTCCGATTCGGCAAGCCCTGCGGGCCGGAGACACGCCGTCATGACCGTCGCGGGCAACAAAATCCTCATTGTGGATGAGCAGAACGGGATCTGCGTTCAGCTATCGGAGTACTTGAGAAGCGAAGGAATGGTTCCCGTAGTAGCCCACACCGGGGCTGCTGCCATGGAAAAGATCCGCAGCGATGCGCCCGACGTGTTGATCGTGGATCTGAAATTGCCAGACATGGATGGCATGCAGGCCATGCAGGCCGCGAAGGTCCTCGATGAAGATCTTCCTGCAATTCTGGTGACCGGCCACCCCAACATTCGGGAGGCGGTAGCGGCTATTCGGGCAGGCGCTCATGACTATCTGGAGAAACCGCTCAAGCAATACGAGGTACTGCGCGTGGTTTTTCGCGCGCTGAATGAGCGCAAGCTCAAACGCAAGCTGCGAAACCTCTCATGCCAGGTGGAAGACGCGGCTTCGCTGCGCGAGTCGATGGGACCAAGCAGTGGCGTTACCCGCCTCATCTCGGAAGTGAAGCGCGTCGCCAAGACCGATTTCACGGTCCTGATCCTAGGGGAAACCGGAGCAGGCAAGGACCTGGTCGCCCGCGCCATTCACGGCCTGGGCCAGCGGTCCAAGGGCCCATTCGTTGCGGTGGATTGCGGAGCGATTCCAGAAACTCTGATTGAAGGCGAATTATTTGGCTATGAGAAGGGGTCGTTCACCGGCGCGGACCGGCAGAAGATCGGAAAATTCGAGATGGCCTTGGGTGGGACCTTCTTTCTCGATGAAGTGTCGAACATGCCTCTGGGATCGCAGGCGAAACTCCTGCGCGTGTTACAGGACAAGGTTATTCACCGCATTGGCAGCACCCGGCCTATCGATGTCGATGTCCGCGTTCTCGCAGCCAGCAATCAGGACCTGCACAAGTTGACCGAGGGCGAGGAGGGATCGCTGCGTCGCGACGTTTACTTTCGGCTGAACGAATTCGCCATCCAGATTCCACCATTGCGCGAGCGACGCGAAGACATCTTGTATCTGGCCAAGCGCTTCCTCGACCTCACCAATCTCGAACTGCAAAAAGAAGTACGGAGTTTTACCCAGCCCGCAGTAGACCTGTTGCTGGCATATCACTGGCCGGGAAACGTTCGGCAGCTACGTTCCACGATCCGTCGTGCAGTTCTATTGGCCGACGACGTGGTCACGGAGCAGCATCTTGCCATCGACGGCGCCCGACCCGCCGTGCCGTTGTTGATGGATGGCGGCAAGGTGGGGCAGATTCCCGTTCAGCGTGACTGTTCGCTGAAGGAAATTGTGCAACACAACACAGCGACGGTGGAACGTGGAGTGTTGGCGCGAGTATTGCGCGAAACCGGAGGCAACAAAGCGGAAGCCGCCCGCTTGCTGCACATCGACTACAAGACGATTCAGTTGAAGATAAAGGTGTACGGCCTGCAGACAGACCGAGCCAGGAAAGGAGACTGCTAGTGGAAAAAGGAAAAGCAAGGAAAGTGGACTACGGAATTGGGGGCGGTCTGGGAGGAATGCTCAAGGGCCTGGGAGACCTGGTGGAAAAACTCGGCGAGCTGGAAAAGCGCGGAGAGATTTCCCAGACGGGCGAACTTCACGGTCCGGACGAAAAACTGCGAGGCATCTACGGATTTTCCGTGAAGGTTGGACTCGGCGATGAGGGTCCCCGTATCGAGCCTTTTGGAAACATTCGCCGCGACGCCGACTCTGGCCGTACCGAGGTGCAGGAAGTCCGCGAACCGATGGTGGACGTGTTTGAAGAAGAGGACCACATTCTCGTGCTTGCAGAATTACCCGGCATCGGGAAGGACGATATGCAGGTCGACGTAAAAGATGACGTCCTCACCATCGTCGCTGAACGGAAGGACAAAAAGTATCGCAAGGAGGTTCTGCTGCCGTGCTCTGTGCCGAAGGACAAAATGCAGGTCACCTGCAACAACGGAGTTTTGGAAATCAAGTGTCCTAAATAGACATTATTCGGGTCGTGGGGAGCTGTCATGAAAATGGAAGCTAAGGCGCTTAAGCTGAAGGTCATGGAAGCGCTCAGCAAGGATGTGGGAAGAGCTTACGCGCGCATGGGTCCGGAAGACCTGGCGCGGTTAGACATCGAAGTCGGCGACATCGTGGAAGTGACCGGCAAGACGAAAGCCGTTTGCAAGGCAATGCCGGCCTACAAGGAGATGCGCGGCCAATCGCAGATCCAACTGGATGGGCTGACACGCGAAAACGCCGGAGTGGGGCTCGATGAGCACGTTCAGATTCGCCAAATCAGTTGTCCAACCGCCGAGAAGGTCGTGCTGGTTCCGACCAATGTGGTCCCGTCAGAGCGCGATATGGACTACATTGGCAGCCGCCTCGATGGGCTTCCAGTAATGGCGGAGAACCGCATTCGGGCTGTCCTGTTCGGAGCGCGCTGGGCCGATTTCAAGGTAGAGAGCACGGTGCCGAAGGGGCCCGTACTGATCAGTCCTGGGACCCAGCTCCTGATCTCCAAGCTCAAGTCCAGCGAAGTGGCTGAGCGAGCCATCTCCTATGAAGACATAGGAGGGCTGAAGCCGCATCTGCTGCGAATACGGGAAATGATTGAGCTTCCGTTGCGCTACCCGGAAGTTTTCGAGCGACTTGGAATCGATGCACCCAAAGGCGTGCTGCTGTACGGGCCGCCGGGTTGCGGCAAGACGCTGATCGCCCGTGCCATCGCGCACGAGACACAGGCCAATTTTTTTTCGGTTAGCGGCCCCGAAGTCATCCACAAGTTCTACGGTGAGAGCGAAGCCCATCTGCGAAAAATCTTTGAAGAAGCTGGACGCAAAGCTCCCAGCATAATTTTTCTCGACGAACTGGATGCCATCGCTCCGCGCCGCGACCAAGTAGTCGGTGAAGTGGAGAAGCGGGTTGTCGCGCAGTTGCTGGCGTTGATGGACGGCCTCGCCAAGCGCAACAAAGTCATCGTCATCGCCGCAACTAATCTGCCTCAAGTCCTCGATCCGGCCTTGCGCCGGCCAGGACGGTTTGACCGCGAGATTTCCATCCCGATTCCCGACCGCCATGGCCGCGAAGAGATATTGGAAATTCACAGCCGTGGGATGCCGTTGGCGGAAGAAGTCGATCTAGCGCGCTTGGCCAGCATCACTCACGGATTCGTGGGAGCGGACCTGGAGGCACTATGCCGGGAGTCCGCGATGATTTGCCTGCGCCGCATCATGCCTGACGTGGACTTTGGCTTGGCGCGCATTCCCTACGACCAGCTTGCCAAGCTCGAGGTCACGATGGAGGATTTCCTCGCGGCCTTGCAAACCATCGAGCCTTCAGCCATGCGCGAGGTGTTTGTCGAAGTCCCCAACGTGAATTGGGAAGACGTCGGTGGCTTGGCCGAGATCAAAGCCCGCCTGGTTGAGGCGGTTGAGTGGCCATTGCAATACCCTGCGCTGTTTACCCAGGCGGGGATCCGGCCGCCCAAGGGCATCTTGCTGTCGGGACCTCCCGGCTGCGGAAAGACCTTGCTGGCAAAAGCCATTGCCAGCGAGACAAACGTCAACTTCATTTCCATCAAAGGGCCGGAGTTGCTTTCCAAGTACATTGGCGAATCCGAGCGAGCGGTGCGCGACATCTTTCGCAAGGCGAGACAGGCTGCGCCCTGCATTATTTTCTTCGACGAAATCGATGCGCTGGTACCGAGTCGGAGTGCCGGCACCTCGGACTCGCACACCTCGGAACGTGTCCTCAGCCAGTTCCTTACCGAACTGGATGGAGTGGAAGAGTTGCGGGGCGTGCTGGTGCTGGGAGCTACGAATCGGCTGGATATGCTTGACCCCGCCATCATCCGCCCGGGACGCTTTGACGAGATCGTGGAAATCCCGCTGCCGGATGAGGCCGGTCGCGCGGATGTCCTAAAGATCCAGCTTCGCAACAAACCTGTGGCTGCGGAAGTCAATATCCAGGATTTGGCGTCCCGAACCTCAGGATACAGTGGCGCCGACATGAGTGCGCTCTGCCGTCAGGCTGCGCTTCGGGCCATCCGGCGGGCGGTCCATGCGGGCGAAGAGCCGGTTGGGGGCCGCATCAACGTGAGTATCGAGGCTACAGACCTGGAAGCGGTGATGGAGAACATGAGTCGATAGACCCACGAAACTGGTTCAAACTCGATGGCTAACGAATTGGCAGCACTGTACCTGTTCTGCTTTGCCCGTGCCGACAGTGTCGGCGCAGTTCACGCGACGGCTGTGGACGGGTACAGTCCGGTTTCAATCATCCGGCAGTTGCCCGATGTGTGTGTTGTGGTCAGTGAAGTCGCGCAGGAGGATTTCTGTGGGCCGGAAGCAGAACACCATATGCAGCAACTGTCCTGGCTGGCGCCGCGCGCGATGTGTCACGAGGCGGTGATTGAGGAGGTCATGGCCTCCTCTCCGGTGATGCCGGTGGCGTTCGGCACACTGTTTTCGTCGCTGGAAGCGCTAGCCGAGTTTGTGGAACGACATCGCGAGACGACTACTTCGTTTTTGCGGCGAGTGGCGGAGCATGGTGAGTGGTCGGTCAGGGGCCTGTTCGACCGAAGACAAGCCCAACGGGCGCTTACGTCCGCACGGCTGGCCGGTCAACAGGAACGACTCGGCGTGATGTCTCCCGGGGTGCGCCACTTCGCCGAACAACGAATCTCTAGAGACATCGAGAGGGAATTGAGCCTTTGGCTTGACCAGACCTGCCGCACGATCGCCAATGATCTCGCCGGTTGCTCCGCGGATTTTCGCGAATGTGATGTATCGACGCGCACGCGATCAGAAGACGAACTCGAAGAGGTGCTAAATTGGGCTTTCCTGCTGCCCGAATCAGCGATTGGCCAATTCCGGGAGCTCGTTACTCGAGCGAACCTCTATCATCGACCGCAGGGACTGGTACTGCAGATCACTGGCCCCTGGCCGCCCTATCGTTTTGTGCCTGCCCTATCTGCGACAGCCACGCCATGAGCTACCTGCTCTACTGCGTCTTCCGAAGCGGTCCGCCGCCGGAACCGGAGTTGCCCCCCGGCATCCAGAGGACCCTAGTCTCGGTCATGGATCACGGAGGCTTGAGCGCTGCGGTTGCCGAGACGGGGCACTCAGATCCCACCCCTGATATTTCGGCAGTTCTCGCCTATGAGAGCGTTGTCGAGTTCTTCTTTCGGCGACAGACCATCATTCCCATGCGATACGGGTGCAGGGTTCCAGACCGCTCGGGACTTGACGCTTGGCTCGGCATCCGTCACAAGGAGCACGACGCACTGCTTTCCAGGCTCGATGGTTTAGCCGAGATGGGTATACAGATTCCAGTCAAGGCCTCGGACGCTGACTGGTCAATTGACTCAACCGCAGTTCAGTCGGCGCCTTCTCATAAACCCATGGGGTCGGGTGTAAGTTATCTACTCGCCAAGAAGCAATATTACGGTAGCGCGGACCGCACGGCCGAAGTGCGCAATGGCTTGGTGAACACGCTTTGCCAAACCTTATCCGGCCTGTTTGTGCGCCACAAGGTTGAAGTATCGTGCGGTACAGCGGCCATCGTATCCGTCTACTTCCTACTACCACGCACTTCCGTCGATCTCTTCAGGGAGACGGCCCTTCAACGTATTCCGAAGGAACTCCCAAAATTGACTGTCAGTGGACCGTGGCCGCCATACAACTTCGTAGAGTCCTCGAATATTAGCGGCAACTAAGAAACCGGTCTAGCGGGCAGGCCGAACTAAATAAGTTAAGGGTATGCACTCCATAGAATGAATTCCTCAGCTGCCCGCTGCGAGTGAGACAACATTCCTGCAATGTGACTTTAGTAACTTCCCCAATACTGTCCGTATCCTTCTCATACTAAAAGGCAACTACTTTATTGTGAGCTAGCCTTGTGCTGGCAACACCACGAATATTCTGCGCTCGCTCGATAAAAGGCCACTCACATGCATTAGGTATGGCTAGGTAAGGCAAGTAAGTGGTTTCTTAGAAAAGGAGAACTAGAATGGCGAAAGTGCAAAAATCCACTGACTCTTCCAGCTTAGCGGAAGTGGTCGATCGCATCCTCGACAAAGGTATCGTGATCGACGTTTGGGCGAAAGTCTCACTGGTCGGGATCGAACTGCTGTCGGTCGAGGCCCGCGTAGTGATCGCCTCGGTCGAGACCTACCTGAAATACGCGGAGGCCATTGGACTGACCGCCAGCGCTGCGCCTCCCGCCTAGCGCCAGGTTGGATGCATCATGGCAGCCAGGCGGAGGGCGAGATTTGCCCCTTCGCCTGGTTGAACTTCGAAACTGCAGCACTGGAGCAAGAGATCAGAGGAGGACACCAATGGGTAGCTTAACGAATGACATGACGCGGCTGTGCGAGGAGATCGAGACTTTGCGCGCTGACCGTCAGGAACTAAGGAAGAAGATCGCGGAGGAAACCAAGGCCCGCCAGGTGGAAGTACTGGAAACATGCGCTGCTTTCACGGACGCTCGCGCTTGGAAGGCAGAAGGTGCGCACAATTGCCGGCAGAACTTTGTGGAGAACCTGAAGCAAGCGGTCGCGGAACAGGAAAAAGAGCTGCGGGACGACCTGGCGATGGCGCGTCGTTCCTGGAATAAGCTTTCGCGAGCATGAGGACCGCAACCGGGCGGGAACGGGGTTCGTCATCCGGGAAGCGAAAACAACGAAGGATACAGTGACCGTTCGTTTCGAAAGTCCGAACCGACTTCCGATTTGTTCGCTGCCTGATGACAGGAACGCGAGCCATCACTTCCAGCAGCCTCAATTGTAGAAAGGAGTTCACGCCATCGTGTCATCCCTGGAACTCACGCGATACCCAATCGCCGAGCGCATCATGAATGTGGACCTGTCTGGCAATGGAGACGGGATCGAGATCACCGAAGATGTAGAGGTGGCGGTGCCCGCCCCGGACATCAATGTCGTCCCTGAAGCCAGTGATTCGTTCGTAGCAACTCCTTATATTGAGGGGCTCACCGCACGCGCGCTGACTTACCTGGATGTCGGATACGCGCTGCACTTTGCGGGCCCGGCGGGGACCGGAAAAACAACCCTCGCGCTCCACGTCGCCAGCAAACGGGGCCGGCCCGTCGTGCTGATTCACGGTGACGATGAGTATGCCAGTTCTGACCTGGTAGGAAAGGACTCCGGCTATCGCAAGTTCAAGCTGGTGGACAACTACATTCATTCAGTCGTAAAGACGGAAGAGAGCTTGAACAAGGTTTGGGAAGACCAGCGACTGATTACCGCGTGCATCAAGGGCTATACCCTGATCTACGATGAGTTCAATCGCTCCAGGCCCGAAGCGAATAACGTCCTGCTCAGCGTACTCGAAGGCAAGATTCTTAACTTGCCTAACCTACGAAGGTCTGGGGAGGGCAATCTTCATGTTCACGAGCAGTTCCGCGCCATCCTGACCTCGAATCCGGAAGAGTACGCCGGCGTGCATAAGACGCAAGACGCGCTGCTCGATCGCCTGATTACGATGAATCTGGGCCACCTAGACCGCGAGACTGAAATGGCGATCGTCATGTCGAAGTCCGGACTGCCCGCTTCGGACGCCGAAACGATCGTCGATATTATCCGCGAACTTCGGGGAGTGGGAGTCAACAACCATCGTCCTACGATTCGAGCGGGGATCGCCATCGCGCGCATTCTCGCCCACCAAAGTGGCTCGGCCCAAGTGGGAGACCCGGTGTTTGAGGCCATCTGCCACGATGTGCTTAACACCGACACCGCGAAGATTACTCACCAGGGCGAATCCCTTATGGCGGAAAAGGTGAACGACACCATTCGCGCGGTATGCAGCGAACGGGCCGGACGCGGCAAGAACCGCCGCAAACCGGAGCGTGAAAGGAAGTAACCATGCCGATTCCAATTCGTGGATTGAGAACCATTCGCACCCTGGCAGGGAAGGTAGATCTGGTTGCGGTTCCGCACCGAGCGCATTTGCAGATCGCTTGCCTGGAACTAGAGAAGGCACGGCGCACGACTGAGCGCACCAGCGCATTGCGGCGGTTGGCGGAGCTTGACGCCCGCATGAAGGAAATTGATGCGGAGCAGGCAAGCCTTCTGCAGGCCCTGGCCGATCGCAAGGGGAAGACAATGGAAACCGGGATGAACCGCTCGTCACGCGGACGTACGCAGGCGTTCAAGATTCGGTACTAAGCAGGTGTCCGTTGCTGCACGGAGGAAAATAACGTGAGTACTACGCATGTCCCAATTGCGAAGTCCGCCGAGAAACGACCGCAGAAGCGCACGGCAGTGTCGGGGAAGATATACCTCTACGCCATTATCGCCGGCGGTCAGGACAGGGTGTTGGAATCGTTTGGCATCGACGGGCGCAAGTTGTACTCCATCGCGGCAGGAAGCATCGCAGCCGTGGTCAGCGATGTGGACAGCGATAACGTGCGCCCGGAACGCGCCCGCCTCGCAGCCCATCACCAAGTCCTGAAACAACTGATGACTGAGAGCACGCCGCTGCCTATGTCCTTTGGAGCGATTGCGGACAGCCCGGCTGCGGTCCGCAGGATGCTCGCGCGAAATCAGCACGTCCTTCTCGATCAACTGCGGCACGTCGCCAATAAAGTTGAGATGGGCTTGCGGGTAACCTGGGACGTGGCCAACATCTTTGAATATTTCGTCACCACTCATCCGGAGTTGAGGATGGCACGCGACCGCTTCCTGGGCTCCAATTGCGAACCCACGCAGGAACAAAAGATTGAAGTCGGCAGAATGTTCGACCGCCTGCTCAACGACGACCGGGAAGCGTATGCCGACCTTGCGGTGAAAACGTTTGCCAGCCATGGATATGAAATCAATCCCTTGAAGTGCCGCAACGAGCGCGAGGTGATGAACCTGGCGTGCCTGGTCGGGCGTAATGGCATGGCGCAGTTCGAGGCCGACGTGTTCGAGGTAGCAAAGCAGTTCGATAATAACTTCGCCCTCGACTACAACGGGCCTTGGACTCCGCACAACTTCGTGAGTATCGACCTCGAACTTTGAGGGTAGGAGAGCGTGCGCATGTTTGTTGTCGATGACCTTTTAATGGCTCCCGCCCATGGATTGCTCTGGATTTTTCAGGAGATCCACCGGGCAGCGCAGGAAGAACAGGTGACTGACGCCGAATCCGTCACGGCGGAGCTTAGTGCCCTCTACATGAGGCTAGAGACGGGAAAGCTCACCGAGCAGCAGTTTGACGCCGAAGAGAAACTGCTGCTGGAACGGTTGGACAAAATACACAAGCCCGGACAACGAATCGGATAGGAGCCCGGCAGAAGATCAGGGCCAATCCTGCTAAAGGGGACAGTGGAGAAGTACGTCACACGCGCGGAGGATGTCGGGACTCCGGGATTTCTGGCCCCTGGAGATTTGCGGGTCCTTATTTTCGGCGGAAAAGGCGGCGTCGGAAAAACCACCTGTGCGACGGCCGCGGCGCTGCGCTTGGCCCAGCAAGCGCCTGCGGAGTCTTTCCTGCTGGTTTCGACCGACCCGGCCCACTCGCTTGCCGATAGCCTGGCGGGCTTGATTCCACCACCAAACCTGCGGGTCTTGGAACTCGATCCGCAAGTCTATTTGCAGGATTTTAAGCGTAAGCACAACGCAAAATTGCGGGAAATCGCGTCCCGAGGAACCTTCCTGGAAGACGATGAAATCAATCGATTTCTCGATCTTTCGTTGCCCGGTCTCGATGAACTCATGGCTTTCCTGGAGATTTCCGCATGGGTGGAAAAGCGCGTGTACGGCTGCATTATCGTGGACACCGCCCCTAGCGGCCACACGCTGCGGCTGCTGGCGATGCCGCAGTTCTTGCGGAAGTGGATAGCCATGCTCGACACGCTGCTGGCCAAGCATCGCTATATGAGGCGGGCGTTTGCTCATAGCCGTGAGCGCGATGAACTCGACACTTTTCTAGATGACATGGCCAGCTCAGTGCAGCGGATGCAAGACGTCCTGGAGGATTCAAGCCGCTGCAGCTTCGTTCCGGTAATGCTGGCCGAGGAAATGAGCCTGCGCGAGACCGTCTTGATCGTAGAGGAGGCTGACCGCCTCAGGCTCCCCATTCATGACGTCGTCGTCAACAGATTTTATCCCGACAACCGTTGTCCGCTTTGCCGCGAAGAGCGCTATCTGCAAACTTGTGTTCTGACGGACCTCTTTCTCAACGCCTCGCTGAGTCGTTTTGCGCTGTGGATCGTGCCGTTGCACAGCGGAGAAGTCCGAGGGGAAGTCGCGCTACATTGCTTCTGGGAAGAGGTAAGGCAAGTCCGCGAGCCGCCTACGCTAATACGGCGATCTACGCCTTTTACCGAAGGGGAAGTGAGTGCAAGTATCCCGTCGCCGCCACCCGGCACTGCACTCGTCATCTTCGCCGGCAAAGGCGGAGTGGGAAAGACGACATTAGCGTGCGCCACTGCCCTGCATTTGGCGAAACATTCGCCGGGCAAGAAGGTGCTTCTGATCTCCACCGGGCCATCCCATTCATTGGCGAGCTGTCTGGACATGACGATCACTTCACAACTAGAACGCGTGCTGCCCGGAATGAACGCCATCGAGATCGATTCCGAGGCGGAACTCACAATTTTGAAAGAGCAGTATGCGGCCGATATCGAGACTTTCCTGGAAACACTTTCCGCAATTTCGACTTGGCATTCGATCGCGAGGTGTTGGAGCGGACGCTGGATCTTTCGCCACCGGGCCTCGACGAGGTGATGGGCCTGACACGAGTCATGGATCTTCTCGCCTCGGGGGAGTTCGACACTCTGGTTCTCGATTCGGCGCCAACCGGCCACCTGATCAGGCTGCTGGAGCTACCCGAAATCATCGACCAATGGTTGAAGGCATTCTTCGGCATTGTTCTGAAATACCAACAGATCTTCAGGCTCACTGGGTTCTCTCAAAAACTGGTGTCGTTGTCCAAGGACCTTAAGAAACTGCGAAAATTGCTGAACAACCCGGCACAATCCGCGCTCTATGCGGTCAGCGTTCCCACCGTGATGGCATTTGAGGAAACGCGTGACCTCCTGGCCGCCTGTGAGCGCTTGGGTATCCCCGTGCCGGGATGTTTCTCAATCTAATGAGTCCCCCGAGCGATTGTCTTCTGTGTTCAGCAATGAATCATCAGGAAGCACTGATGCATGCGAAGTTCCGGCGGAGTTTCGCGGGCGAGATAAGCCTGGTGTACCGCCGAGGCAAGATTCGAGGTGTCCGCGAACTGGAGCAATTGGGTGAAGCGCTTTATCAATGTGAGCCTGTCAACGTTGAGGTCGCCTATGCCGATTGATACGGAGCTGCCAGCTGGTCTCGCTATGGCTCCTCAACTCATGCTCGCCGATAACGGACAGCCCTCCTTGTGCGAAGTGCTCGACCGAGTACTGAACAAAGGAGCGGTGATCGACGGGGAAGTGACGATTTCGGTGGCTGGGATTGACCTGGTTTACATCGGACTGAGGCTTATGCTGACCTCTATCGAAACGGCGCGCCGGTCACAGTTCGGAGTTCCTAAATGCGGCCCAGTAACAGACAACATGGAGGAGCAAGCGAATGGCGTCTGCTGAAATGACGCGGATTGCAGCGGAGGGCCCGAGTGTTTGCGCTCAGGTGATGAACCGCGCATCATCTCTGGTCGCAGCCGAAAGCAGCGGCGGAGTGCAGGGGCGGTCTGGCCGGTTGGACCTCGACGGCAACGGCGCCAAGAATGGACTCGGACAACTTGTGCTGACCCTGGTGAAACTCCTACACGAATTGCTGGAGCGCCAGGCCATCCGCCGCGTGGAATCGGGGTCGTTGACCGAGCAGCAGACCGAACGGTTGGGACTGGTCCTCATGCAACAAGCCGAGGAAATCGAACGCTTGAGGAAAGAGTTCGGCCTGGAGGAAGGGGACCTCACCCTCGACCTGGGCCCGCTCGGAAGGCTTCTATAAGGAAACGTGATGATACGGCAACAAGCACTATCCCATGCAGTTGAGTCTTCTACGTTGGCAGACGTTCTCGAGCGCGTTCTGGACAAAGGAATCGTGATCGCCGGCGATATCAGGGTGAAGCTGGTTGACATCGAGTTGCTCTCGATTCAAATCCGGTTGGTCATTTGCTCGGTCGATAAAGCCAAAGAAATGGGCATGGATTGGTGGGTCAATAATCCCATATTTCGCCAGGACAACCAAAAAGAGATCGCACCGGCTGCCCTTACGAGCCTTGAGGAGAGGCTGGCCGCGTTGGAAGGTTCTCTCAATAAAGCGGTCCCGTCGAATCCTTAACGCGGCAGCCACGCAGTCGCACTACCTCGGACTCTCCTGAATCTCAGGCCAGCGTGCGCGATTATGGCGATTCGACATTTGTATCTCAGGTTCGAGCGGTGGCAGATCGATTGAGGAGAAACTCGCGTTACTTGCGCGCGTGGTTCTGGCCAATGGGATGCGAGTTTCCCGCGACGTTATTGCCCAGCACCAGCCGACATACTTCTCGCACATAGCTCTCGCTGAGTTCGTCGTGGCGAATGAGAAAGCGCATATACATCGCGCCATAGAGTACGTCGAGCACGAGATCGAGGTCCAGTTTCTTGGGCAATTCGCCGCGTTCGATGCCGCGGCGCAGCGTCTTATAAGCCTCTTGGCGTCGTGGTCGCAGGAACCGCTCCCGGAACGCCTCCAGCAACTCGGGATCGGATTGTCCAGCCCCCACTAGTTCCGCCACAATGCGTCCCCGCCGGGTGCGCAGAATTCCAAGGAATTGGTTCATCTGCAGGCTCATGTCCCGGTAGACGGATCCGGTATCGGGAAAGTGCAGCTTGGTTTCAGTGCTGGAAGCGAAGGCGTCCACCACCAGCGCACCCTTGTTCGGCCACCAGCGATATACCGTAGTCTTGCCTACGCCGGCATCGGCGGCGATCGATTCAATCGTAAGGTCGGGAAAGCCGGATTGTTGCAGCAGATCCAGCGTACTGCGGAGAATCGCCCGGCGCGATTGTTCGCTACGTGGCCGGCCGGGCAGACGCCTGGCTCCCTTGTTCTCCTCCTGTAGTTGACCAGAAGTCGATTGCCGCATGAGCCAAGATAGCATATATTGAATCCACTACGTACCGTATCGAATCACAAAGTCAAAAGGCGCTTGCACTAATGTTGGAAAACGTAGCTTTGACTTGGCCTCGATAGGAGTTCTGTCCGTCCGATGTGGATTGTCGCACTTGCGCTAAGGCGTCCTTATACCTTCGTCGTGATGGCGCTGGTGCTGCTCATCCTCACGCCCATCGTCATTCTACGTACGCCCGTCGATATCTTCCCCGACATCAATATTCCCGTAATCAGCGTGGTGTGGAACTTCGGCGGCTTCGCACCCAGCGAGATGGCCGATCGCATCGTAACCAACTCCGAACGCGGCCTTACCATCACGGTCAACGATATCGAGCACATTGAGTCGCAGTCGGTGAACGGCATCGGCGTGATCAAGATTTTCTTCCGCCCCCAAGCCAACATCCAACTGGCGCTTTCCCAGGTCACGGCGATGGTCCAGACGACCGTGCGCGGACTGCCACCGGGGACCACGCCACCGCTAGTGATCACGTATTCCGCGTCGTCCACTCCAATCGTTCAGCTTGGTCTCAGCAGCAAGACGCTGCCGGAGCAGCAACTCTTTGACCTTGGGCAGAACTTCCTGCGGACCCAATTGGCAACCGTACATGGCGCAGCGACGCCCTATCCGTATGGCGGCAAGATACGCCAGGTGCAAGTCGATCTCGACATTCCCCGGCTGCAGGCCAACGGACTGTCTCCGGCTGACATCGTCAGCGCCATCAACACCCAGAACCTGATTACGCCGTCGGGTTCGGCCAAAATTGGAAACTTGGAATACCAGGTGGAAATGAACAGCTCCCTGCAAACCATTGCGGAGCTGAACGACCTCCCCGTGAAAACGGTGAATGGCTCGACCATTTACATGCGCGACGTCGCGCACGTCCGGGACGGGTTCGCGCCGCAAACCAACATCGTGCGCCAGGATGGGGTCCGCGGCACGCTCATGTCGATCTACAAGATTGGCAGCGCGTCGACTCTCACCATTGTGGCCGCGGTGAGGAGCATATTGCCAATTGCCGCTCAGTCGCTCCCCAAGGAAATCACCATCAAACCGCTGTTCGACCAGTCGCTGTTCGTACGCGCTTCCATCAACGGCGTTATCCGTGAGGCTTTGATCGCCGCCGCGTTGACGGCAACGATGATCCTCCTGTTCCTGGGCGACTGGCGTCCCACCATCGTGATCTCCATTTCGATCCCGCTCTCGATTTTCGTGTCCGTGATCGTGCTGAGCGCTCTGGGCGAGACCATCAACATCATGACTCTGGGAGGCTTGGCTCTTGCCGTCGGCATACTGGTGGACGACGCGACGGTGGAGATCGAGAACATCGAGCGAAACCTCGCCCAGGGCAAGGAGATGAAGCAGGCAATTCTCGATGGCGCTTCGCAGATTGCAGTTCCGGCGTTCGTTTCCACACTGTGCATCTGCATCGTGTTTGTGCCCATGTTCTTTCTCACCGGCGTCGCGCGTTATCTTTTCGTGCCGCTGGCCGAAGCCGTGGTGTTCGCGATGCTGGCCTCGTATTTCTTGTCGCGGACGCTGATCCCGACCCTGGTGATGTACATCATGCGAGGCCATGAGCATAGGGCGGCGGGACCGAAGACGATCTTCGGACGCTACCAGCGCGGGTTCGAGGCCGCTTTCGAGAAGTTTCGCCGCGGTTATTATCAGCTTCTGGAGACCACCCTCGGACATAGCAAAGTTTTCGCAGCTTGCTTTCTCGCATTTTGCGTTTTGTCGATGGGGCTGGTGTTCTTCCTGGGAGAAGACTTCTTCCCGTCGGTGGATGCCGGCCTGATGCGGCTGCACGTGCGGGCCCGTGCCGGGTTGCGCGTGGAAGAGACAGCCCGGCTCTGCGATGAGATTGAGAAGTACCTGCACCAGCAGATCCCCAAAGAGGAACTGGTGACGATCCTCGACAATATTGGGCTGCCCTACTCGGGCCTCAACCTTTCCTATAGCAACTCAGGCGTGATCGGCACCAGCGATGCTGAAATCCTGGTAGGACTAAATCCCGAACATCACCACTCGACTTCGGGATACATTCGCACGCTTCGTGAAGAACTGCCGCGCCGCTTTCCTGGTGTGGAATTCTTTTTCCAGCCTGCCGACATTGTTACGCAAATCCTGAACTTCGGACTGCCTGCGCCCATCGACATTCAAGTTGCCGGCGCGGATATGCAGGGCAACTATTTCATCGCGCAGAAAATCGCCAGCCGGGTAAAACTGATTCCTGGCACGGCCGACGTCCACGTGCAGCAGATGCTGACCTTGCCTACGCTCCATCTTGAGATTGATCGCACCAAGGTCGCGCAGGTTGGCTTGAACACCCGTGACGTGGCTCAGAGCGTGCTGGTGTCTCTAAGCGGCAGCTTCCAAACCGCGCCGAACTTCTGGCTGAATCCCAAGAACGGAGCGACCTACCAGATTGCTGTACAGTCTCCGCAATACCGCGTGAGCACGTTGCAGGACATGATGGAGATGCCGATCAATGATCCCAGCGCGGCCAACTGGCAGGTACTCAGCAACCTGGCGCAGGTAACGCCGACGGCGCGGCCGGCGGTAGTTTCGCATTACAACGTGCAACCGGTAATCGACGTTTTCGTCAGCACGCAGGACCGTGACCTCGGGGCCGTGGCCAAGGACACGCTGAATGCGCTGAAACCGTTTGAACAGAACCTGCCGCGCGGTACTCGCATCACAGTTCGCGGCCAAATCGAGACCATGAAGTCGTCTTTCTTTGGACTGGGAATCGGACTGGTGATGGCCATCGTCCTCATCTACTTCCTGATCGTAGTGAATTTCCAATCCTGGCTGGATCCGTTCATCATCATTACCGCCCTGCCCGGCGCGCTTGCGGGTATCTGTTGGGTCCTGCTGCTGACCCGCACCCGCTTGAGCGTTCCTTCGTTGACGGGGGCCGTGATGTGCATGGGGGTAGCCACTGCCAACTCGATCCTGATGATTTCTTTTGCGCGTGACCGGATGCACGCGGGCATTCCCGCCGCTCAAGCCGCGCTCGAAGCAGGATACACGCGTATTCGTCCGGTGCTGATGACGGCTCTGGCGATGGTTATCGGCATGTTCCCCATGGCGCTCGGACTGGGCGAAGGCGGCGAACAGAATGCTCCCCTCGGGCGGGCTGTGATTGGCGGCCTGATCTTCGCAACCGTGGCGACCCTGTTCTTCGTGCCTACTATTTTTGCCATGATTCACGGCCATATCGAAGCCAAACAAGCTGAACTGAAACAGACATAGAATGATAGGAACTGAACCGGAAGCAACTTTTATGGATTCGCACTCAAATCCGACCGAAGTAGTGGACGACGGACGCCAGGCGGCGGAGATCACCCCCCCGCCCAAACTTCCGCCGGCGCCTCCACGCAAGGCGCTGATGCTAATTGGCATTGTGCTGCTCCTGTTGGTGGTTGGCGCCTTGATCACGATGCTCCTGCGAATTCGCAGTAGTCATGTGCTGGCGGACGAGACCCAGCGCGAATCCATTCCCACCGTGGCTGTAGTCCATCCCACGGCAGAAAAGCCCGACGAGGATCTGGTATTGCCGGGCTCGTTGCAGCCCTATGAAGAGTCGCCGGTTTATGCGCGCACCAACGGCTATCTGCTCCGCTGGTACAAGGACATGGGCAGCCGCGTTAAACAGGGCGAACTGCTGGCTGACATCGATACCCCGGAGATCGACCAGGAATTGATGCAGGTCCGTGCCAACCGGCAGCAGATTGTGGCCGCGATGGATCTTGCCAAGATCAATGCCGACCGTTATGTGAGCTTGCGCAAGACGGACTCAGTTTCGCAACAGGAATCTGATCAGCAGTCCAGCGGGTATCAGCAAGCCAAAGCGAATCTGGATGCGGCCGACGCGACGGTGCGGCGCCTCGAGCAGTTGGAATCCTTCAAGCATGTGTACGCTCCGTTCTCCGGCGTGTTGACCAAGCGCAACGTTGACCCCGGTGCCCTGATCAACGCCAATGGCACGGGCAAAGAGT
>OBLU010002082.1_pt1 | contig 18516 bp, 12 predicted proteins | sample 1518681 | NCBI WGS metagenome assembly OBLU01 (sample SAMEA3539304, study PRJEB22396) | soil metagenome | biome: tundra; feature: field; material: soil | place: USA | collected 2010-05 | depth 0.15 m | reverse complement strand
GCTGCCGCTCCCAGAGTCGAAAGCGGGCGGTCCACATACAGCACTATGACTTTGCGGGAGACTGCGTTGAGGACTAAGGTGAGGACGATGACTTGCAGTCTTGCGCGATTCCTTCTGGCCTCTCTCCTGTTGTGTTCAAACGGGCTGGCGCAGGGTGTTTGCGGCATAAAGGGCAGTCAACCTTGTTTCGCTGAAGGTGATAAAGCCTTCGACGACGCTAAGCCTCTATCGAGACAGGTCATTCGGGTGATGCTGCAGACATCGATGAGGGAATCCGACGTCAACGATGTGCTCCAAACCACACCCAAACCAGAAGCCCCAGGTTCGTTGTTCAAGGCCATTCCTGTACGGCTGAGCGAAACCAACACTCAATGGATGCTGGCTGTAGGAACGGCGCCCCCTACTACAGGAGCTGACAACGGACACTTTTGGCTGATCGATCTATCTAGGCCAAGGCCCCGGGCGACCATGCTTGCCCCTGCCAATTACGTCGATCTTCTGGACGCAAAGCATAACGGGTACAGAGATGTCGAGACAGAGTGGTGTTCGCCCAACGAATGCATCTACATGAAGTACAAGTATGCCCGAGGGCGGTATCGCAGATTTCGATTATTGGATACGCCTAATGTAGAGCGATGAGGTATTTAGCGAAGGCGGTTCCCTGAAAACGGGGCGATTTCGGCAAGTTCGAGTTTCACGTGCACGCCTGCGGCGCGGATGAGATTGTTGACGCTCACCATGCAAACCAATCGTGTGGCGGCATCACGTTGCACCCGGTGGCGGCATACCGTTCGAGTCGAGGATTTCGGGCGCGATCAGGCGCTGGGTTGAGGCTGCGAGGGAGTCTATGCCCACTCGAGGGACAAGTACTGTGTCTATGGCCGGCGTTGCCGACCCGGGCGTGATGAGTCTTTCTTGTCCGATGGCATGCCCCAGGGGTTAAAACCCCTGTTCGGTGGCTGGCCTGAGATGCCAAGGCTGAAGCCTTGGCTTACCTAGAAGCGGCTGGCCTGGGATGCCAAGGAGACCTGAGGCTGAAGCCTCAGGCTACGAGCCTTGGCCTACCTGGAAGCAAAGGCAGAAGCCGTGCGCTTCAACGATGTCCCAAATTGGGACGCACTGCACTCGTTTGCTCAGGCATCGGGCCGAATACGGCCTGTTTGCTGACGCGAACGCTATATGTCGGGCTTTCAGCCCTAGCCTATTTTCCCTGCACCAACCTAGGCCTTCCTGCCCCAGCCAGCAAGCTGGCCGGGGACCCCGTTCGGCCTAGGCTGGTATGTAGCGCGCTTTCAGCGCTTTGCGAAGTCGCCGAAGCGAGATTGACGGTCATCCGAAGAGATTCGCTGGAGCAGATTGATCGTCATCCGAAGAGATTCGCTTGAGCAGATTGATCGTCATCCGAAGAGATTCGCTTGAGCAGATGGATCGTGATCCGAGAGATTCGCTTGAGCAGATGGATCGTCATCTACTAAGATTCTGCGGGTCGCGCAGAAGGACGGCTGGGACTTTCGGGGCGGGGGGAACATGGGGCCGTGGGAGCGCAGGTCGGTGAGTTTCGTGGTCAGGATGCTTTTTGCTGTGGATGAGCCCAAGTGGATGCGGCTATAGTCTAAGTACAGGTGAAGCATCCGATGCAGAAGCTTGTCAGGGGCGGCTGGCTGGGGCTGATTGCGCTTTGGTGCGCGGGGCTGCATGGAAGCCTTGCGCAGGTCGCGACGCAGACGGTTGCGATGCCGGCGGTGGCACCGAGCGGGACGAAGATCTTTCCATTGGCAGATGTGCGGCGCGGGCTGCATGGAGTGGCGTACACGGTGTTCGAAGGCGTGACGCCGGAGCCGATGGAGGTGGAGATCCTCGGCGTGTTGAATGACGCGATCGGGCCGGGGCAGGACATGATTCTCGCGCGGCTGAAGGGCGAGAAGCCGGAGTACACGGGCGTGGTGGCGGGAATGAGCGGAAGCCCGGTGTACATTGACGGGCGGCTGGTGGGCGCGCTGAGTTACAGGATTGGACAGTTCTCGAAGGAGCCGATCTGCGGGATTACTCCGATTGAGCAGATGTTCGAGGTGCGGGACGGGCAGCCTGCGGGGAAGATGCGGGTGGTTTCGGCGGGGCGAGAAGCAGATTCCTCCGCTTCGCTGCGGAATGACAACCAAGGGGCACTGGGGAATACAAATACGGGGGTCCCTCCACTCCGCTCCGCTCCGGTCGGGATGACGCCTTCTGAGGGGGGCCGGGGTCCGGTCGGGATGACGCCCTCTGAGTGGATGCGGAGCGTGGGTGGCGGCGGCGAGGTGCAGCCGATTGAGACGGCGCTGGTGTTTGGCGGGTTCTCGCAGGATGCGGTGGCGCGGTTTGGCGACAAGTTTCGCGAACTGGGGATGAGCCCGGTGGCGGGACTGGGCGGTGCGGCCGCGGCAGGGACGAAGCAACCGGAGCCACTGGTTCCGGGGTCTGCGGTGAGTGCGGTGCTGGTGCGGGGCGATCTTTCGATCTCGGGGACGTGCACGGTGACGTATGTCGACCCGACGCGACTGCTGGCGTGCGGGCATCCGATTACGCAGTACGGGCCGGTGTCGATGCCGATGACCAAGGCGGAGGTAGTGGCGACGCTGGCGAGTCCGCTGAATGCGTTCAAGATCATCAATACGACGGAGACGGTGGGGTCGTTTACGGAGGACCGTGCGTCGGCGATCCTGGGGCAGTTTGGCGTGACGGCGCGGATGATTCCGGTGTCGGTGGATGTGATTCCGGCTGAGGGCGCGGCGGGGGGCTCCGCAATGAGGAAGGTCTCGGCGCAGGTTGGTGGCCGGGGGACGCAGCTTCCGGGTGCGGACGAAGCGCAAGTTCCGGGGTTGAAGAACGGGATGCAGTTTGAGGTGCTGGACAATCGTCAGTTGACGCCGGCGGCGATGCTGGTTTCGGTGTATCAGAGTTTGTCGGGGACGAACGGCGCTGAGGCCGAGATGAGCTACCGCATGGACGGCGAGCTGACGCTGAAGGGACTGCCGCCGGTGCGCATGCAGGGGATGATGGCTCCGAACGAGTCGAATCCGGGAGCGATTGCCGCGGCGCTTTACGTGAACGACCGCTTCAGCAAGCTGTACGACAGTTCCGCGGAGCAGCCGGAGGTGACGGGGCTGCATTTGACGATGCAGGCGATCCCGGAGCGGCGGTCAGCGGTGCTGGAAGGCGCGCGACTGGGCAGCACGGAGGCTCATGCGGGCGAGACGCTGGAGGTGGAGGCGACGCTGCATCCGTACCAGGCGGAGGCGCGGGTGATGCGGTTGAAGGTGAAACTGCCGGACAGCCTGACGCCGGGGCCGCTGCGGATTGTGGTGAGCGATGGAGCGACGCTGGACCGGCTGACGACCCCGGCGACTGCCGGGCTGGGTGGACAGCATCCAATGGCTCTGGCCGATGCGGTGGCGCAGTTGAACCGGATGCATGCGAACGATCGGATTTACGTGACTCTTCTGGACCACTCGGCGCAGGCCGAACTGGAGTCGCAGGCGCTGCCGGGAGTACCGCTCTCGATGGCGAATGTTCTGGAGCCGTTGAAGGCGGCGCAGAAGATGCAGTTGATGGGCGAGAGCGTGGTGGAGGCTGGATCGCTGGAAACGGATTATGCGGTTACGGGCGCGCAGGTGCTGACGTTGGACGTTCGCTAGGGCCATTCACGGATTCCCGATGGGATCTTGAGCCGCTGTTGTAGCGGCCGTGTTGTAGCATCAGAGGGTGCGCGTGGGCGCAAAGGTTCCGCAGGATGAAAGAGATGAAGGCGCAAATGAATGCAGTGGAGATCCATGGGCTGGCGGTGCATGCCGCGGGCGCGCAGTTGGTGGCGTACAAGTACGATCCGGGCGAGTTGAAGGCGAATGAAGTTGAGGTGAGGATTTCGCATTGCGGGGTGTGCCAGTCGGACATCCACCTGATCGACAACGATTGGGGATTCAGCAAATATCCGTTCATTCCTGGGCACGAGATTGTGGGGACGGTGTCCGCGGTGGGGACGGACGTGAAGGACCGCAAGGTGGGCGAGCGGGTGGGGATTGGATGGCAGGCGGATAGCTGCGGGATCTGCGAGTGGTGCAGGCAGGGCGAGGAGCATCTGTGCGCGAGCGCGCAGCCGACCTGCGTCGGGCGAAACGGCGGGTATGCGGACTCGGTGCGGGTGAACTCGAGATTTGCGATCCCTGTGCCGGAGGGGTTGGAGAGCGAGAACGTGGCACCGCTGCTGTGCGCCGGGATTACGGTGTACTCGCCGCTGCGGAACTACGGGGTGCGGCCTTCGTCGCGCGTGGGCATTGTAGGAATCGGCGGGCTGGGGCACATTGGACTGCAGTTTGCGAAGGCGTTTGGCGCGGAAGTGACGGCGCTCTCGACCTCGAAGGAAAAGGAGGAAGAGGCCCGGAGCATGGGCGCGGATCACTTTGTGAACACGCGGGACATGGAGGCGCTGAAGAAGATTGCGGGGTCGTTCGATTTTGTGCTGTCGACGGTGAGCGCGGACCAGGACTGGCAGGCGCTGGTGAACACCCTGCGGCCGAAGGGGACGCTGTGCATTGTGGGTGTGCCGCCGTCGCCGATCTCGGTGCAGGCGTTTCCGCTGATCAGCGGGCAGAAGGCCGTCTCGGGCAGCAATACGGGGAGTCCGCATGATCTGTTCGAGATGCTGGACGTGGCGGCTCGGCACGGGGTGAAGGCGATGACAGAACGCTTTCCAATGGCGAAGGCGAACGAGGCGATTGCGAAGGTGAAGAAGAGCAAGGTTCGGTATCGGGCGGTGCTGGCGAATTAGACTGCGAAAGACGACCGCGGATTTGCGCGGATGAACGCGGATAAAGACAGGGGCGGGGCTTTGGCTCCGCCTCTTTCTGCGTGATGCGGGTATGCTTTGGGGAGGATGATGCGACTTCGTTTTCTACTGCTGGTTGTGGTTGGTGGGCTGGTTCTCGGTGCGGGAAGTGCGGTTGCGCAGGGGACGAAGCTGTGGACGGTGTCCCGGTACGACGAGATGGAGCGCGGGACTACGGATGGCGTGGCGATCCGCAGCGATGGGCAGATTGCGGCGGGGCCGGCGACTTCCCTGCTCTACCAGGCCAGCGGGAATTATGTGTGGGCGGTGGCGGTGGACGCGGCCGGGAATGCCTACGTCGGCATGGGTGGGACGGCGGCCGGCGGCGCGGTGGTGATGCGGGTTCCACCCCAACGAGCAAGCTCGCCGGGGACGCCGGTTGCGCCCGATGGCAAGGCGACCAAGGTGTTCGAGGGGAAAGAGCTTGGCGTGCAGGCTCTGGAACTGGGCGCGGATGGACGCGTGTATGCGGCGACTTCGCCGGATGGGAAGGTGTATCGGCTGGGGGCTACGGCGTCGGATGCGGTGGTGGTCTTCGATGCGGCGGCTACGGCGGAGAAGCCGAAGTATCTGTGGGATGTAGTGCAGGCCACGGGTGCGGCGGGTAAGGGTGGCGATATTTACGTTGCAGCGGGAGCGCCGGCGGTGGTGTATCGCGTGCCCGCGGGTGGTGGGAAGGCGGAGGTTGCGTTCCGGACTGTCGATCAGCACATCCGGTGCCTGCTGATGGCGGCGGATGGGACGCTGTGGGCAGGGAGCGACGGCAGCGGAGTGGTCTACAAGTTCAATACGAAGGTGGCTGGGGCGAAGCCGTTTGCGGCGTATGCGGCGCCGAAGAAGGAGATTACAGCACTGGCGATGGACGCGGCGGGGAATGTGTATGCGGCGGGTGTGGGGACCCGGCAGACGGCGGGGATACAGAGCCCTGGGCTTCCTCCACTGCCGGTGACCGGGAATGTGGGCGTGACGGTGACGTTCTTGCAGCCGGGGTCGGCGAGTGCGGCTACGGCAAATACGCTGATTCCGGAGGGATCGGAGATTTACCGGATTGCGGCGGATGGGAGCCCGGAGAAGCTGGTGTCGCTGAAGGACGACGTGGTGTATGCGCTGGCGTTCCGTAGCGGGCGACTGCTGGCGGCTACGGGGAATCGCGGGCGCGTGTATAGCGTGGATGCTGCGGTGCCGGGGCTGTATACCGATGTGACGCACCTGGAGGCGTCGCAGGGGATGGCGTTCGCGGCGACTGCGGGCGGGTTGCTGGTGGCGACCAGCAATAGCGGCAAGGTGTTTCGGCTGCAGGATAAGGCGGCGGCGAGTGCGACGTATACCAGCGAGGTATTCGACGCGCAGGCGTTCTCGCAGTGGGGGCGGGTGGAGGCGCTGCCGGAGGTGGCGAGTGGCGGGTTCGATTTGTTTGTGCGGAGCGGGAATGTGGAGAGCCCGCTGATGGGGTGGAGCGAGTGGTCGCCGGTGGCGCGGGACGGCGCGGTGACGGTGCCGGGTGGGCGGTTTGCGCAGTGGAAGGCGGTGCTGCGGGCTCAAGCGGCGGTGGAATCGGTGGGGCTGAATTATTTGCAGAAGAATCTGGCGCCGGTGGTGGACGATGTGGTGGTGCAGCCGGGAGCGCGGGTTGCGGCGAATCCTCCGCAGGCTGCGAATGCTACGGTGCAGGTAAGTTTTCCGACGGCGACGAATTTGAATGTGCCGGTGTTTACTCCGGATGCGAATGCTCAGCCGCTAACGGCGCAGAAGGACAAGTCGGGCGTGACCGTGCGGTGGGCGGCGCATGACGACAACGGCGACGACCTGATTTTCGCGGTGTGGTATCGCGGGGTGGGCGAACGGAACTGGCGGCTGCTGAAGGACAAGATCAGCGATAAGTTTCTGAGCTTCGATGCGTCGCTGCTGCCGGACGGGCGGTACGAGGCGAAGGTGCTGGCGAGCGATGCTCCGGTGCATCCGGATGCGGAGGCTCTGACGGGCGAGCGGACGAGTGGGGAGTTTGTGGTGGATACGACTCCGCCGGTGCCCGGGGTGTTGACGGCGACGATGTTGGCAGCGGTGGCGGGGGCTCCGGCGAAGATTCATGCGACGTTCAGCGCGAAGGATGCGACTTCGCCGATTGAGCATGCGGAGTATTCGGTGGATGCGGGGCCGTGGCAGTATTTGGAGCCGGTGGGGAGGGTGTCGGATTCGCTGGAGGAGCGGTACGACTTTACGGCGGCCGTGCCTGTGGTTTCGGCGGATGCGGCGGCTGGGGTGGTGAATGCGGCGGAGCATGTGCTGGCCGTGCGGGTGTATGACCGGTATGAGAATGTGGTGGCGGTGAAGGCTGTGGTGCGATGATGCTCGATTCGAATCAAGGTGTAGATGCAGGAGTAAGCGGCCTCTGGATTCTGGCTAACATTTGCTATGCCGGAATGAAGGCGCAAGCGAACCCCAGTGTTGGTTGGCGCGTTCTCTCGTTCTTGTTCGGATTCCCGGGCACGCTACTTTCGTTGATCGTAGTGTCAGAAGGTAGCGAGCGGGCTTATGGCATCGATCTGCCCAAGAGGCGGGATCGTTCCTGATGCGCTTCGAACTGTTCATTGCGGCGCGGTATCTGCGGGCGAAGCGGCGGCAGGCGGTGGTGGGCGTGATTACGCTGATCTCGGTGGTGGGCGTGGCGGCGGGGGTGGCTTCGCTGATTATTGCGCTGGCGATTACGAATGGGATGCGGCGGGATCTGCAGGAGCGGCTGGTGGGGTCGACTGCACACGTGATGCTGATGCGCGTGGCCGGAGATGGGATGAGGGACTGGAGGCCGCTGCTGGAGCGGCTGCGGGCGCTGCCGCATGTGACGGCGGCTGCTCCGGCACTGTATGAGGAGGTGCTGATCTCGCGCGGGGCGAAGAGCGCGGGGGCGTTGGTGGATGGGGTGATTCCGAAGAATCAGCGGACGGTTTCGGACTTGCTGCAGAGCGTGAAGGCGGGGAGTGCGGAGGCTTTGGAGCCTGCAGAGCAATCGAGCCTGCGCGAAGGGGAAATGCGGGGGTCTCTCCACTCCGGCGGCAAGAGCGCCGCCTCCGGTCGAGATGACGCTTCCTTAGGGGTGGGTGGAGGAGAGCAATCCAATGCAGCGGCGCAGGCGGTGCCGCCGATTGTAATTGGGAAGGATTTGGCGGAGGCAATTGGGGCCGGGGTGGGCGATACGGTGCTGGTGACGAGTCCGCAGGGGGAGTTGACGCCGCTGGGACTGGTGCCGCGGTATCAGCGATACACGGTGGCGGGAATCTTCAGCTCGGGGTTCTATCAGTACGACTCGAGCTACGCATTTATTCGACTGGCGGATGCGCAGAGACTTTTTTCCGAGCCGGACTTGATCTCGGCGATCAGCTTCAAGGTCGACGATATGTATCAGGCGGCCGCGTTGGGGCGGCAGATTGAGGAGGCCGCGGGCAACGGCTTCCAGACGACGAATTGGATGGAGCAGAATCGCGAACTGTTCCGTGCGCTGCGGCTGGAGCAGGTGGTGACGTTCATCGTGCTGGCGCTGATTGTGTGCGTGGCGGCGCTGAATATCCTGATCGCGTTGACCATGATGGTGATGGAGAAGACGCGGGACATCGCGGTGCTGATGAGCTTCGGCGTGAGCGAGACGCAGGTGCGGCGGATTTTTCTGATGCAGGGGCTGCTGATCTCGGTGATTGGGACGGCGATTGGGTTGGTGGTGGGATATGCGGTGAGCTGGTTTGGCGGGCATTATCACTTTCCGTTGAATGCGGAGGTGTACTCGATTGACTACCTGCCGTTTGCGCCGCGAGTGGTGGATGCGGTGATTGTGGGGGCGGTGAGTCTGGGGGTTAGTTTGGTGGCTACGCTTTATCCGAGCAGCAGCGCGGCGAAGGTGCTGCCGGCGGAGGCTTTGCGGTATGAATAAGAACGAACGACGGACCTCAGCGGCTAAAGCCGCAATCTGCGTGGACGCGCAAACGGCACGGCTGAAGCCGTGCCCTTAAGCAAAGCGGGTTGGGAGAGATGACGTATGGCGGCTCGGTTGGAGTTTTATAAGTTGGCGCCGGAGGGGATGGCGCATATGACGGCGCTGGAGCATACCCTGAATTCGACTACGGGGATGGAGCGAGTGCTGCTGGAACTGGTGCGACTGCGGGCTTCGCTGAGGAATGGGTGTGAGTATTGCATTCAACTGCATTCGACCGAGTTGCGCAAGATGCATGAGCCGGAGGAGCGGATTGCGGATTTGGCCGAGTGGCAGGGGTCGAGTGCCTATACGCAGCGGGAGCGGTCGGCGTTTGCTTGGACCGAGGCGGTGACGAATATCCAGGATGGACATGCGGACGATGCGGTGTATGCGCAGGTGCGGGAGCATTTCAGCGACGTGGAGACGGTGAATCTGACGCTGGTGATTACGACGATCAATGCGTGGAACCGGTTGGCGATTTCGTTGGGGGATTATCCGGGGCATGCGGGTGGGGCGGTGGCGAAGTGAGCGAAGGTATATCCCAGGGGCTAAAGCCCCAGCCCTCAGAGTGGCCCTCAGTGTCCGGGCTAAAGCCCGGACCTATCTCAGAAACAAAGGCAAGGCAACAGCAAAGGCAGATGCGGGGGTCTCTCCACTCCGCGGCGGGCGGTGAAGTTGTCCGCCGCTCCGGTCGAGATGACGCACCCTTGAAGTGGCCGAAAAGCGGATTCCCTTCGGGAATGACAAGCAAATGGGCGGCCCGGAGAGACAGATGGGCGGATCAGACGTACAGATGGGCGGATCAGACATGGCGGTGATGCTGCGGGCGGAGGGGTTGGCGAAGGTCTATCCGGCCGTGGCGGGTGGCGGGCGCGCGAGTGGTGGGGGCGACGGGGCGCGGGGCGAGGTGGTGCTGTTTCGCGGGCTTGATTTCTCGGTGGCGGCGGGAGAGATGGTTGCGATTGTCGGGGAGAGCGGGTCGGGGAAGAGTTCCCTGCTGCACCTGCTCGCCGCGCTGGATACTCCGACGGCCGGGGAGGTGTGGGTTGGGGAGACCAGGGTCGGCGGGCTGAATGCGCGGCAGGCGGCGGAGTTTCGCAATCGGGAGGTGGGGTACGTGTGGCAGTTCCACTACCTGCTGCCGGAGTTTACGGCTCTGGAAAATGTGGCGATGCCGCTGCTGGCGCGTGGGATGAGGCGCGAACCCGCATTGGAACATGCGCGTATCTGGTTGGACGAAGTGGGGTTGGCGGCTCGGGCGGGACACCGGTCGGGGGAGTTGAGCGGGGGCGAGCAGCAGCGGGTGAGCCTGGCGCGGGCGCTGGTGACCGGGCCGAAGCTGCTTCTGGCGGATGAGCCTACGGGGGATCTGGACGGGAAGACCGCGGAGGTGGTGTTTGGGCTGATCCAGCAACTGCATCGGGAACATCAACTGACGAGCATATTAGTGACCCATAATATGGAGTTTGCGGTGCGGTGCGGGCGGGTGCTGCGGCTGCGGGATGGCCGGCTGGAGCAGCAGACCTGAGACGCATCAGCCTCACCCAAAAGCAGATTCCTCCGCTTCGCTACGGAATGACAACCAAAGAGTGGATCGCCGGTGCACGGGGGTGCACCAAGTTTGGTGCTAGTTTTGCACAGACGGCATCCAATGAGGGTGTTACGTTAGTCAAAACTTCCGGGTGATTGGGAATATTTGACGCAGCGATTACACTGTTAAGAGTGGAATGGGTGATCTGCACTCCGGAGGGCTGATTTCCGGTGACACCTGAAGGTCTCTGCGAGCGGTTAGCGCAGAGGCGGGCTGGACGAATGGTGCTGCATCGCGCCTTCTGGCAGGTGCAGTGGCCGGCTTGAAGGGGGAACATGTTCGAACGCTATACGGAAAAAGCGCGGCGGGTTATCTTCTTTGCTCGCTACGAGGCCAGTCAGTTCGGGTCGCCGTACATCGAGACCGAGCACCTGCTGCTCGGGTTGTTGCGGGAGGACAAAGCGCTGACGAATCGCTTTTTGCGTTCGCATGCGTCAGTGGAATCGATACGGAAGCAAATTGAGGGCCATACGACGATTCGGGAGAAGGTGTCGACTTCGGTCGATCTGCCGCTTTCGAATGAGTGCAAACGGGTGCTGGCGTATGCGGCCGAAGAGGCCGAGCGGCTTTCGCATAAACATATAGGCACGGAACATCTACTGCTGGGATTGCTGCGCGAGGAGAAGTGCTTCGCGGCGGAGATTCTGACGGAGCGCGGGCTGCGTCTGCCTGCGATTCGCGAGGAACTGCAGCGGACGACGCAGGAAAAGGCTCCGACGCAGCAGAGCGGCAAGGGGCAGCGCGGCGAGCAATCGATGCTGGCGGAGTTCTCGCGCGATCTGACGCAGAGTGCGATGGATCAGCAGCTTGATCCGCTGGTCGGGCGCGACAACGAGGTCGATCGCGTGATCCAGATTCTGTGCCGGCGGACGAAGAATAATCCGGTGCTGATTGGTGAGCCTGGGGTGGGCAAGACTGCAATCGTTGAAGGACTGGCCCAGAAGATCGCGGACGGCGAGGTTCCGTCGTTCCTTGCGGACAAGCGCGTGCTGGCTTTGGATCTTTCGCTGATTGTGGCGGGGACAAAATATCGCGGGCAGTTTGAAGAGCGGCTGAAGACGATCATGAAGGAATTGATGGAGAATCAGAATTCCATCGTGTTCATTGATGAGTTGCATACGCTGGTCGGTGCGGGGTCGGCGGAGGGTTCGCTGGATGCGGCGAACATTCTGAAGCCGGCGCTGAGCCGCGGCGAAATTCAGTGCATCGGCGCGACGACTCCGGCGGAGTATCGCAAGTCGATCGAGAAGGACCGGTCGCTGGAACGTCGATTCCAGGCGGTCAAGGTGCCGCCTCCGAACGAAGAGGATGCGATCAAGATCATCATGGGGATCAAGGACAAGTACGAGAAGTTTCATGCGGTCTCGTACACCGACGATGCGATCTATTTTTCGGTGTCGCATTCGAGCCGGTATATTCCGGACCGGTTCCTGCCGGACAAGGCGATCGATCTGATCGACGAGGCGGGGGCACGGGTGAAGCTGCGCCAGACTTCCCTTCCCGAAGAGTTGACCGAGGTGCAGAAGCGGATCAAGTTCATCGTGCACCGCATGGAGAACGCGATTGCGAATCATGAGTTCGAGAAGGCGCGTTTCTACTCGGACGAGGAGCGCAAGGAGCGGGAGAATCTGCGGTCGCTGCGGGACAAGTATCATCTCGACGATTCGTCGGCGGGCATTGTGACGCGCGAGGACATCGAGGACGTGGTGAGCCGCTGGACGGGCGTGCCGATTACTTCGATCAAGGAAGAAGAGACGCAGAAGCTGCTGCGCGTGGAAGAAGAGCTGCACAAGCGCGTGATCTCGCAGGACAAGGCGATCTCGGCGCTGGCGCGTGCGATTCGGCGGTCGCGAGCTGGGTTGAAGAATCCGGCGCGGCCGATTGGAAGCTTCCTGTTCCTGGGACCGACCGGCGTGGGCAAGACGGAGATGGCGCGCACGCTGGCGAATTTCCTGTTCGGCTCGGAGAAGTCGCTCATCCGGTTCGATATGTCGGAGTTCATGGAGAAGCATTCCGTGAGCAAGCTGATCGGCTCGCCTCCGGGATACGTGGGCTACGAGGAAGGCGGCCAGTTGACCGAGCGGGTGAAGCGGTCGCCTTACTCGGTGGTGCTACTGGATGAGATCGAGAAGGCGCATCCGGATGTCTTCAACCTGCTGCTGCAGGTGTTTGAAGACGGGCAGTTGACGGATGGACTGGGCAACACGGTGGACTTCAAGAACACCATCATCGTGATGACCTCGAACATCGGCGCGAAGCACTTGCAGAAGCGCGAGGGACTGGGCTTCCAGAGCGGCAAGGAAGACATGATTCTCGACAAGATGGAAGAGCTGGTGAAGGGCGAGGTGAAACGCACCTTCAATCCGGAGTTCCTGAACCGCATTGACGAGATCATCATCTTCACATCGCTCTCGAACACGGACCTGATGCAGATCATGGAACTGCTGGTGCAGCAGTTGAACACCAACCTGGTGCACAAGGCGATCACGCTTTCGGTGACCGACGACGCGAAGCAGTGGGTGCTGGAGAAGACCACTGCGGAGCGGTCGTACGGTGCGCGGCCGTTGCGGCGCGCGCTGCAACGGTTCATCGAAGATCCGCTGTCGGAGGCTTTGATCGCGGGCGGAATTGCGGTGCGGCCGGCGTTTCTCGAGGTGTACATGGAGAACAACCAACTGTTCTACCGGTCGATTTCGGCCGATGGGGCGGACGGGGACGAGAAGGTGGCTGGGCTGGCGCTGACGACGGTGTAAGGCAGTTGTCAGTGCTCAGTTGTCAGTTGTCAGTTGTGAAACAAATGCGGATGTGCGCAGACTCAACGCCTCGGTGCAATGCGCCGGGGCGTTGTTGTGTGTGGGTGAGAGGGGCGAATGGATGGGTTGAATCGCAGGATTTTGGGGGACGCTGACTGTGCTGCTGGGGGCGGTGGCGTCAGTTGAAACAGAGACGCGAACTGCCCACAGCGGGTGCTGTGGGCAGTCATTCTTGTTCGGTGCTACGTGGCGAGGCTACATCAGGGACTGAACGCTCTTGACTGCACCGGCCGCGGCGTCGCTGACCTTGTCGACGACATCATCGACTTGTCCCTTGGTGCGCTTGATGGTCTTCTGCGCTTCTTTGCTGAGGTACTCGGCCTGCTCTTTGAGATAGGCTGCCGCGTCCTCGAGATAGTCGACTCCGTCATCGATGTTTCTCTTCAGCTGTCGGCGAGTCTTGATTCCGGGTTGAGGAGCGTAGAGAAGCGCGACGGCCGCTCCTGCCGATACGCCCAATCCAAAGGCTATCCAGACGTTCTTTGCACTCATACTGTCTCCTTCGCAGGCGAATTGTCACCGCTTGAAGTTTAGACTCATTCGCCCGGGGATTGGTTGCGTTGTTGCGTTTGTGTCCGATTACTGAACAAGAGGTCTCGCAGGACTAGGCCTACAATCAGGCATGGGCAACTACAGGTGGGCGCTGGTCCTGACCCTTGCTTTGGCGGCGCGTGCCTTGCCTGCGTGCGGACAAGAAGGCCCTTCCTCTAATAAAGCTAAAGCGCCAATTGCGAGCGCGCCCTATGTCCCAATGCTCGCCTTCGATGTCGCCTCAGTCAGGGAAAGCAAGGTCGTGCCTGACCTCAACGCCGGCGTTGAAAACTCGGCTCACAGCAGCAAGTTCGTCGCGAGGAGCCTCCCCGCACGATACCTGGTGCAGGTGGCGTATGGGATCTACCCGTATCAAATCACGGGCGGTCCGGATTGGTTCAATTCGGCGGTATTCAATGTCCAGGCAAAGTCCGATGTGTCCGTAGACGACCGCCTGGCCAAACTGAGCGATGAGCAAGCGTTGCTGGAGAAGCAGCACATGCTCCAGGTGCTCTTAGCAGACCGGTTCGGCCTCAAGATCCACTGGGAGACGAAGGAGATGCCAATCTACGCATTGGCCGTGGTTAAGAATGGACCCAGGCTTCATGCGGCGGGCTCCACGCCCCCTACGCCTCTGGAACTCAAGAAATTCGGTGACGGGAAGATCCCGCCTTTCTACCAGAACCACACCAGCCAGGGTCAGGAAGACATCGCTCATGGATGCTCCATGAAGGTGCTGACGGACGCGCTTTGGAAGGAATTCGGGACTACCGTGGTCGACAAAACCGGGCTCACGGGCACCTACGATTTTGTCCTGCAATTCAACGGTGCCATGCCGGATGACAGAAATAGCGATCCATCCCATTGGCCGGCATTGGTGTTGGCGATTTCCGACCAGCTTGGGTTGAAGTTGGAACCCACAAAGGACCTGGTTTCCATCCTGGTTGTGGACCGTATGGAGAAGCCCTCAGAAAACTAACTTCAGCGGAGGCCGGCGAGTTCCCTTGCCCGGACGAAGACGCGGGCGAACATCGCGCGGTCCAGGCGGCCGGTGTTGGTGTTGCGGAGCGAGGGGTGGTAGCTGCCGAGGAGGTGGAGGCCGTTGGGGAGCTTATATTCGGCGGCGTGGGCGAAGGTGTAGTCGGAGCGGCGGGCGATGACTCCCGCGAGCAGGAGGTGTGCGAGGTAGCCGTCCCAGGCGATCTTGCCGAGGCAGACGACGACGCGGACGCGGGGGAGTGCGCCGATCTCGGCCGCGAGGTGGACGGCGCAGTTGCGAATCTCCTGGGGCGTGGGCTTGTCCCCGGGCGGCGCGCAGCGGACAACAGAGGCGATCCACGCGTCGCGCAGGCGCAGGCCGTCGTCGCGGGAGATGGCGCGGGGCTTGGAGGCGAAGCCGAGTTCGTGGAGCACGGGGTACATGAAGTCGCCGGAGCCGTCTCCGGTAAAGGGGCGGCCGGTGCGGTTGGCTCCGTGAGCGCCGGGGGCGAGGCCGAGGATGAGCAGGCGGGCGCGGGGGTCACCGAAGCCGGGGACAGGGCGCGACCAATACTCGTGGTCCTGGTAGGCGCGGCGGCGGGTCTCGCCGATGCGAGTGCAGTAGTCGCGGAGGCGGGGACAGAGCTCGCAGGCGATGATCGCGTCGCGGACGTGGTTGGGATCGGGGGCGGGATTCGGAAGTTGACGCAGGGCTTCGGGCGACTGGGCCTGAGGGGAGCGAGGCGAGCTGGGAGCTTTGCGACGAGTCGATTTCAACGGATGGGAATGGCGGAGAAGTGGGAAAGACCCGGGCGCCGCCGCATAGATAGAATACATCTGAGTGCAGAGAAGGCTGGGGCGAATTGGAAGATCCACGAATCAGCAGGATGTATCTAGCGATGGGGAAGAAGTGGCTCTCGTCGCTGTATCACACGGTGTGGCGGCGGAACGTGATGCGGTCCGGCATGGTGACGGGCCTGATCCTCGTGGGGGCGCTGCTGGGACTGGCGGTCGCCTACCGTGCTCACATGCAGGGTAACTTCCACAAGCTAAAGCTTAAGGCCAACATCACCTCGGAGCAGGAGGAAGCTCCGGTTCCGCGCCCCGGTGGCCAGGAGGCGGCGGTGCTGCTGCGGACACGGCAGACGGGCGATTCGACGCCGGAGTTCCTTTCGGCGACGATGCTGCCTGGCCGGGGCATGAATGTGCTGCAGATCACCGCGTATATTCCGGGCAAGGGCGAGGTGAACCTGATGGCGTCGCCTTCGGTGGACGGCGCGGCAGCCGCGATGACCGGCAAAGGGGCGGATGCGGATGGGCAGGCGAGCCTGACGATGGGCGGAGCATTCGAGGCACCGTGGGCGGGGCGCATGTGGGGAGTTCCGGCGCAGACCGCCAAGCATATGACGACGGTCTGGCGGGGGCATTCGATGACGTTGCCGGCGACCGAAGCCGAAGCGGCGGACGGGCTGATGCTGGCGCAGGCGTCCGACTCTGCGGGGACGACCGGGTTGCCGGACGGCGGAGAGGCCCAGGCGGTTTTTCGCGCTGGAGACTATGGCGTGCACTGGCCCTCGAATACCGAGGTGACGGTGACCGTGCTGCTCAGCAGCCGGACGATTGATCTAACCGTGGTGGCGCGCAACGTCGGCGATACGGCCGAGCCGATCGGGATCGGCTGGCATCCGCGATTCGCGATCTTCGGGGGCAATCGAGGAATCTTGCGGCTTCGCGTTCCGGGCGAGATGCGCGCGGAGATGCGTGGCCAGGGGAAGGAGCAACCTACGGGCAAGTTGCTCCCGGTGGCTGGAACGCCGTTCGACTTTACGGCGAACGGTGGGGCGAAGCTGGGGACGATGGACCTGGATGAGAGCTTTGTGGCCTTGCACCAGAACCTGCTGGACAATGGACCGGCGGCCGAGTTGAGCGATCCTGCGAGCGGTTACGGACTGCGGATGACGGCGCTAAGCCCGACCATCAAGGCGATGCGGGTGGTGGCACCGGCAAACGCGGACTTTGTCTCGATTGGGCCGCAATACAACTACCCGGATCCGTTTGGGCGGGAGTGGAGCAAGGATACGGACTCCGGCATGGTGGTGCTGCAGCCTGGACAATCGACGGAGTGGAAGGTCCGGCTTGAGCTGTTCCTGGTGGACGGCACTACGCCCACGATGTAGTGGGATGGCCAGCGACGCCGCGGGATGGGGCTGCGCGCGTTTGACCCTGCACAAGCAAGACTCGTAGAGTGGATATGAGGCGCCGGTCGCGCTCGACGCCCATTTTGACGAAGCGGCGCGGCCCATTTTTGGGCGCCTCTGGAAGGCATTGATTTGAACCCGACTGAGACGACGGAAGTAAACGAGACAATGACGGATGAGACTGCAATCCAGCCGCTGGACGCAGCACCGGCCGAGCAACACGAGCACGGCCATGATCACGATCATGACCACGACCACGGGCACGACCATCAACAGGGCCCGACGCTCAACCCGCTGCTGACGCGCGAGGTCGAGGTTGAGGTTCCGGCGGATGAGGTCTCGAAGACCTATCGCACCGTGATCAAGCGCTACCAGAAGCTGGCACGCATTCCGGGGTTCCGCGCGGGCAAGGTGCCGGAATCGCTGGTGCGGTCGAAGTTTGCTAAGGAGTTGCGCCAGGAAGTGATGGAGGCGCTGGTTTCGGAGCGTTTCCGCGCGGCGATCAACGAGCGGAAGCTGCAGCCGGTGTCGGAACCGCAGTTGCTGGACCTGCAGCTTACCGACGGAGAACCGCTGCGCTTCAAGGCGGCGTTCGAGGTGCTTCCGGAGTTCGACGTGACCGGCTACGAGACGGTGCGCGTGGAGAAGCCGAATGTCGAGCTGACCCAGGAAGAGTTCGAAGGCGAGCTGAGCCGCATGATGGATAGTCAGGCGACGGTGGAGCCGGTGGAAGAGGAGCGCGCACTGGTGGAAGGCGACTGGGCGGAGATCCAGTTCAAGGGCGAGATCAAGCCGCTGGTGCAGGCTGTGACGGAGGAGGGATTGACCGCCACGGAGCCGGCTGCGGAACCTATCACGGGCGAGGACGTGCTGATTGAGATTGGCGGCAAGAACACGCTGCCGGCATTCAACGAGGCGCTGCGCGGAACGAAGGTCGGGCAGGAACTGACGTTCGAGGTGGTGTATCCGGCGGACTTCGGCGACCAGAGGCTCGCAGGGCAAACCGTCAGCTACGACGTGACCGTGAAGGCCATCAAGAAGAAGACCTATCCGGAGCGCGATGCGGAGTTGGCGAAGCAGCTTGGCGGAGCGGAAACCTGGGAGGAGTTCGAGACCCAGTTGCGCGAGCGCGTGGGCCGGCGGAAGAAGGAAGCGCTTGAATCCGGCGCGAAGAACAGAATGCTGGATGAGCTGATTGGGCGATACAACTTCCCTGTTCCCGAGTCGTTTGTGCAGCAGCGTGTGGACGCCCGGCTGGAGCGCGGGCTGCGAGCGCTGGCACAACAGGGCATGAAGGCCGACGACATGCGCAAGCTGGACTTCGCACGTTTGCGTGCGGCACAGCGCGACGAGGCGGAGCGCGAGGTGCGCGCATCGCTGGTGGTCGACCGCATCGCGGACGCGGAGAAGGTGGAAGTGAGCGATGCGGAAGTGGACAACGAGGTCCTGATGCTTTCGCTGCAGACGCGCGAGCCGTACGACACCCTGCGCGATCGGCTGACGAAGGACGGCGGGATTAGCCGGCTCCGCGAGGAGATGCGGCGAGAGAAGACGAGCAGCGTGCTCTACGAGAAACTGGCGAG
>OBLU010002081.1_pt1 | contig 18518 bp, 16 predicted proteins | sample 1518681 | NCBI WGS metagenome assembly OBLU01 (sample SAMEA3539304, study PRJEB22396) | soil metagenome | biome: tundra; feature: field; material: soil | place: USA | collected 2010-05 | depth 0.15 m | reverse complement strand
TCCGGGGGCAGCGCGGCCTCGAATATGGATAGCGCCTGCCCGAGCTTCATCGCGCCGCCCTTGAGCTCGCCAAGGACCCTGAAGATCTGCTCTGCTGTCCGCTGCTGAATTTCCTGGGCCACCAGCTCAGCTGGCCGGCCGCCCAGGCGCTTGCCGGTTCCCAGCGCGGTCCGGCCAGCGAGCCCGACCGGCAGCGTGGCCAGTTTCGCCGTGCGGGTGACAGCAAGGCGGGGCAGATCGTTCATGATCTCCATTCTCCGCTATGCCAGGGCGCGCCGGCTACATGCGCAGTCCGGTGCGTGCCGAAAACCTCGTCCAGGTCACGTGACCAGGCGATATTCGCTGATCGTGTCCCCGGCGCAAGTCTGTCTGCGGACGTGGTACTGGTCGAGGTCGACTGGTTCGGGTAGCGGTTGCACCGGCGCGGCGGCGTGCAGGGAGCGGTGCCGCGATCCACTCGCTGTTTCGCTACGCCGCACTGCACGTCCCCGAACACGCCGCCCTTACGCAGTTGACCGCCAGGTCGGTGCCGATGATGACGGTCAGTGAACTTTCAGGAGAACGTAAGCAGACATCCAACGCATTTGAAGCCCTTCTCCAGGTTGGCGCCCGACCATGACGAACAGGCAACCAGGATGAAGACCTAAAGGAGCGGATCCCCAGATGGGCACGATCGACGAGCCGGGCGTTAGCAGCCCGGGACCGGAGCAGGGCGACGGGGCGTGTGCGGGGCCGGGTGGCCCGGGCGCGCCAGGCGGCCAGGGAGATAAGCGGGGCAGCCGGCCGTGGCGGCGGCCTGCGTTGCTGGCTGGCGCGTCGGTCGGGGCGGCTGCGTTGGTATTCGCGGGGCTGGGCACGGCGGATGCGATGGGCGCCACCGTGATGACCACGTCGCAGATCGCGTCGAAGGTGGACCCGGGCCTGGTCGATGTGGTGTCCACGCTCGGATACCAGAGTGGCGCCGCGGCTGGCACCGGGATGGTGCTGACCTCCACCGGTGAGGTGCTGACGAACAACCACGTGATCGACGGCGCAACCTCGATCAAGGCCACCGACGTGGGGAACGGGCGCACCTATACCGCCAAGGTCGTGGGCTACGACAAGAGCCATGACGTCGCAGTGCTGCAGCTTGAGGGCGCCTCCGGGCTTCAGGCAGTCACGCTCAGCTCCTCCAGTCCCCAGGCCGGCCAGAAGGTGATCGCGCTCGGTAACGCCGGCGGCAAGGGCGGCACCCCGTCGGTGGCCACCGGGACGGTTACCGGCCTTGACCAGTCGATCACCGCCTCCGATGAGTCATCGGGCACCGCTGAGCAACTGACCGGGCTGATCGGCCACAGCGCTGGCATCCAGCCGGGCGATTCCGGCGGGCCGCTGGTTAACACCTACGGGCAGGTCATCGGCATGGACACCGCCGCCTCCACCTCCACCTCCCCATCCGCCACCGGCTATCAGCCACAGGATGGGCAAACGCCAGCACAGACCCAGGCGTTTGCCATCCCTATCACCGAGGCATCCTCGATCGCCAGCCAGATCAAGGCGGGCACGCCGTCGTCCTCCGCGCACCTCGGCGGCACCGCGTTCCTCGGCGTGGAGACCTCCTCCTCGGGCCCCAGCGGCACCGGCGGCTACTGGGGTTACGGCGGCGGCTTCGGTAGCTATGGCGGCTACGGCTATGGCGGTGGCTACGACGGCGGCGCAACCAGCAGCGGCGTCATTGTCGCCGGAGTCGTGCCCGGATCAGCAGCCGCCCAGGCAGGCCTGACTGCGGGCGACCAGATCACCTCGGCCGCTGGCCACACCGTCACGTCCTCCTCAGACATCCAGTCGGTGCTGGGAAGCTACCACCCTGGCGACAAGATCAGCATTGGCTGGACAGACCAGTTCGGCCAGTCCCAGACCGTCACCGTCGCGCTCACCGCCGGCCCCCCTAGCTAGAACCCCGGCGTACCCGTGGATTCCCGGGCGCAGCACAAAGCAGCGGCCGGTCAAGCACCGCAGCGGGCCTAGGCCCTGAGCCGGCAAGGAGGCCCAGCAACCATGCACGAAACGATCCCGCACATCCGGCGGCTCCGCACCGCTCAGCCCGGCGACCCGCCCGTCAGCCCAGGCCGGCCTCGGCTGCGCCCGCTGGCCCGGCTGGATGTCGAGCGGGCCCGCCAGTTCCTGACCGAGCTGGACGGGCGCACCGCGGGCACCGACCTGCCCCGCGCCATGTACCTGGTCGGCCAGTCCCAGGGTCACCTAGAGTCCCTGCTGGACGTTATCGACGCGACGGTGGCCCCATGAGCACCGCCTACAGCCGCCCGGCGGCCAAGGGGATCACCCAGGCCGCCCGCAGCGAGCACGACTTCGCCGGATGGCTCGCCGTCGTCCTCGCCACCGCAGCAGCAGCAACAGGCAGCAGACGCGCGGGCCGTCGGCCGCCCCGGATCGTGCGAGGCCAACCTGGTGATGCAGCTCGTGCACGGCACGTCGGCTGGGATGACGAGTACCTGCCTGTTCGTTCAAGGGCCGCCCAACTTCGACAGCGTGGCCTGGCCTGCTGGAACTCTGATGAGGTCTTCACGTTTGGCCGCGAGCTGACCGTTTGGGATGTGCTGCGGGCTTGCCCGCAGGTTAAGCCCCCATTACCCACGCCGGCCCGGTCGCGAGGGTGTTCGCCGACGTTCCGGCGCTGATCGTGACATCGCCGTTCCTGCGGGCCCGCCAAACGGCGCAGCCGGCGACCAGCCGGTTCCCCGCGGCCGCGTGCCAGGAGTGGCCCGTCCACGAGTTCATCTACCTTGGTGACCTCCAGGGGCGCGCGGGCACCGCTAAGGAACGCGAGCCCTGCGCCCGGGCGTACTGGGACCAGGCCGATCCCCATGACGGCCGCGACGGCGCCGAATCATTCACCGGCCTGCTCAACCGCGCCACGGACTGCCTGGACCGGCTCAGCACGCAAAGATCCGGACCGGTCGCGGCGTGCGCGCACGGGCTGTTCATGCGCGCCGTCGCGTGGTCGCTGCTGACTGGCATCACCACGCCGGGCGAAGACGAGATGCGCGGCTTCCGCAGCTTCGCCAACCGCCGCATCCCATGACGCGGAATCCGGCGCGACCGGACACGTCCTGCAAGCCCGGTTTCGGGGGAATAAGGAGCGTGGCGCTGAAGGCACGCTTCGTCGCTTGGGGCTGCTCGCGGAGGTCACGATGCGGCGCCTGCCGATTTTCCTGCTGCCAGTTCTCGCACTGGCCATAGCCTCCTGCGGCGTCACGTCACCCGTTCACAGTGACGCGGCGCATTACTCTGTGTCAACGATGTCCGTAAATCGCGCATCGCGGCGGGCCTCATCCTGTTGCTGCGCCTGCCGCGCGGGTCGCTAGTGCATTTCCGCCGCGTGCCAGCCGTTGATCTCGCCGCGGCACGCCGAATAGTGCAGCGCGCCAGACAGGTGGATCGCTCACGTCTGGGGTGGCCGGCCACGCTGACCAGTGGCTGGCAAGATCTTTATCAGCAGGAACTTGCTGCAACGGAGGCCGGGCCTCGAGGAAGATCTTCAGGACGGCGGGTTCCGGCGCCTCATTCAGATTGACGGGTTCCGCGGCGTTCGTCAGTATTCTTAGCGTCGGGCGGTGGCCAGTGACACTCGAGAGGCAGTTGGTCCTGCATGGCTGAAGACGCCACGAAGAGTGCGGGCTCTTTTACCGAGCCACCACTCCTGAGTGGCTGGCGCTCGATGATGTTCGCCTCGGGCGGCGACGGCCAACGACGTCGACGCGGAAGCGACGGAGCGCGCTTGACTGGCGCCATCCTCGCCCTCGTGTGTTGCATAATCGTCATCCGCTACAACTCCCGCATCGACCGGGCCATCATCCAGGTCATCCATCCGCCGCCGCGGAGCATCACCTGGCTGGTGACGGTGGTCTACGACGCTGGTGCGTTCGGCGTCACGTTCGTTCTGCTGGCGCTGGCCCTGGTCGCCCGCCGGTGGGTGATCGCGCGCGACATTGCGTTGAGTGCTGCCGGTACGGCGGTGGTGAGCGGGATCCTCATCCTTTTGCTCGGAAGCAGCGGCGGAAGACCAAGCGGAATCCTGATCCACGGCTACTACGTGCGCTTCCCGGTCCTCCAAATCGCTCTCTTTATGGCGGTCGCAACGGCAGCGTTGCCCTATCTGGCGCGAGGGCTGCAACGCCTCACCGAGTTCTTCATCGCCTTGGTGGCTTTGGCCTCAGCTGTCGGAGGTCATGGGCTGCCGGTCAACGTCCTCGGGAGTCTGGCCATCGGCTGGGGGGTGACCGCATTGGTCCGGCTCATCTTTGGCTCACCGCTCGGCCTCCCCTCGATCGATGATGTGCGGGTACTGCTCGATGAGCTCGGCATCCAGTCGAGCGACGTGCAGCCGGCGACACGGCAGGTCTGGGGAGTAGCGAGGTACGAGGCAACCGAGTTGTGCCGAGCAGATTCGTCCGGTCGGCGCATCGGTATCGCGGTCTATGGCCGGGATGCAGCCGATGCCAAGCTCCTCACCAAGGCGGGCCGGTTCCTGCTCTATCGGGACCCCGGACCGAGCCTCACGCTTACCCGGCTTCAGCAGGTCGAACACGAGGCCTACCTCACCCTGCGGGCTGGCCAGGTGGGCGTTGCGGTGCCCGAGATCGTCGAGGCAGGAACTGCTGGACCGTCCAAGGACGCGCTGCTCGTCTACCGTTTGCCAGCCGGGACGACGCTGTCCGAGGCTGACGCCACCGACATTAGTGACGCCACTCTTGACCACCTCTATCGTCAGCTGCTGACTCTCCGGAAGGCACGCATCGCCCACGGTGCAATCAGTGGTGACGCACTGCTGGTCGACCCGACAGCGGAGACCAGCGTACTGGCGGACTTCCGCAACGCCACATCGAACGCTTCGCCAGCTCAGCTCGATCGCGACATGGCTGGTGCCATAGCGGCGACGGCAGCGGTGGCCGGCGCCGAGCGAGCCGCCAGCTCCGCGGCGAGGTGTCTGGATCCGGACGTTCTAGGAGGTGCCCTCCGGCATCTGCGCAAAGCTGGGCTCGATCCCGCGCTAGGCCGAAGTCTGCGAGGCGAGCGCCGGCTCCTGGAGGATGTCCGTCAGCGCGCCGCCCAGGCCAAGTCGATCGACGTGCCGAAGTTGGTGGAGCCCCGCCGGGTGAGCTGGCCGACGTTGATCATGGTGGTCGGCACGCTCATCGGCGGCTGGGCCCTCGTCGGGGTGCTCATCGATGTCTCCAAGTCCTTCGACACTGTGCTCGGGGCCGATTGGCTCTGGGTCATCGTGGCGCTCATCCTCGCTCAGCTGGCCTATGTGGCGTCGGCGGTCGAAGGCATCGGGAGCGTGGCCGGTGTGCTTCCGTTCGGGCGCGTGGTGGCTGTCGAGGTCGCCAACTCATTTAGTGCACTGGCCGGCGGGACACCGGCAGTCTTCGCCACCCGGGTGCGCTTCTTCCAGCAACAGGGCTATGACTCGTCGGTGGCGTTGAGCTCGGGAGCCATCATGGCCACCTCCAGCTGGATCGCCACCGCGGTGCTGTTCCTTCTCTCGTTGCCCTTCGCCTGGGGGTCCATCCACCTCGAGGTCACCCCCGAGTCAGGGGGCGATTCGAAACTGGTGTGGATCATCTTGGCCATCGTGGTGCTGGTTGCCCTGGTGGTCGGCCTGGCGCTGGCCGTGCCCAGGCTCCGCAGGCTGGCGTCCGAGAAGGCGCGCCCCAAGGTGCGCGACATCTGGGCCAACCTCAAAGAGGTAGCCCGCTCTCCGCGCAAGCTGGTGCTGCTGGTGGGTGGCTCGTTTGCTCAAGAGCTGCTCGTGGCCATGGCCCTCTCCGTTTCGCTGCGGGCCTTCGACGACCATCTGCGGCTTCCCACCCTGATCGTGGTCATCACGCTGGCCTCGATCATCGGAGCCGTCTCGCCGTCGCCCGGCGGCATGGGAGTGGTGGAAGCCGGCATGATCCTTGGCCTCACGGCGGCCGGCGTGTCGGAGTCCGATGCCACTGCCGCGGTCTTCATCCAGCGCCTGTTCACGTCGTACCTGCCGCCCATCTGGGGCTGGATCACCCTCGTTTGGATGCGGAAAAGAGAGTACCTATGAGCCCTGCCGAAACTACCCGCCGGACGGACGGGGCCCGGCCTGGAGCGAACGAATGACCGGTTCCAGCTTCGAGCAGCGGATGGCCAGTGGCCATGTATAACGCATCGCTCAGCTGTAAGTATTCGGTGATCCCGTCGCGCTGACGCGACACGCGGGGTGGCGGTGCTGGACACAAACGTGGTGGCGGTGCAGCCTTGGCGCGATGGGCCGCGCCAGTTTGTTCCCGGTCTGCCTCCGCGGAGGCGGTGTTCTGGCGCGGGCGGGCGGAGTCGCTGGAGGGGGAGAACGCGCGGCTGGCGGCGGAAAACACGACGCTGGATGAACTATTATGGCCGGTTCAACCGGTGGGAGATGTACTCCCTCCTGCGGAGCATCAATACCTACTGATGCGCTGGGCGCGCAAGAAGTTCAAACGACTGCGCGCATACACAGGAGTCAAAGCGTGGTGGAAGAGGCTCGCCGGAAGGCAGCCTGAGATGTTCGTTCACTGGGCATGGATGCGCGCGTTCACATTCTGATGGGCCGCTGGCTGGCCAGCGTGGTGCGCGGGCACATGGCGTATTACGCCGTGCCGGGCAACACCCAGGCGGTGGCGGCCTTCCGTGACCAGGTGACCCGGCACTGGCTTAAGGCGATGCGGCGCCGCAGCCAGAAAGGCCGGAGACTGACCTGGGCGCGGATGAACCGGCTCCAGAAACGGTGGCTACCGCCAGTGCGCGTGATGCATCCCTTCCCCGAGCAGCGGCTGGCCGCCACTCACCCGAGGTAGGAGCCCAGTGCGGTAATCCCGCACGCTGGGATCTGCGCGGGGGGCCGCCCGCAAGGGCGGTCCCTACCGCGACCACGTCCTCAGTGGTCAGCCAGAAGTCGACCGCGTGGTGGGCGGTCTCGTCCAGGCTCCAGTGCGGGGCGATCTTGGTGAGCTTGGGCTCCTCGCCCTTCATCGCCATCGCGTTTGATTTGCCGAGCATCTGACTGTTGCCGAGCGGCCAGTCCCGGCCGTTCCCCGCAAGGTAGAAATCGTTCAGGGCGAGCGTCTTCTGGAACACCGTGTCGTTAGGCTCCTTGTCGAGCGCCACCACGGCCTTGCTGTTGTGGTACATGTAGTTGCGGCCGACCTGGTCAGATCCGTTCGCTAGCCCGGCCGTATGCCGGTCGGAGACGGACCGGCGCAGGATCCTGGCGCTATTGGCCGCGCCAGCGGCGAGCACCACGATGTCCCCCGTATAGATCTCGTGGTCGCCGTCGCGGCTTACTTCCACGCCGGTGACGGCCCCGCCTGCGGGGTCGGTCTCGATACGCTCCGCCTCCGCGTTCACCAGCAGGGTCACGTTCGGCAGGTCCAGCAGAGGGCGGACCGCGATGATGTCGGCATCGGCCTTGGGCGTGCACGAGGCACGGGTAGCCGTCGCACCATGCGCAGCGGATGCACTGGCTCGCTTGCCTGCTGGCCTCATCCAGCAGGATGCCGTACGGCGCGTGGAACGGATGGTAGCCGCCAGCCTGCAACGCGTCCAAGATCTGCTGGACGCGCGGCTCGTGCGAGACCGCCGGCCACGGGTACTGCTTTGACCAGTGGCCTTCGGTGGGATCCTCGCCGTGGACTCCGTGGACCTGGTACAGCCACTCGGCCTTGGCGTACTAGGGCTCGAAGTCGTCGTAGCTCAGCGGCCACGCCGGTGACAGGCCTGCCGCAGCTCGCCGAAGTCCTCGGGGCGCAGCCGGTACAACCCAGCCCCCGTACATTTTCGTGGCACCGCCGACGAAGTAATGGACCTGTGGCTGGGATGGCTTGCCGTCGGCGTCACACCAGGTGTCGGGTGAGATGTACTTCTCGTCTACGAAGACCGGGCCTGGACTCCAGTTGTCAGTCTCGCGGGGGCAGGAAGTTGCCGCGTTCGAGGATCAGTATCCGCTTGCCTGAGGGGGCCAGCGTGTGCGCCAGCGTGCCCCCGCCCGCGCCGCTGCCCACGATGATCACATCATAGTGTTCGCCCACATGCTCATTGTCGCCGCGTGAGGCACGCGGCGATTCACCCTTTCGGGTGACCGCCGGGCTGTGTACGTGCGCAGCCGTCCCCGCGGAATCGACGGATGTGATCTCGGCCCATGGACTGGTCTGGAGACTGAAGCCCGCTCACCCCTGGAGGAGGATGTACGGCGGCTTCCGCGCGGCGACGCTCATCTGAGCGACACCCGGCGATCCAAACGCCCAGTCCGGCGCCCCGCGCCTGCCGGCCGCCGGAAGCACCCACCGGCGACCCGCCGGTAGGCCAGGAAACTGACCGAAAGGGCGGCAGCCACATGGGTCAGGCAATAGGCGGAATCCTGCCACTCGCCATCGGTGTGGCCATTGGCGTGCTGCCGATCATTGCGATCATCCTGATGCTGCTCACACCCAGGGCGCGCAGCAACGGGCTCGCGTTCGTGGCTGGCTGGGTTCTCGGGCTCGTGGTCGTCGGCGGGGTCGTGCTCGTCATCGCCAACGCGGCGGGAGTGTCCAGCAGTAGCGGTCCGTCCACCGCCGCGTACGCCGTCAAGCTCACCTTCGGGGTGCTGTTCCTCCTGCTCGCGGGGAAGCAGTGGCGCGGCCGTCCCGCTCCAGGTGAGCAGGCCCCGCCGCCGAAGTGGATGGCCGCACTCGACACCTTCGGCCCCGGCAAATCACTGGGCCTCGGTGCGGCGCTGTCCGGCGTCAACCCCAAGAACCTTGTCCTCACCATCGCCGCGGCCGCGTCCATCGCACAGGCCGGGCTGCCAGGCGTCCAGCAGGTGGGGGTGCTTGCGGTGTTCATTGTGCTGGGAAGCGTCACCGTGGCGGCTCCGCTCGTCATCTACCTCGCCATGGGCGCGAAGGCGGCCGGCATTCTGGAGGGTTGGCGGACCTGGCTGGCCGGCCACAACGCGGCCATCATGCTGGTGCTCTTCCTCGTCTTCGGCGTCCTGCTTGTCGGGCAGGGCATCGCCGGCCTCTCCTGAGGTCTCATTGGCGTGCCAAGGCGGTGCTGCCAGGACGACGAGCGTCACAAAATGGCGATCGGGTTCACCGGGGACCCAGTTCCGTTGACTAGCCGCAACGGTGCGATCACGCAGAAGAATGACCAGCGGTCCGCTGCCTCGCACAACGGCACAAGGTCGTCGAACTGCAGGTAGTCCAGCAGATTCAGTCCCATCGCATTGACGGCGAGGACGTGAACAGGAAAGTCAACACCTTCGGCGACGCTCGCGGTGGTGTCATTGTTGCTGTCACTGCCCAGCACCGCGACCCGTCGCTCCACGACGAACTCCAGCGCCGCAGGATGAAGCCCGTCGCGAGCATGGGCGGCGTCCAAAGGGCCGAGCTCGGTCCGGCGCCGGCTGTGTCCCGCCCTTACGAATAGCAGGTCGCCCTGGCCGACGCGCACGTGCTTCGCTTGCTCGGCCTCGATGAGTTCATCGGCGGTCACGTGGTCGCCAGGCCCCAGCCAGCGCAGTCCGCGTAGCCGCGGGATGTCGAGCAGGACGCCGCGGCCGGCAATGCCGTCGCGGGCCACCTCGATGGACAGCTCAAGGCCCCGGCGGCAGTGACAGTGTCCGCAGCCACGCCGTTGAACAGCTGCCGCGGTAGATGACATGACAGAGGGCGTCGATGTGACTATCAGCGTTGCCGTGCACGTTCACGGCTAGCCGGTCGGTGGCAAAGGACAGCCCCGATGAGTCAGCCTGGTCCCCGGCCGGACTGGTCCTCTGGTGGACACAGGGCTCTGGATTGTCCATCGTCACGCGGCTGTCCACGGGAGTGGCCAGCGTCACCGTGCGTCCTAGCCGGATCTCGCTGGCCGCGGCGAGGACCTGGGCCCGTGTGATGTTGTTCAGCGCGCCACGTCGGTCGTTCGTCCCCCAGGCGGCCGCGTGCCGCAGCCGCTGGTACAGAGCGCTGAAGGCGGCTTCGTCCAGCACATGTGGTTGCCTCGGGCCTCCTGATCTGGTCATTGAGCCTGGCGGCCTCCCGGTCGAGTGCCACGGCGACAGCGCGTGGCGGCCGAAAGCATCATTGTCCGCAGTCAGGCCGCATCCTGCCATCACCCTTGTGGAGTGCTGGCAGAACGCCACGGCCGCGCTCGCAAGTAGGTAGCACACGATTGGTAGGGGAAATGACATTGCGAAAGACGGTGTGGAGGCGCTGGTGATTTTCGGGGCTACTGGTGATTTGGCGAAGCAGGAGACGTTCCCGCGCTGGTAGGGCTGGTAGGGCGCGAGGTGCTGGACGTTCCTGTGGTCGGGGGTGAAGAGCGGCTGAGGTGTGGAGCAGTCCTGTGACTATGCGGTGGTCTCGCAAGCCACGGCGCTGAGCGCGACATTGCGCGCCCTGACGGATGCCCGGGACCAGCAACCACGCGCCGCTCCGCGTGAGTATTAAGCATGCGCCGGTGGCAGGACCGAGTGCGGCCGACGAGCCGCCCCCCGACTCCGTCGCGGAGTCTACAGAGGACCGGTGGCTTCACGGACCGCAGTTATGCGTGGTCAGGTGTGTGAGCAGATCCGCGAGTGTCTCCGCCAGCTCTCGGATCTGGCTGGGCACCGCACGCGCCAGAAGACCGGCATGTAACGATGCCCGTGTCGACATCATTTCCCTCCGGGCACTCAGCCTCGGGGTTTCCGTTCGCGTCTGCCGTCTGCCGTCTGCCGCGGTTTGCCGTGGCTTGCGCTGCCGCTGCGCTGCCGCTGCGCTTTCTCGCCGCCGCCGTAGCGTGCCCCCGCGTCCATGCGGGCACGCATTATCCCGGTGATGCCCTGGTCGCTCGATCATCGGCGCAGGTACCGGGCAGGCCGTGGCGGGCCGGTGGATCACTCGGCCGCGCCGAACCGGCATGCCTGACTCGGATGTCACACAGGGAACCATCAATCGCTCGGATGATTTTGGCTTGTGGGCGGATCTGGGTCATGGAGACGGCGTATTTCCACGACCTGCACGCCGAGCGTCTCGAGCCTGGCGAGAAGCCCGTGTAGGGCTGCCTGATCCCGAAGGGGGCCGTGCAGGACCGTTTCTACCGGCTCCACCGAGGCGATGAGCCGCTCGAAGTCAAGCAGGGCCTCGGGGGGGAGGACCCCGACTACGCGGATCTCGTAGTACGACGGTGGCAACGCAGCCCCCAGCAGGTCGCGATGGGCAATGACCAAACTCAACGGTCCTGCCTCACGGCCTGCGGCGCCCCATGCACGGCGGGTGAATTCGTCACCCTGGTGAGATTTTGCCCAGGGTGATGACAGTTCATCCTGATGTAAGAAACAAACAAATGGGGACGGGCTAGCCCGCAGGAGACTCCTAGCCCGCACGAGACTCAGGGATGCCGCGAGCAGGCGGTACGTGCGGTTCGACGGCTGGCAACCGATTGCCCGCCACCCGGCAAGGGGGAGACGATGCTCACCAGCGCCGATTTGCGAGCGGCCAGCCGTTCCAGAAGGCAAGCGACTGGTGCCGAGGATCCTGTCCTGATTTCCAAGATCGTCGTGCCGAGCCTGCCGGCCTGGGCGGTGCCGCGCCCGCGGATTCAAAGCCTCATCGCTGAGGGCGCTCGCGGTCCGCTGACCACGGTCACCGGTCCCCCCGGTGCCGGCAAGACCATGGCGATCACGTTGTGGGCCGCCGCCAACACAGAGCCCGGCAACCTGGTCTGGATCACCCTGGACGAATACGACAACCGGCCGAGGGTTTTCTGGTCCTACATCGTGGCGGCACTGCGGCGGGCCGGCATCGCGGTCCCTCGGGTCGCATTGGCTGGAGCGCGCGTGAATGCTGTCGACCACACATTCCTGCTGCGGCTCGCATCGGTGCTGGCCGCCCAGGATCCACCCGTGGTGATGGTCATCGACGACATCCATCTGCTAACTCAAGCCGACACCCTGGACGGGCTTGCCTACGTGCTGAGGAATGCGCAGCCGGGCCTGCATCTCGTGGTCTCCTCCCGGATGGACCCGCTCCTGCCGCTGCACCGATACCGGCTTAACGGTGAGCTGGCCGAGATCCGGGCCGACGACCTCGCCTTCAGCGTTACCGAATCCAGCATGCTCATGGCGCAGCATGGCCTCACACTGTCCGAGGCCGCGCTCGAGTCCCTCACCGGGCGGACCGAGGGCTGGGCGGCGGGCTTGCGCCTAGCCGCGATCTCGCTGGACGGGCGCCCCGATCCTGAACAATTCGTTAAGGAGTTCGACGCCGAGGACGGCCCCATCACCAGTTACCTGGTAAACGAGGTCCTGAACGCCCAGCCCGCCTCCATCCGGGACTTTCTCCTGCGGACGAGCATCCTGTACCGCGTAAGCGCAGACATCGCCAGCGAGCTGAGCGATGATGAACAAGCGACAGACGTGCTGCCGGCCCTGGCCCGGACGAACGCGTTCGTCCGGGCGCTGGGCCACGGGTGGTATCGGTACCATCCGATGTTCGCCGCGGTACTGCGCCTGAAGCTCCAGCGCGAATGTCCCGGCCGGCTGCCCGACCTGCATCGGCGAGCTGCCAAGTGGTACCGGCAACGTGGGTGGCTTACCGACGCCGTGCGGCACGCCGGGACCTCGGGTGACTGGCAGTTCGCGGCCCGGATAGTCGTGGACGAACTCGCAATAGGCCAGCTCATCGAACCGCGGGGCAATCAATTGCTTGCCGACGAGTTCCGCCGGATGCCTCATGACCCGGCGTCGACGCATCCGCAGTCCTTGCTCGTGGCCGCCGCGATGGGGCTGTCCGGCGCTGCAGGCGACCCTAGCGTGACGTCGCTGGGCGCCGCGGAAAGCATCCTCGATGATCTTCCCGCTGATGATGAAATCCCGGCCCGGCTGGCCGCTGCGCTGATCCGCCTGGCCGTCAGCCGCCAGACTGGGGACCTCGATGCCGCGATGGCCGCGGGCGCCCAAGCGGATGCCTTGCTCGAGCAAATCCCCGAAGACCTGCTCGCGCGGCATCCTAGGATCCGCGCACAGGTACTGGCGGGCCGCGGAGCCGTGGAACTCTGGGCGGGCCAGTTCGCTGAGGCAGCCGCCACGTTCGGGGCCGGCATTGCCGCCGCGTCTGTCGCGGACAGTGCATACGAGAGAGCTGGCTGCCTCGGGTATCTGTCGCTTGTAGAGGCCTTGCGAGGACGGCTTGGCCGCGCCGTGGAGCTAGCCGGTGAGGCAGCGGGGACGGCCGAGGACGGCGAAGACGGGATTGCAGAGCGCACCCGGGCTGCGAGCGTTGCGCTCGCATACGTGCATCTGGAACGCAACGAGATGCAGCAGGCACATGACCATCTCGTCCTGGCGGATGTGGCCCTGCGGGCGCGCCCGGACAAGCTGATAGGTGGCGTGGCCAGCCTTGTCGCGGCGCGCCGCCGTCTGGCCGAAGGACGTGCGGGGTCGGCTTCGGAGATGGTCGGCCGCGCGCGACGGGGCTGGTCGCCGCCGTCCTGGCTGGGACACAGGCTGACGCTCCTCGAATCGCAAGCCTGCGCGGCGGCGGGGGACATCCAGTCCGCAGTCGACGCGGCCGGACGCGCCGGTCCGCAGTCCATGCTCGACGCGGCCATCGCGGTGGCGCATGCGTGGCTGGTCGCGGGCGATTATCAGGCTGCCAGGGCCGCAATGACGACCGCCGCGGCGGGCTCCGGTAAGCCATGTGAGCAGGTAAGCCTGGAGGGATGGCTGGTCGACGCCCAGCTCAGCTACGCAAGCGGCGACCATGCACGCGGGCGCCAATCGCTAGAGCATGCGTTGCGGCTGGGTAAACACGAGCAGATCCGGCTGCCCTTCGCAATGGAGCGGACCTGGATACGGCCGCTGCTGCGGCGCGATCCTGACCTGGCCCATGCCTACCGGCACCTGCTCGAGCCCGGTATCGTGCGCCCAGGCTTGGTGGTCCCGGTCCGCCAGTCCACGACGGGCGGAGCGATGCCGCTGGTCGTGGAGCGGCTCAGCAAGCGCGAGCGCGAGGTTATCCAGCATTTGTCCGGGATGCTCAGCACCGCCGAGATCGCCACCGAGATGTACATCTCCATGAACACTGTCAAGACCCACCTCAGGAGCATCTACCGCAAGCTGTCCGTGGCTCACCGCGGCGAGGCGGTCCGCCGCGCCAGGCAGCTCGAGCTGATCTGATCTGGCCCTGCTGCGGTCCGGCCCGTGCACGGGCCGGACCGGGTGTCCGGCCTGATGCAGCCGTCAAGCGCGTTACAGTATGCCGGCCTCGCGGCCTTTCTCAACGGCGTCGGGTCGCGTAGAAACGCCGAGCTTCCGGTAGATTGCCTGCGCATGGGTCTTGATCGTGTTCTGCGACAGGTGCAGCTCCTGCCCGATCTCGCGGAGCGAGAGCGTGCCCCGGAGCAGGCGCAGCACTGCCGCCTCACGTTCGGTGAGCGGGTCTGCCAGGGACGCCGCTCGTGACCCACCTGCTATCAGCCGATCAAGGCGCTCCAGCCGGGCCAGTTGCGCCTCCGCCCCGTCCGGCGACGAGGCCAGCAGCTGCCTGACCTCGTCGAGATGCGCGGCAGCTCCAGGACGATCGCCCAGGTCGAGCAGCACAGGCGCGAGCCTTAGCAGGATCTCAACAGTAGGCCAGGGGCTGATCCCTGACCATCGCCGACGCGGCCGGAGCGCGTCCTCCAGCTCGCTGCGGGCCTCCTGCAGCCGCCCCTGCGCGGCGTAGACCGCGCCAGCAGCCACGTAGCCGAGGGCACTCAATGGCGCCTCACCGAGACCGACCTCACCGCGGGCCACGATTTCGCGGGCTGAGCGGGCAAGCTCCTCGGCTTGAGCGAGCCGTCCTTCCTCGATCGCGATCAGGGACTTGAAGGCGAAGGCCAGCATGCGCACAACCGCGATGGCCGCATCGCCCAGCAGCGCCTCCTCCACCTGCACGGCCGCAGGCTCAAGTGCGCCGGAGAAATAGAGTGCCGCGGCGAACGCGGTCCGCGCCAGCGCATACCAGGGTGACGACCGGTCGCCTTCTAGGGAAACGGCTGCGGCCGCCGCCTCGCGCATCGGCCTGATCCCGTCGAACCCGAAGGTAGCTTGCACGAGCGCAGCCGAGAATCGCATCGACCGCATGCCGTCCGGGAGCGGCCCGTGATGCTCGCCAGCCGCCACGACAGGGAGCCAGCGCTGTACGGATTCCCGATCGCCAGCGAGCGCAGCGGCCCACGTCGCGCAGTGCGCGGCCAGGGGGTTGGCGGCGATGGCTCTGTCCCCGAGTGAGCGCATCCAGCCGCGGACCGCCGCCGCCCGGCCGGAATCAACGTAGGTGTACCAGTGCTGCGCGATGAGGTCAATGGCACCGGCGACGTCGGCGGCGCCGAGCGCATGACCGATCGCCTTGTCCGCCGATCCTGACTGCCGATGCCAGGCACTCGCGCGCTCATGCAAGGTGAGCACGATGTCCGGCTCGGTCCTGGCCAGCTCACTGCGCAGCACCTGCGCGAAAAGATGGTGGTAGCGGAACCACCGCCGATTCTCGTCAAGTGGCACGACGAAGAGATTCTCTCGCTCCAGGATCTCGATGATCTCCGCCGCGTTGGACGACCCGACAACCGCGTCGCACAGCGGCGCACAGAAGCGGTCGAGAATGGCCGTCCGCGCGAGGAACTGCCGCATCTCATCCGGCTGGCGGCTGAGCACCTCCTCGGCCAGAAAGTCGACGATGAACCGGTTGTCGCCGGTGAACTGGCGGATGAAGGCGCTCGGCGTACCGTGACCGCGCAGAGAGAGCGCCGCAAGGTAGACACCGGCCGGCCATCCCTCGGTCCGTTCGACGAGATCGGCCAGGTCAGGCTCGCTGAGCTCGGCGCCAGCCACTTTATGCACAAGCGAGGCGGCCTCCGCAGGCGCGAAGCGCAGCTCGCGCGCCCGAAACTCGAGCATCTCGCCCGTCGCCCGCAGCCGCGCTAGCGGCAGCGGCGGATCGGTTCGCGTGATGAGCACGATCTCGACGGATTGCGGGAGATGCAGCAGCAGGAACGCGAGCTGGTCGTGGCAGCTGCTGTCCTTGACAACGTGGTAGTCATCAAGCACGAGAACAGCCGGGGCCGGGAGTGCGGCCAGCTTGTTGACGAGCATAGGGAGCACGGTTCCAGCGATGTCGGGGAGCTGGACCCCAAGGGCCCGGAGGAGTTCGTCGCCGCCAAGGTCAGGGCAGGCTCGCTGCAGCGCATGCACGACATGCCACCACAGGCTGCCGGGGTCATCGTCACCGTCGTCGAGCGAGATCCAGGCGAACGTCCGGTCCTCCGACGCACTAGCCCGCCACTGCGCCACGAGAGTGGTCTTCCCGAAGCCTGCAGGAGCGTCAACGAGGACGAGCTTGACGGCCGTGCGAGCTAGGTTTTGAATGAGCTCCCGGCGCTCCACCCACTCCTTACGCAGGCTGGGAGCATGGAGCTTGGTCTCCATCGGCACGTCGGAGGGCGCACTGGACGTCGAGGCGGGCACCGCCCGGAGGCCGCGTTTCCCTTGCAGACCCGCGTCGCTCATTGGCACTATAGTCTGCTAATCTTCGCGGCCTGACAAGGGTCCGAGGTCCCTGGCCCGATCGAAGGACAGCCGATTCCGCATCTCATGGCCGCGGCGCCAGGCAGGTGCCGGGTGGAGATTTCCAGCGCCGCGAGGTTCCCGGCGTCCAGGAAGAGGCCATCCTGGACATCGTCCAGCGAGCGACGCTGTGCCGCCCCGGCACCGACGGTTCGTGCTACCACCCCGCCGCACGGCTCTTCTTTCCTCGCCCACGTCAGGCCGCTCGCATCCTGCGGCTGGGGAGCATCTGATCGCGGGCGTCGGCCCGGTGCGGCCACGATGTCCATCCGCAGGCCGCGAGTGGGTGCTGGCGCCATCGTGCTCGACCCGTGCAGTCCCCGATATCACCCGGCCAGGGTGAGCAGCAGAGTCGACGGGCCGGGCGGAGCTGGAACGCGGAAGTCCCAAGAGCGGGCCGCGATTCATCCTTGTGGGCGTGCGGCGGGCTCTGGGCATATAGGTCGTGGCCTTCGGCCGAGGTTCTGCCGGGGGAGCGCCGTCACGCCGAAAATGCCTGCCTGACCAGCCGTGCGGCCTGCACCGGGCGGATGCCGGATCACCCGTAGCGGGTGGTGCGTGGCGTAGGTCCGAGTTGATGAACTAGATACGGTTTTTTACCGGCATAAGAAGAAAAGAGAAGGCAATGGCTGATCTGATCGCGATCGGATACCCCGACGTGACCACCGCAGAGGCCGCCGCCGACGAGGCACGGCGGCTCGCGCAGGACCTCATCATCGAGCCCGATGCGATCGCAGTGATTGTGCGGGACGCCGACGGCGACTATCACGTCCACACCCACCACCACATGGTCGGTCGCGGGGCGAGCTGGGGCATGTGGTGGGGACTGCTGTTCGGAGTACTCTTCTTCGTCCCGGTCTTCGGGATGGCCATCGGGGCGGGGCTTGGCGCTCTTATGGGCAAGGTCACCAAGTCAGGCATCGACAAGCAGTTCCAGGATCAGGTCCGCGGCATGCTGACGCCGGGCACCTCCGCGCTGTTCCTCATGGTGGAAAAGGTCACCCCGGACAAGGCCGTCGAGGCGATGAGCAAGTACGGCGGCACCGTGCTGAAGACTTCGCTGTCCAAGGAAGGCGAGAAGGAACTCCAGGACGCGCTGCACGGCGGAAGTGCCGCGTAGCCCGCTCAGCCAGCAAAGACCGGCCGTCCCGCCCGAGCGCGACCAGACCGAGGGTCATTATGCAGGCACCGCCTGCCCGGCGGCCAGTCAGCCAGGTCGGCCGTGCCGGCCGACCGGAACCCGGCGGCCGGTACGGCCGACGCGTCCTGGCCAGGCCCACTGTCGCCGTCCAGAGCAATTACGGTGCCCTGAGCGCCTACATCATCATCGGTCTGATGTTCGCGGCGCCGGCTTTCTTTGCGGCGATATGGCACCTGGGCGCGGGACACTTCTCCGCTGACGGGCAGCCCGCCAACTCCCAGACATTCCAGTACCGCCCAGCACTGTTCGGCGCGGCACCGGGATGTCGTACCGGAGGAGGCCGGACGGCCACGTCAGAAGGGCTTCGTCGCACACCCGTCAACCCTCAGGGTGTACATCCCAGGATCTCCACGTCGATGATCTTGGCGCCGTGACCGGGGCGGACCCCTGCCGCCCCGCAGAAGCAGCTGCCCGACTGCCCGCTGACTCTTCGGAATCCGGCGAGCTTGACCCGAATGGACGTGGCGTCAATGTCAGGACTGGACTGGTTCTTCTCGATCGGCCTGGGCATCCTTTACCTGGTCCTGCTGTTCACGGTGGCCATCATCACGTTCCGCAAGGGTCACTGGGTGCTCGGCCTGATCGGCATCTTCATCCCGATCGTGTGGCTCATCGGCGCGATCCTGCCCGCCAAGCGCGGTTCTTCGCATCGGGCCTGACCAAAATCGCGCTAGCCGGAGCGCTAGC
>OBLU010002079.1_pt1 | contig 18530 bp, 15 predicted proteins | sample 1518681 | NCBI WGS metagenome assembly OBLU01 (sample SAMEA3539304, study PRJEB22396) | soil metagenome | biome: tundra; feature: field; material: soil | place: USA | collected 2010-05 | depth 0.15 m | reverse complement strand
ATCGCGCCGTATTCTACGTCCCCGTCACCACGCCGCCATCGACGCTGAGCACCGTGCCCGTAATGAACGACGCCTGATCCGACGCCAGCCAGGCGTAAGCGTTGGCGACATCCTCGGGCTGTCCCATGCGGCCCAACGGCGTGCGTCCCACCATGCCTTGCAGAATCTTCTCCGGAATCTGCTTCACCATGTCGGTCGAGATGAACCCCGGCGCCACGGCATTCACGCGAATCTGGTACTTACCTAACTCGCGCGCCCAGACCCTGGTCATGCCGATAACTCCCGCCTTGGCGGCCACGTAATTGGTCTGCCCAAAGTTACCGTACAGGCCGACCACGCTGGAAGCGTTCAGGATCACGCCGCCGCCGCCCTGGATCATGCGCGGCACCGCGGCGCGCGTGCAGGTGAACACGCCTTTCAAATTGACGCCGATCACGGCATCGAACTGCTCGTCGCTCATGACGCCGGAAAGCGTGCCATCCTTATACTTGACGAGCTGGCCATCGCGCAGAATGCCGGCGTTGTTGACCAGGACGTAGACCGCACCGAGCCTGGCCGCCACCTCCTCCACCGCGCTCTCGACGGAGGCGGCACTAGAGACGTCCACCTTTTGGAAGATGCCGCCGCCCGCCTGGGCTTCGCCGTCCTTCACGTCCCAACTGGCAACCTTGCAGCCTTCCAGGGCGAAGCGCCGCGCGGTGGCGAGGCCGATACCGCTGGCGCCGCCGGTCACGATGACCACCTTGTCTCTCAATCCCGTTTCCATCGCCGATGTCTTCCTCTTCTCTATGCTACATTGCACGCATGCGAAACTTTTGCGCGCTTCTGGTTCTGTTGGCCCTGCCGTTGGCGGCCGAAAAGAAAGTAATCGCGCCGCCTGAATTCGCCGGCGGCAACCCTAACTTCAGCCCAGGAATCCTGGCGGACGGCACGCTTTACATCTCCGGCCAAGTCGGCCGGGACCTCAAAACGAAACTGTTCCCCGCGGATTTCGAGAGCGAGGTGAAGACCGTAATGGACAATATCGGCATCGTGCTGAAAGCCGCCGGCATGACGTACAAGGACGTGGTGTCGGTCCAGGTCTACCTCACCGATATGGATCAATTTGCGCGGATGAACGCGGTCTACGCCACGTTCTTCCCCGATCCTCGCCCGTCGCGCACCACGGTAGGCGTGACCAAACTCGCGGCGGAGGCAGCGCATATCGAAATTACGGTGACGGCGAGGAAGTAGCGGCGTCGGGGAACCCGGGGACAGACAGGACTGCCGGCGAATTTCCTGGCAAAAGGCGCCGGAAATTCATGGCAGTCTTGTCAGTCCCCGGCGCGCTTCCTTAGCCACAGGTAGCAGTGATTGCCGATGCGCCCGGCACGATTGGTGCCCAGCAGCGGGAGATCGAGGTAGCGCAGCGGAAACAGCAGCCAGCCGAGCGCGAAGTGCACGCCACCGCGCCACCATCGCCAGGGCAGCAGCCCCTTGACGTATTCAATGCCGACCACCAGCAGGGTGGCGGTGGGGCCGGTGCGCCAGCCTTCGGCGACCACTTCGAGATCGCCGGCGAGCTGCTTCAACCCGTCGAGCGTGAAGCGGCGATAGTCCTTGGGGTATTCGTGGAACGGGTGGCAGAAGGGCGTCACCAGGTGCAGGTAGCCGCCGGGGGCGAGCACGCGGCGGAGTTCGCCACAAACACGGCCGGGGTCGCGCACGTGTTCCAGGACGGCGTCGCATTCCACGCGCTGGAAGACGGCGTCGGCAAACGGTAACTGCTCCGCGTCGGCGGCGATATCGACGCCCGGCATGGGAAACAAGTCGAGATTGAGGTAGCCGGGGACGGTGCGGCCGGCGCCGCCGATGTAGAGATTCCAGCGGCCCAGCGGGAAATCGGCGGGTTCACGCGGATTCATGACGAACGGCGCGGGGGGCTCCAGGGCGCGGCGCAGACGGCCGCGGGCCCGGCGGTCGCGATAGCGTTGTTGGAGAGCGGCAGTGTGCTCCACTTACTTGGCCGGCGGCAGAATCTGGAGCTTCGGGGAGAGCGTGAAGACATCGTCCCGAAGATTCCGGTTGATCTCGACGTTCTCGGAGTTGATCTCGTAGATCTTGTCGCCGTTGCGAAGGCGGCGAATGCTGTGCGGCCACAGGACGCCGCCGCCCGCGTCGCGGTATCTGGCGAATAGGGCCTCTTCCGTGTCGAAATCCTTGTACTCGGGATTGCGGCGTTTGAACAACTGGCGGACCGGCAGCTTGCTGGTAGCGCTGAAATAGACGGTCACGGTAGCGCCATCGGCATCGGTGATGTCGACAATCTCCACCGGCAGGTTCTCATACAGGTCGCCGCCGCGCGAGTAGAAATCCATGCCGGGCTCACCCAGGCGCTGGCGGAGGATGTAGAAGATGTTGCGCAGGGTGCCCACCTGCCAGTTGTCGACGCGCTTGGGCTCCAGGAGCCGCGCGCCGTGAAAGTTGAATTCCCAGGCGCCGTCCTGATTGAACAGCACTCCGGCGGATTCGTCTTTGCCGAAATTCTGGCGTTCGCGGACGCAAGGCTTCCCGGCAGCGGGCGTCACGTAGCGAGTGTAGATTTTGGCGATCGAGAGGCCCTGCAATTCCTGCCGGTAGAACGAGTAGGCACGGCCCGATTCCACGCGGTCCTCCATGGCGAGGTAGGCTTTGCCTCCCACGGCCTGGAGTGCCTCATTGACCACACGTTTGCCGCGCTCATGGGCGGTTTCGGCTTGGATGGCGGCGCCGAGCGCCAGCGAAAGAAACAGCGGTCCGATGTTCTTCATTGCGGCCTTCGGGCAATCTCCGGCGGCTTCAAGCCGGTATTGATCTTATAGTCTTTCACGACGACGTCGGAAAACCTCCGCCCGCCCTGATTGATGGTGATCCTGAAGGGAACCTGGATGCCGCCCACATCGCGGAAATCCTCGTACAGATCCTCCGAGTAGATGGGCGCGCCGGCGGCCTGCTGGGTGTCGTAGGCCACGCGTTTGGGCAGGTGAGTCCGCGGGTCGAATTCCACGCTGGTCACCTGGCCGGTGGTATCGCTGATCTGCACGCTGGAGGCGTCGATCGCGTTGACCGTACGGCCTTCGAGGCGGTCGCTGAGCAGCAACCGGTAGTAGACGCGGAAAAGGTCCCCAAATACCTGGCTGCGTTGCGCGCCGGTCAGCGCGCCCCATCCCTGCGGGGTGGAGATCCAGCCGACCTTGCCGTCCGTATACGCGGACACGCCGCCGGCGGGAAAGGTGCTGTCCTGACGGAAGACGGTAGGCGCGACCCATCTGTCGGTCTGCACGATTTTCGAGCCGCCGAACTTCGCCACGGCGGGATCGATCGAGTATTCCGCCAGCATGGTGAAGTCTTTGACGGCGGCGAGTTTTTCGGCTCCGCCCGCGGCCGCCTGCGCCTTGAGCAGGATCTGCTTTCCTTCGGCGAGAGAGGCATCGCTGCTCCCCGCCACCTCGGGCTTGGCTTCCGGGATGCCGATATCGAGTTTGGTTACCGGGCCGAGCTTGTCGAGCGGATCGCCGAGCATGAGTGGGTTGGCCGTCACAACCACCGTGAGATTGGCGGGGTTGAGGTATTGTTTGGCTACGCGCAGCACGTCGGCGCGCGTCACCGATTCGAGCGCCTTCTGATGTCGCGGGAGGTAGTCCTTGGGGTAGCCGTAGTAATCCAGTATCAACTGGCCTATGACCACTTTGGATCGGCTGTCGTAGGCGAATGCCAGGCCGTTGACCGCGGCATCCCGGGCATTCCGCCACTCTTCCTCGGTGACTTCGGCGGTGCGGATGCGGTCGATCTCCTCCCGGATGGCCTGGATGGTGGCGACGGTGGAGACGCTCTTGGTGCCGCCGTAGATTTCGAAGAGGCCCGGTTGGGCGTAGCCGGCGTTCCAGTTGGCGCCGACCTCATTGGCAATGCCGAGTCTGGTGCGCAGGCGGTCGGCGATGCGGCTTCGGGGCCCGCCGCCCAGGATGCCGGCCAGAATTGCCAGCGCGGCGTAGTCCTTATCGTCGCGCTGGCCGCCGAGGTGGCCGATGGCAAAGTAACTCTGCGAAGCATCCTTCTTTTCGGCGAGGAAGATGCCGGGCGACGGCGCGTTTTTCACCTTCGCGAACTCGGGGACGGGCGGCTGTTGCACGGTCCAATCGGCAAAGAGCTTTTCGATGGAAGCCTTCATCTCGGCCGTATTGAAATCGCCCCAGACGCCGAGCATCACGTTGGCCGGAAAGAAGTATCGCCGGTGGAAAGCGCGCAGGTCGTTGCGCGAGACGCGGTCGATGGTGGCGTACTCCTGCGGCCACCCGAAGGGTGTATCTTTGCCGTAGACGAGGCCCGCGAATTCGCGGCGGGCGACGATACCCGCGTTGTCGTTGCGGTGCGCGACGGCGAGGCGCAACTGGGTCCTGGCGATATCGATCTTGTCCTGGCGAAAACCCGGCTGGGTGAGCATCTCCTTGAACAGTTGCAGGGTGGCGGGAGTGTTCTCCTTCATTCCGGAGAAGGACAGTGTGCCGACAGAGTCGCCGATGGCGGATTGCATGTTGGCGGCTGTACTCTCCAACAACGTGTCGATCTGTTCCCCGGTCTTGACGGTGGTACCGCCGGTGCGCATGACGACCCCGGCGAGTTGGGCCAGGCCGATCCGCTGCGGCGGATCCAGAAGGCGGCCGGTACCAACCAGAGCTATCCCGCTGACCAGCGGTAGATCGTGATCTTCCAACAGGGAGACCTTCATGCCATTGGGCAGCGTGAACGTGGCGGCATTCATCCCCTGGATGGCGCGCAGTGGCGGATACCTGAGGTCCCTGGGCGAAAACGCACCGCCGGCAGCGGCGGGCGAAGGGGCAGTCACCTGACTACGCCCGGCGGCAGGTGGCGCGGGCTTCGGCGTTCCGGGCAGGCCCGATCCCAATACGCCCTGCGCGTGGGCGACGGCCGCGCCCAGGAGAATGCCGAGAATGGCAGGACGATTTCTCATTGCGGACCTCCGGTCTTGCGCTCCGGCGGTTTGGGCGGCGGGGCATCGGACTGGCCGGGGAGTACGGTGTACACGGTGGTGCGGCCGGTGGCCACGAAGCAGCGGCTGGCCGCCCGCTGCACACCCTGGGGCGTCACCAGGTTGAGATCGTCCAGCGTGGTGAACAGTTTGCGCCAGTCGCCGTAGCCGGCGGAGTAGAGGGCGAGCCGGCGCGCCAGCTCGCGGTTGCTGGTCATCCTGCCGATGAGGCTGGCACGTTGCTGCGCCTTAGCCCGCGCGAACAGCAGTGGGTCAGGCTCTCTGGACTTGAACTGCTCCAGCAGCTCCTCCAGCGCTCGCCGATTCTCCTCCACGGTATGGCCCGGGGCGGGTGCCAGCAGGAACACAAACAAGTTGGGGAAGCGGTCGTCGGGATTGGTGGCAATCGCCTGGGCTTGCTGGGCGATGCGTTTCTCCTGAACCAGCTCGCTGTAGAGCGTGCCCATCCGCCCCTGCGAGAGGAGGATCTGTATCATATCGAGCGGCAGATCGTCCTGGTCGTACTGGCTGGGACGTTTATACCCAATCATAGCGAGAGGCGGTCCGGACATCTCGATAGCCACAGTCTTTGGGCCGAGCTGCGGCGGCTCCCGCGTGGTCACCAAAGGCGGCATCGGTCTGGCGGCCATGGAGCCGAAGTAACGCTCCGCCAGGTGTCTGACGTTCGCCGCGGTGACGTCGCCCACGATGGCGACCGTAATGTTGCCGGGGACGTAGTAACGATCGAAGAAGGCCTGAGCATGGGTGCGCCGAAGGTTCAGTATGTCGCCGGGCCACCCGCCGGACGGGTTGCGGTAGGGGTGGACTTTGAAAGCCGCCGCCAGCAACTCCGCCATCATCCTGGCCAGCGGGTCGCCTTCCACCCGCTGCCGGTATTCCTCCAGCATCAGTTCGCGCTCCCGGTAAAACTCGCGGAAGGCCGGGCGCAGCAGACGCTGCGATTCCATGAGGAACCAGAGTTCAGTGCGGTTGGAGGGAAGACTACAGGAAAACTCCGTAGAGACGGTGGAAGCCGAGGCGTTCAGGTCGACGGCACCGTTCTCTTCGAGGATCCGGCGGTACTCGGAAGCCGCCCCCAGGCGCTGCGCGTTGTCGGACGCAATGCGGACCTGGGTGCGCAGCATGTCGACACGCATCGGGTCGGCTTTGACGCCCTTGTTGGCCTCTGCCTCCACGCGGTCGTAGGCCTCCTCGATGGCATCGAGCGCTTTCCTCTCTTCGGGCCAACCGCGCGTACCGATGGTCTCCGTACCCTTGAACGCCAGGTGCTCGAACATATGGGCGAGACCGGTGTCCCCGGCGGGGTCTTGCACGCTTCCCACGTTCACCCAGGTATGAAACGAAACCACGGGTGATTCGTGCCGTTCGAGCACGATGAAGTGCAGCCCGTTGGGCAGGGTAAACTCGCCGACCTTCTTTTGGAGCTCCTGGAACTCCTGCGACTTCTTGGGGGGCTCCGGGAGATCTTGCGCGGACACAAGCAGACCCGCGGAGAGGAGCAGGCAGCAGAGATCGAGACCACGCACGATGGACAACTCCTTCGGCCACAGGGAAGATCCGACTACTTTTAAGAGGATAGCAAGCCCATGGAAGGCGGGGTAGCGCGGACCGTCCGCACCGTCCGAACCGGGAATACTCTCTTTCCTATGGATATCAGGCGACGGCGTAGAACCGTAAGTACCCAAGGTACCCGGAGTACCAGCATGACTGTTGTTTTGAGGTAAGCCTCCGCATAATGAACTCAACGACAGTAAAGGCAACTTAACAAATCATGGATTCCACGGTGGTTTGGGGAAAACCCGTAAACGGAAGCGACATCATCGGCGGAGAACGTCGCAAGGACCGTCGATATCATCTACAGTTAGAGTTGAAGTGGAAGCTCATCCGTCGGCGTCGCATCCTGGATACAGGAACGGGACGGACGATGGATGTCTCCAGCGGTGGAATCTGCTTCGACGCGGGACGCAGTCTGCCGGAGGGGCTCAATGTGGAGCTTTCCATTTCGTGGCCCGTGTTGCTACGCAACCTGGCTCCGATGCAACTGGTAGCGATCGGGAAGATCGTCCGCTGCAATGGCCGCCGTGTGGCGATGCAGACAGTGCAGCACGAATTCCGCACGGCTGGCATTGCGAGTGCCCACACAACCCAGTTGGAAACGGTCCGTCGCGATCCATCGTTGGCGTCCGGTTCGGCAACTTTCGCGGCGTTCGGCAAGCGTTAAGACGATCGATGTGGCGCAGGCACGAGTTCCGCGCCACGAGGAACCGCTAATCCTGGCGAAGCGCGCTCATTGGGTCCACCCGGCTGGCGCGGCGGGCCGGCAGAAAACTCGCGAACAGGGCCGCCAGCACAAGTACCGAGATCATGGTGGCGAAAGTCAGCGGGTCGGTGGACCTCACCCCTTCCACCAGGCGCTCCAACAGGCGCGCCGCTACAAGGGCCGCTGCGAGGCCCACCCCAACGCCGGCGAAAATCATTCCAAGGCTCTGCCGCAGCACCAGGCGCATACAATCGTGGGCGGTCGCCCCGAGCGCCATGCGGACGCCGATTTCCGGCACGCGACGGCTGGTCACATATGCCAGCACGCCATAAATTCCGATGCATGCCAATAGTAGAGCCAGCCCAGCGAAGATGCCAAACAGGAGCAGCAGAAAGCGCTGCCGGCCGAGCATCGCGCCCGCGATCTGGTCCATCGATTGGACTTCGTAGAGAACCTGATCGCCGCCAACTCCGCGCGCCTCCCGTCGCAGCGGTTCGACCATATTCAGCGGCGGCACGGCAGTCCTGACCACAATCGACATGAGCTCGGACCAGCGGCGCACAAACCGGTCTGGAAGCTGGGCAAACGGATAGTAGAGCTGCGCGCGCACTTTGGCTTTATCGTCGCCGGCGGGCCCCCAATGGCGGACGTGGCCAACCACGCCAACTACCCGCAAGGGGTCCGTGCCCATACCGATCCAGAGACGTTCGCCGAGGGCTTGACGTCCGCCGAAGGCCTCTTGCGCCAGCACCTCGTCAATCACCACGACCGCCTCATTGCCCATGCGGTCCTGGTCATTGAAGAATCGGCCCTGCCGCAGCGCGATGCCCATCACCTTCAAATAATCCGGCGTCACGCAGGTTGCCAGCGTGGTGGGCTGCTGGTTGTCCGGCGGCTCGGCCGGCGTGGTCCAGTAGCCGATCTGGTTGTTGCCTTCGCGCAGCGGGACGGTATCGACCACGGCCGCCGATTGCACGCCCGGCACGCGGCGCGCCCGTTCCAGCACCTCCTGCCAGGCCGCCCGAGTTCGCGCGGGGCTCGCCAGCGTCGCCGGCGCAAGCGCCGTGCGGGCCGTCAGTACGTTGCGGACATCGACGCCGGGGTCGATCGATGACAGCCGCAGGAGCGTGCGCCCCAGGATCCCTGCGGAGATCAGCAGCACGATGGCCAGCGCGATTTCAGAAATCACAAAACCGCCGTGCAGACGGTGCGCACTGCCCACCAGATTCCGCGCGCCGGCACGCATAGTCTGCGCCAGGTCGCGCGCCGGGACGCGCAGGGCGGGGGCCAGCCCGAACAGAAGGCCGCTGACCAGCGAGACGCCGAGCGCAAATACCAGCGCGTGCCAATCGAGGTGCACCTCCTCGGCGCGCGGCAAACTGCCGGGCCAGAACACCACAAACGGTCGGAGACCGATGGCTGCGAGCAGGACTCCCAACAGGCCCCCTGACAGCGCCAACACGGCGCTCTCCGTCAGACATTGCCGCGCCACGCGGCCCCGGCTGGCGCCGAGAGCCACGCGCATGGCAAGCTCCCGTTGGCGCGACACCGCCCGCGCCAGCAGCAAGCTGGCAATATTCGCGCATGCAATTAACAACACCAGTCCGACCGCGCCCAGCAGCAACCATAACGTGGATCGGACATCTCCTATCTCCGGCCGAAGCAACTCCGCCTGAAAGCCACGTCCGGCGTTGGATGCCGGATATTGCTCCGCCAGATGGCGTCCAATCAGTGCCAGTTCCGCCTGTGCCTGGGCCAGCGTTCCGCCGGGCTTGAGGCGCGCCGTCACCTGAATGCCGGGATGCGCTTTGCGATTCTGCAGGATCGTGTCGGTGCTTTGACCGATCGGAGTCAGCACATCGATCGTTTCGCCAGCCAGCCGGAAGTCCGCCGGCGCGACGCCGACGACGGTGTAAGGCTTGCCTTCAAAAACCAACCGGCTACCGATCGCCGTCGCGCTTGCCGCGTAGCGGCGCTGCCATAAACCCTGGCTGATGATGGCCACCGGCGCGCCGCCCTGCCGGTCTTCGTCGGGCAGGAAGCCACGCCCTCGCGCCAGGGTGACGCGCAGAACGGAAAACAAATCGGACGAGATCTGCCGGGCCTCCACGTACTCGGCTTCCCCCGGCTCGCTCACCGTACCTCCGCCGTAGCGCCAGGCAGCCAGGGTCAGAGAGCGGACCTCGCGCCTGCAATCGACGAAGTTAGGGTAGGCAAATGCCCACAGGTTGCCAAACCGTGTGGCCTGTTCCGTCCGCTCCTGAAGCCTGACAAGCCTGTCCGGATCCGGGTATGGCAGCGGCTTCAGCAGGACGCCATCGACGACGCTGTACATCACCGTGGTAGCTCCGCTGCCGAGGGCCAGCGTGCACAGGGCGACGGCGGCGAACCCCGGGTTCTTCCGCAACGCGCGCAGCGCATAACGGAAGTCCTGCCACAGGTCCTCCAGCCAGCGTGTGCCGCGGGCGTCGCGGCACTCCTCCTTCACCTGCTCCGGGCCGCCCAGCGCGAGCCGGGCTTGACGCCGTGCTTCCCCCGGGTCGCAGCCCCTGGCCATCAGGTCGGCCGCGTGTTGTTCCAGATGGAAGCGCAGTTCCTTTTCGAGCTGCTCCTCCAGTTTCGTTCGACGCCACAGACGATGCCACCAGTTCATTTCGCACCTCCCTCCGCAATTTGGAGGATCAGGCCGACGGCTTCCGCCAGGCGCTGCCAACTGGCGGTTTCGGTTTCCAGCTGCGCCCGTCCCTTGCGCGTCAGGCGATAGAATTTGGCTTCACGCCCGGTCTCGGTGGCCTTCCAATCGGCCGCCAGCAGGCCCCGATTTTCCAGCCGGTGCAACGCCGGGTAGAGCGAGCCTTGCGGCACCTGGACCACATCGCGCGACGCCTGCTGAAGGCGTTGCGCGATGGCGTACCCGTGTACCGGGCCAAGAGCGGCAACGGTCATGATCAACAGGTCCAGGGTGCCTTGCGGGAGATCCGATTTGGCCGTCATTGCCTATACCTCGATCTTCTACATGTTAAGGCATCACGTGTAGAAGGTCAAGGTATTGCCGGCACGTCCGAGACGCCGGTCTCTCCGGCACGGTTCGCGCGCCGAACGAAGGACCGGTCGAACGAAACAAAGCCGGTGCCTGGAGGTCTGCTGGCATTCAGCACACCAGCTCGAACCTTCCGTCCGCCCGCAGGTAGTACTTCCTGCCGCGCCACAGGATCGTGTTGCCGAAGAAGCCGGCCAGCCACATGGCGAAGCTCAGCAGGTCCTGCAGGGGAACCAGGAAGAAAAGGCGCGCCGTCCGCCGGTCGTGCAGCACGTAACCCGCGGTAGCCCATCCGGCGGTGGCGCGCAGCAGGATGGCCGCGGCCGCTAGCGGCCACCACTCCGGCTTCACCGCCCACAGCAATAGAGCCAGCGGCAGCGGGTTGGTGAATAGCTGTCCCACGTAGCCCGCGGGACGCGACCGGCGTGTACTGCGGTTCCAGCGCAGGCGGTGCCGCAGGTTGGCGCCCAGGGTCTGCGCGCCGATATGGTGCTCGATCACATAGGAGGAGAGGATCACGCCGTCGCCGCGCGCCGCGGCCAGGTTACCCATGACGAAATCCTCGGCCAGGAAATCCTTCACCGCGTCGAACCCGCCGATCCCGACGAGCGTGGCGCGCCGCGCCGCGATGGTCGGCCCCAGCGCGAACTTCATGCCGTCGAGCATGCGCGCCACCAGCACGCCGCCGATGAATTCCGTGTTCAGCCCGACCGCCTCCAGCGTGTTCCAGAAGCTGCGCCCCGGCACGGCGCGGTACGGGCAGGTCGCCAGGCCCAGCTTCGCGTCCTGAAACTCGGCGGCGATCGCGGCCAGCATGTCCGGCGTCACCCGTATGTCGCTATCCGACATGACCAGCAGATCGTGCCGCGCCACCCCTAGCATACGGTCCAGGCTGTAAACTTTGGCGTTGGGATATGGCGGTTCGCCGGTCACGATCAGCCGCGAAGGCACGCCGCCATAGCGCGCGCGCAAGCGCTCCACCACGGCAATCGCCGGATCGACTGGGGTGCGCACAGCGAAGAGAATTTCGAAAACGGGGTAGTCCTGTTCGAAGAACGTGCGCAAGTTCTCTTCCAAACCGTCGTCGATTCCGGCCAGCGGCTTGAGGATGCTGATGGGCACGGCGGCGCGCAGTGGCGGGGGACGCACGCCGCGGTAACGCACGGCGGCGACGATGGTGAGGACGCAGTAAACCAGCGAGCCCGCGACCAGGAGCGCAATCGGGGCTAGCGGAAGCCAGGGCAGCACTCCTACACTGTAACAAGCCCATGAAGAACATCATCGTTGGAACGGCGGGACACATCGATCACGGCAAAACGGCGCTGGTGAAGGCGCTGACGGGTATCGACGCCGACCGCCTGGAGGAGGAAAAGCGCCGCGGCATCACCATCGATCTGGGCTTCGCGCACCTCCAGTTGACCCCGGCTTTGCGCCTGGGATTCGTCGATGTCCCCGGCCACGAGCGCTTCATCAAGAACATGCTGGCCGGCGTCGGCGGAATCGATTTGCTGCTCTTCGCGATCGCCGCCGACGAATCCATCAAGCCGCAAACCCGCGAGCATTTCGACATCTGCCGCCTGCTGGGCATTCGCCGCGGGATCGTCGCCCTGACCAAGGCGGACCTGGTGGATGACGACATTCTCGGACTGGTGCGCCTCGAAGTGGAAGAACTGGTGGCGGGCTCGTTCCTGGAAGGCGCGCCCATCGTGCCGGTGAGCTCGGTCACGGGCGCCGGGCTGGACGATTTGCGGCGCGAACTGGCGCGCGTGGCGGCGGGCGTCGGGGAGAAGAACGCGGCCGGATATTTTCGCCTGCCCATCGACCGTGTGTTCTCCGTGAAGGGATTCGGCACCGTGGCCACCGGCACGCTGATTTCCGGTTCGGTGGCCAAGGAGCAGGAAGTGGAAGTCTACCCCGCCGGGCGGCGCCTGCGCGTGCGCGGCGTGCAGGTGCACGGCAGCACGGCGGGCCGCGCGCTGGCCGGACAACGCACCGCGCTCAACCTGGCCGATATCGAGCCGGCCGATCTGGCCCGAGGCGATGTGCTGAGCGAGCCGGGCCGGTTCCGCGCCGTCAAGCAGATCGATTGCCGCCTGCACCTGCTGCCGTCGGCCAAGCCTCTGAAGCATCGCGCCCCGGTGCACTTTCATTCCGGGACGGCGGAAATCGAGGCCGAGGCGCGGCTGCTGGAAGGCGCCGCGGCGATGCGGCCGGGCAGTACGGCGTACGTACGGCTGATCTTGCGGCGGGCGGCGCTCCTGTTGCCCGGCGATGGCTTCATCATCCGCATGTTCTCGCCGGTAGCGACCATCGGCGGCGGCACGGTGGTGGACACCAAGGTGGACACCGGTGGCCAGCGCATTCGCAAGGGAGACGACGTGAAGGCGCGCCTGGAAGTCCTGTGCACGGGGACCGCCGCCGCGCGCATCGCGCTGCTGGTGCGCGAAGCGCCGTTCGGCATGGGCATGGCGGACCTGGTGGCGCGTACCGGACTCGGCGAGCGCGAGATCGCCGCGGCGGCGGTCGAAGCCCCCCTGGTTGCCATCGCCCAGCCGGAGCCCTGGTATGTGGACCGCGCATGGATGCAGGCAGAGCGCCAGCGCATCGTCCGTACGGTACGCGAGTTTCACCAGCGGACTCCGCTGCTCCCCGGCATCGCGCGGCAGGAACTACGCGGCGGCGCTCCCGTCTTCGTCCTGGACGCGCTGCTGGCGGATTTGAAAGAGACGGTCGCCGAGGGCGAACTGGTGCGCGCGCGCGGCCACCAGCTGGTGCTCACCGCAGACGAGGAGCAGGCGCGGGGCAAGATCGAGCGGGCCTTCGAAGACGCGGGTCTCGCGGTGCCGGCGATGGCGGAGGTGCTTGCCGGGTCCGGCGTGGAGGCGGCGCGCGCGCGCTCCCTGCTGCAGATTCTGCTGCGCGAGAAACGTCTGATTCGCATCAGCGACGAACTGGTATTTCACCACACGGCGATCGCCCGGCTGCACCAGTTGCTGAGCAGCCACAAGGGCGAACGCTTTCGCGTGCCCCAGTTCAAGGAGTGGACCGGCATCTCGCGCAAGTACGCCATCCCGCTGCTGGAGTTACTGGATCGCGAGCGAATTACCCGCCGCGAAGGCGACGAACGCGTGGTGCTGTAAGTGGGACAGACGATCGCCTCTTGTCGTCTGTCGCTCTTTTGCGAGGCATGACAGACCACGAAAGACGATGGTCTGTCCTACTACTTCTTGGCCGGCGCGCCCGCCAGCAACTTATCGATCTCGCGCGAGAGCCCGTTACCTTCGAAAATGTCCTTAGTCAGAACGCCATCCACCCAGGAGTTACGAATCATTCCATTGGCGTCGATCAGATACAGGGTCGGCAGTTCGAGGGAAGGCGTGCGCACATAGGAATAGGCCGCCTGGCCCTGATCCAGCAACAGCGGGTAGGTGAGATTGTGGCCTTTGACGAACTGCAGCATGGTTTGCGGATTATCGGGCGGATTGGCGATGGCGAGAATGGCCAGCTTGTCGCCATACTTTACCTTCAGGCCATTGAGCACCGTGCTGAACGACGCGCAGTGCGGGCATTCCGTCTTCATGAACTCCACCAGCACAATCTTGCCGCGGTAATCGGCGAGATCCTGCCATTGTCCGCTGGTGTCCATCAGGCAGAAGCCCGGCGCGCGGCGCAACGGGCCGGCGGCAAACAGGGCAACGCCGCAAAGCAGTGTGGCTACGATTGTTTTCATCTTAATTTCACCTTAACACGCGTCTTCAGTTCACCATTTTCTTGAGCGATTCCTGATACGGCGCGCGCGCCACGCCGTTCTCGGTGATGATGGCGGTGACGTAGCGGGCGGGCGTCACATCGAAGGCCGGATTCTGCACGGCAGTGCCTTCCGGGGCCACCAGGTGACCGAAAACGTGCGTCACTTCGGCTGCCGCACGCTGTTCGATGGGGATCTGCTCGCCCGATGCCAGCGTGAGGTCGAGCGTCGAAACCGGGGCGGCGACGAAGAATGGTACACCGTTTTCCTTGGCCAGCACGGCCACCGAGTAAGTGCCGATCTTGTTGGCGACGTCGCCGTTGCCGGCAATCCTGTCCGCCCCCACCACCACGCAGCCGATGCGGCCCGACTTCAGGAAGTGGCCGGCCATATTGTCGGTGATCAGCGTGGTCGGAATGCCATCCTGCTGGAGTTCCCAGACGGTGAGGCGCGCGCCTTGCAGAAACGGGCGCGTCTCGTCGGCGAAGACATCGATCTGCTTGCCGCTCTCGCGGGCGGCGCGGATCACGCCCAGCGCCGTGCCGTACCCGGCGGTGGCCAGCGCGCCGGCATTACAGTGCGTCAGCACCGTCTTGTGGTCCGGCACCAGCGCCGCGCCGTGGCGCCCGATGGCGCGGTTGATGGCGATGTCCTCTTCGCGCACCAGTTGGGCTTCGCGAATCAGCCGCTCGCGGATCTCGGCCAGCGGTTTGCCGCGCAGCGCGGTGTACAGGCGCTTCATGCGGTCGATGGCCCAGAACAGGTTCACCGCCGTCGGCCGCGTCCCGGCGAGCGTCTCGCAGATCGCGTCCACCTGGCCGTCCAGATCCGTCTCGCTCGCGTACTGCACGCCGATGGCGACCCCCATGGCGGCTGCCACCCCGATGGCCGGCGCCCCCCGGATGACCATGTCGCGGATGGCCGCGGCGACCTCCTGGTAATTCCGGCAGGTCACGTATTCTTCGTGCAGCGGCAGGCGTGTCTGGTCGATCATGACCACGCCCCGCGGGGTCCATTCGATTGTTTCTACCATGTGTGGGCTTACTCCCAGACTATCACTGCGGTCCGGCGCTCTTGTGGGGCAGCTTGGCAAGCTGCGGCCGATTGTCAATCGGCCGGACCCAGAGGGTGCCCGCCGCGCAGGCAAAGGACGGCGGCAGTAGCCAACCGCCGCGCAGGCTGCCAGGCTGCCCCACATCATGCCAGCCGTCCTGTTTTGTCAGAACTCTGACAAATTCAGCGTGAGCGCCCTTGTGGAATCAGTGACTTACAAATCAAATTTGTCAGACTCTGACAAATTCGGCCAATCGGGCCTACCGCGGCACGCCCTTGGCCATCAGCAACAGCACGAACTGAAAGCCGTTGTAGGCGGCGTGCATTCCGGCGGCTGCTTTGGTGGACCCGGTGGCCTGCCGCATCCAACCGAAGGCGACGCCGGAGAGCGAAATCAATAGCACGTGACGCCAGGAGTTGCCGTACTCCTGAAAGTGGAGCAGGCCGAAGGGCAGCGCGGTGGCCACAATGCCGGCTACGGCGCCCAAACTGCGCACCAGCAGAGGCTGCAGGAAGCCGCGGAACAGAAGCTCTTCACAAACCGGGGCCACGATGCTGCCGAAGATCGCCACCAGGACCAGCGATGTCGGGTCCTTGAGCAGTTCCGTCAGGGGACTCTCAATGTGCGGAGTTCGAATCAGCACGCCAAGCAGCATTACCGCCAGGGCGAGTCCCACGCCGCCGGCCATTACAGAGAGGAGCGGCAGGCGCGGCGTGACCCAGCCGAGCGAGCGCCAGAACGGGCGATCGTATTGCACGCGGAAGAGAGCCACCAGCACGCCGGACAGGAGGGCGTAGAAGGTGATCTGCGCAGCCAGCAGTTCCCAGGTCGTCACGGCGGGATGAAGTTGAAAGATCCAGAACGCCGTCTTCACCACGCCCAGACCCAGTAACAGGCAAGGCAGCGTGAGGCCGGCGAAAATCAGCAGGTCTCCGTAGCTCCAAAAGGGGTCGCGCTCCGGCGGTGGCGACGGCAGCGGTGCCAGCGGTGCCAACGGTTCCAACGGCTCGGACGGCACCGGCGCTTCCGGATCGTCCATCATGAATGTTTCTCGATGAGCGCGGCGGCCAATAGCGGGATCATCAGCTCATGATGCCCGGTGATGGCGTAGCCTTTGCCGCCGGACGCGGCGTGCGGCCGCTCCACCACATTGACCCGCGGCCGGTAGTGCTGCAGGAAATCGAAATTCACGGTGGTGAATTCGGCCAGCGGATGCCCCAGATTGCGCACCGCGGAGACGGCCTTGAGGAAGACCTCGGGGAGCAGCACGGCGGAGCCGACGTTGAGATAGATGCCGCCCTGGTGGAGTTCCGTGACCAGGCTGCAAAAGAGGCGGAAGTCGCGATGGGTGGCGCTGCCGATGGCCGCGCCGTCCGCCGCCGGGTGGATGTGCGGGGTATCGGTGCCGATGGCGACGTGCACGGTGACGGGAACGCGGGCGCGGTACGCGTTGAGGAGCAGGCTGGATTCCGGAGCCCGGTTGCGGCCGCCACGCTGGTCACGCTGGTCGAGCGCGCGCCCCAGCGCTTCCCCCATGCCGATGCCGTCGCGGACGCCTTCGACGATGGCCTGGTTCATCTCGCGCCCGGTCTCTTCGGCGGCGCCGAAGCGCCCGTCGGGCAGGACCGCCTCGACGTCCTCGCTGGTGTGGCCGGCGAGCGCGATCTCGAAATCGTGAATCGCCGCCGACCCGTTGAGGACGAAGCCGGTGGCGTAGCCGCGGCGCATGAGATCGAGCAATACGGGCGCCAGGCCGCACTTGACGACGTGCCCGCCCATGCCCCACAGGATCGCCCGCTTTTGCCGGCGCGCCAGCGCGAGCGCATCCACTACGGCGCGAAAGCTATCGGCGGCGAGGACGTGCGGGAGCGAATCCAGCAGGCCCGCGACGCCGGACCCGGGCTGATACACCGCGGCGAAATCGGCCACCTTCACCTTGCCGCCGCGCTCCTCCAGACCGACCGTCTTCAGGTTGGCGAAATCCAGCGGCTGTTGCGCGTACCGGCTCATGGGTGGACCTCGGTGGGACAGACCATCGCCTTTCGTGGTCTGTCATGCTTCGGCAAATCACGGAGGGTTGACAGACGACAAAAAACGATCGTCTGTCCCACTAAAGGCGTCCTCACTTGAGCACCTTGCGCAGCGCTTCGGCGGTGTAGCTTTTCTTGTGCCGGGCCACCTGCTCGGGAGTGCCGGCCACCACGATGCGGCCGCCGTACTCGCCGCCATCGGGCCCCAGGTCGATAATCCAATCCGCAGTCTTCATTACATCCAGATTATGCTCAATCACCACCACCGTGTTGCCCAGGTCCACCAGGCGCTGCAAGACGTCGAGCAGTTTGCGGACATCGTCGAAGTGCAGGCCCGTGGTGGGCTCGTCGAGCAGGTAGAAGGTGCGGCCGGTCTGGCGCTTGCTCAGTTCCTTGGCCAGCTTGATGCGCTGCGCCTCGCCGCCGGAGAGCGTGGTGGCGGATTGTCCGAGGTGGACGTAGCCGAGGCCCACGTCGTGGAGCGTCTGCAGCTTGATGCGGATTTGCGGCAGATTCTCCATCAGCGGCAGGGCATCCTCCACGGTGGCTTCCAGCAGGTCGGCGATGGAGTAGCCTTTGAACTTCACCTGCAGGGTTTCGCGATTGTAGCGGCGCCCGCGGCACAGATCGCAGGTCACGTAAACGTCGGGCAGGAAGTTCATCTCGATGCGTTTGAGCCCGTCGCCCTGGCATGCCTCGCAGCGGCCGCCCTTCACGTTGAAGCTGAAGCGTCCCGGTTTGTAGCCGCGCTCGCGCGATTCGGGCAGCATGGCGTAGAGATCGCGGATGGGCGTGAAGAGGCCGGTGTAGGTGGCGGGATTGGAGCGCGGCGTACGCCCGATGGCGGCCTGGTCGATGCGGATCACCTTGTCGACGAGCTCGATGCCCTCGATGCTCGAGTGAGCGCCGGGCTCTTCGTGCGAGCCGTACACCTCCTTGGCCAGCGCGCGGTAGAGGATTTCATTGATCAGGGTGGATTTTCCGCTGCCGGAAACACCCGTCACCACGGTGAGCAGGCCGAGGGGGATTTCGGCATCCACATCTTTCAAATTGTGCTGGCTCGCGCCGCGGATGACGAGTTGCTTGCCGTTGCCCTTACGGCGTGACGCGGGAACGGGAATGCTCTGCGCGCCGGCCAGATATTGGCCGGTCAGCGATGCCGGGTTGCGCTCGATTTCGTCGGGCGTGCCAGCGGCCACCAACTCGCCGCCCAGGCGTCCCGCGCCCGGACCGAGATCGATGACGTAATCCGCGCGCTCGATGGTTTCGGCGTCGTGCTCCACCACCAGGACGGTATTTCCCATGTCCCGCAGGTGGGTGAGGGTGTCGAGCAGGCGATTGTTGTCGCGTGGATGCAGGCCGATGGAAG
>OBLU010002078.1_pt1 | contig 18551 bp, 13 predicted proteins | sample 1518681 | NCBI WGS metagenome assembly OBLU01 (sample SAMEA3539304, study PRJEB22396) | soil metagenome | biome: tundra; feature: field; material: soil | place: USA | collected 2010-05 | depth 0.15 m | reverse complement strand
CGGTGCGCGCGGCGGTGCTGCGGGTGATGGAGGGGGAGCCGTTGCCAGCCGCAGAGATGAGCCGGCTTAACTGGCGGCTTGGAAGGATCTACGCGGATTGCGTGGAGAAGGCCGCGGCTAAGTTTGGGGTGAAGGTGGGGCTGGTGGGGTGTCATGGGCAGACGGTCCATCACGATACGACTGCAGTGCAGTATCTGGGAGCGCAGGTGCGGTCGACGTGGCAGATCGGTGAGGCAGCGGTGATTGCCGAGCGGCTACGCTGCCCGGTGGTGAGCGACTTCCGACCGGCGGACCTTGCGGCAGGTGGGGAGGGCGCTCCGCTGGTGCCGATGCTGGACTGGTGCATGTTCCGGTCGGCAAAGGTGAGCCGCGTACTGCAGAATCTGGGCGGGATTGGGAACCTGACGGCGCTGCCGGCGGGATGTGACGTGGATGCGCTCATGGCTTTCGATACTGGCCCGGGAAACATGGTCATCGATGGCTGTATGGCGGCGCTGTATGGGAAGAAGTTCGACCGAGATGGCGCGGTGGCGCGGCGGGGGCGGGTGCTACGCGAGGTCGTGGCGCGGGTGATGCGGGAGGGGTACTTCTCTGCCCTGCCGCCGAAGTCCTGCGGGCGCGAGGAGTTCGGTGCGGCGTTTACGTCGCGCCTGGTGGGAATGTGCCGGGACGCTGGCGGTGGAGATGCGGATGTAGTGGCGACGGCGACGGCGCTGACTGCGGAGTCGATCCTGGATGTGTATCGGCGGTTTGTGTGGGCGCATTTGGATGCGGCGGCTCCCATGGTGAAGATGGAGTTCTGCGTGGCGGGCGGTGGGGCAAAGAATCGAACGCTGATGGACATGCTTCGGGAAGGGTTTGCCGAACTTGGGGTGCGTGTGCGGCTGATGGAGGAGTTGGGCGTTCCGGCACAGGCGAAGGAGGGCGTCGCATTTGCGCTGCTGGCCTGGCTGACGTGGAACGGGCTGGCGGGGAATGTTCCAGCGGCAACAGGGGCGGCGAGAGCGGCATTGCTTGGGAAGGTCTCCTTCGGATGAGATTTGTGAGTGTGTGGAGAACGGCGGTTCACGCGTCTGCCCACCCTTTTGCCAAGGGAGCGAAATGGGGCACCCGGATTTGTCGCTGCCTGATTCTCGCCGGCTTGGCGGGGATTGCGGGCTGTCATGGCGCGCCGCGCGAGCCGGGGACCGTGGTGGTGATTCTGGAGAGCAGCCCAAACAATCTCGATCCGCGGCAGGGGACGGATGCGCAGTCGGAGCGGGTGGGAGGGCTGATCTTCGACGCGCTGGTCAAAAAGGATGCGCACTACAATCTGGCGCCGTGGCTGGCGACGAGTTGGGAGCAGCCGGATGCGTTGACGTGGGTGTTTCATCTGCGCGATGGGGTCCGTTTTCACGATGGCCGACCTTTGGAGGCTGCCGATGTGGTGTGGACGATCGAGAGCCTGATCGATGCGAAGGTGGCGGGGCTGATCTCGGCAAAGAGCGGGAACTTCGATGCGGTTGACCGAGCGGAGGCACGCGACCGGCTGACCGTGGTGGTGCATATGAAGCGGCCCTATGCGGGACTTCTCTTCAACATGAGCGATGGGCTGTTTGGCGTGGTGCCGCGAGGCGCGGGCAGCGACTTCGGGCTGCATCCGGTGGGGTCTGGGCCGTACCGGTTTGTCAGCCAGGTGCAGGATAAAGAGGTGGTTCTGGAGCGGTTTCCGGGTTGCTGGAGCGAGGGTTTGGGAGGGGATGGCCCGCCGCAGCGCACGGAGATTCAGCGGATCCAGTTCAACGTGGTGCCCGACACGATTACCAGCGCGCTGGAGTTGCAGAAGGGGTCGGCGGACGCGGCCAGCAATGTGCTTACGCCCGACATGGTGTATGCGATGCGCGACTCTCCGAGACTAAACACGGCGAGTGGGCCGGGGTCGAATGTGTGGTATCTGAACTTCAACGTGCAGGATCCGGCGTTACGCGATAAGCGGGCGCGGCAAGCCGTGGCCCTGGCGATGGATCGGCCCGCAATTGTGGCTGCGCTGTGGCGAACTCACGCGCGGCTGGCCGATACGCTGCTGCCGCCGGGTGACTGGGCGAGGGCGGACGAGAGCGAACTGGCGCAGTATCCGCATGACCCTGCGCGGGCGACGGCGCTGCTGGAAGCCGCGGGATTCCGTGAGGGCAGCGATGGCGTGCGGTTGCGGCTGACGCTAAAGATCAGCACCGATGAGACGACTCGCCTGCTGGCGGCAGTGCTGCAGCAGCAGATGCGCGAGGCGGGGATTGCGCTGAATATACGCTCGGCCGAGTTTGGGACGTTCTATTCGGACGTGACCAAGGGGGCATTCCAGATGTATGTGCTGAAGTGGGTGGGATCAAATGAGGATCCGGACATCTTTCGTTACATGTATTCGTCGGAGAGCTTTCCACCGAAAGGAGCGAACCGGGGACATTATGTGAATGCGCGCATCGATGCCCTGCTGGCGAAGGCGGCTGCCGAGACCGGGCCGGCGCGGGAGGTGCAGTTCCGGCGACGAGCGGAGTATGTCGAGGTGCAGAAGATTCTGGCGGACGAGATGCCGTCCGTTCCGCTGTGGTATCCGGACAATGAAGTGGTGCATACCTCGCGGTTGCAGAATGTGGTGTCGCAGGGCGACGGAAACTTCGATTTTCTGCGGTAGCGGCGATCGTCGGCATCTTACAGATGCTCTCTGCGCAACTCTACTTCTGCAACGCTTCGATCAGCTTGCTCGCGATGTTCTGGGAGGCCACGTTATACGTTCCTGCCTCGAGTGATTGACGCAACTCGGCGACTTTATCGAAGCGGACATCGCTGCTGGTCGTCGCCTGCGAGAGCATTGCGCCGGCCAGACTTACCTTGGCCGAATCGCCGGCAATCTCCTCGACGGCAGTATTCCGCGGCCCGGCGGTCCGCATCGACGCTTCCGTCCTGGCCGATGCGGGAATCGCGCCGACACGACCCGGTACGGGTGGGTCGTTTGGAAGCGGCCCGCTTTCTCCAATTCCGCTGGTATACGTCATGGGCAAACCTCGGTATCTTCTGAACTTTCCTCTTCAGCGTCGCTGCAAACATTGGTACCGTTGCATTCTCATTTTGGAACGTCCATGTGCAGGATAGTTCACGGAGTCTTGCAAGACGACGGAGAAGCTTGCCTAAATACACGGAGGAGTTCAATTCGGGACTCGAACTCGCGGGATACCGGAAACACCGGCCGGCAATTGGTCAGGATACGCGTGCGGCCAGCGTGCCGACGAGCCTTTGCCATCATGAGAGGGTTCGGGAGACAATCGAGCCATGGCAGAGTTTATTGCACCGAAGCACGAAGTTCCGGAGCCGCTCGCGTCGGCGACGGCGACCCTCCCTCCTTTTACAGCGGCGACCCCAGCGGCTGCGACGCCGGCAGCTCCGGGCCGTCCCGCCAGCAGCTACGGCGCGGCTCCGCACGACCCGTCGAAGCCCCCCGTGAAGCGGCAGATCGTGTGCTTCAGTTTCTACAAGGTGATGCCGGAGTGGCGGCGGCTGCCTACTGCGGAGAAGGCGGCGCATAAGGCGGCGTTCGCCGAAGTCCTGGCGAAGTGGAATAAGCCCGGCGAGTTTCTGTCGCTCACCTACTCGACCATTGGCACGCGCGGCGATGTGGACATGTGCGTCTGGTCGATCGGCTATGGTGTGGATGAGTTGAACGAAATGCGGAGCGAGTTGCTGCGGACGCCGCTGGGCGGATACCTGAATTCGCCGCATAACTTCCTGGCCATGACCAAGCGGTCGCAGTACCAGATTGACCGCGTGGATGAGAGCGAGGGAGAAGGTCGCGGCGCAATTCGGCCAGGCGGACAGAAATATATCTTCATCTATCCCTTCTGGAAGACGCGGCCCTGGTATCTGCTGCCGATGTCGGAGCGGAAGCGGCTGATGGACGAGCATATCCGGATCGGACTGCTGTATCCGCGGGTGAAGCTGAATACGACCTACTCGTTCGGCATCGACGACCAGGAGTTTGTGGTGGCGTTCGAGACGAACTTCCCGGAGGATTTTCTCGATCTGGTGCAGCAACTTCGGGAGACCGAGATCAGCATGTATACGCTGGCGGATACGCCGATCTTCAGTTGCGTGCGGGTTCCGCCAGCGGAGATGCTGGATCGACTGGGATGAAGAAAGCAGCGAGTCAGCGGGTTAGCGAGTCAGCGGCGAAGAAAGCTCTGGCAAAGGCGACTGCTCGAACTTCGGTGTCGCCGGTGGGCGCGAAGGCGCGTGCGATTGCGGCGTCGGACCCTGTAGCCGCTAAGGTGAAACGCGGCAAGACCGCGAAGTCACTAGCACCCGAGCGGGTGGCGGCGATCCTCGATGCGCTGAAGAAGGCTTATCCCAAGGCGGTGTGTGCGCTGAATCATCGCAGCGCATGGGAGCTATTGGTCGCAACGATCCTTTCGGCGCAATGTACCGACGTGCGTGTCAATCTTGCGACACCGGCACTCTTCAAGGCGTTTCCTACGCCGAAGGCCATGGCCGCCGCTTCCCTGCCCGAGCTTGAGGAGTTGATCCGGACGACGGGGTTCTTTCGCAACAAGGCGAAGTCCATTCAGGGTGCGGGCCGAGTGGTGACGGAAGAGTTTGGTGGCGAGGTCCCGCGAACCATGGAGGAGTTGCTGCGCATCCCCGGCGCGGCGCGGAAGACGGCCAACGTGGTGCTTGGCTCGTGGTTCGGAATTGCCGTCGGCGTAGTGGTGGACACGCATGTGCTGCGGATCTCGCGCCGGTTGGAACTGACGAAGGAGACTACTCCGGAAAAGGTGGAGAAGGATCTGATGCGGGTGATTCCGCAAGCAAAGTGGATCGACTTCTCGCACGAGATCATCTTCCACGGTCGCCAAATCTGCATCGCGCGAAAGCCGAAGTGCGCGGACTGCACGCTGGAGCGGCTGTGCAATTCCAGCGATAAGACCTGGAGCTCGCACTAACGTTTGCTGATCGTTGAGTGTGGTTGGTAGGATTCGGCAACGATTCGGGACAGTGCGGGTGAGCGATGAGATTTGACAAGGGCTGGTCGCGGCGGCGGTTTCTGGCGGTTTCGGGTGCGACAGCGGCGCAGGCGGCGGTGGGACTAAAGGGGTTGGGGCAGGCGACGGGCGCAGCTACAGATGCGGCAGCGGCCCAGAGGGCGAATGCGGCGGAAGCAGCACGGACGATGCCTCCTCCGGGGGTAATAACCGGTGGAATCCAGCCGCTGATGAAGAGCATGACGGCGCGGCCTCTGCGCTATCGGCCGGTGGCGGGCGAGTTTGTGATTCGCAATGGCGGCGAGTTCTTCAATCGGCCAATCTATGGGGTAAGTTCGGCTACGCAGTCGGGCGACTTTCGCGTGGATGCGGGGGATCTGCCGGAGTTCTCGCTTTACCTGCCTGGGCATGGCGGGAATTTGAAGTTGGGGATTGTGGGCGCTGAGGGCGCGAGATCGAAGTGGGCGGCTGAGGCGGACGAGGTCGTGGCCCGCTATCGGCCGGGGCGGATGATCTACGAGATTCGCGATCGCCTGCTCGGCAAAGGAATGTTGCGGGCGGAGGTCCTGACGACGGGCGAAGGCTCGGGCTTCATGGTGAAGATCGAGGGTCACGGCGTGCCGCCGGGGACGAGGCTGGCGTGGGCATTTGCCGGGGTGAGCGGGCGCAAGGGTCAGAGAAACGGAGACATCGGGTGCGAGAGGCAACCGGTGAGTCTGTTCTTCCAGGTGCGAAAGGAAGAGTGCGCGGGGAACACATACGAGGGCGGTGCAACCGGTCGCCAGTTCTGGGCTCGTGTAAAAAGCCCGGCGGCGGAGTTGCTCCTGACGCTCCCGACGAGTCCAATTGAGGCCGCCCAGGAGATGACAGTCGCTGAGTTCTCTGCGTGGGGCGCGCCGCCTGATACCGACTTCGCTCATCCTCTCATCGGCATAAGCAAGGGGGAGTTCCCGATCCTCAGGGGTTCGGTGCAGATAAGCAGTGAGCCGATGTATCTGGCGATCCACCACGTCATGCCGGGCGGCCAGTCGGAGACTAGCGATCCCGCATCGGCATTTGCAACCCGCAGTGCGCAGATCGAGGCGATTGCGGGAACGCTGAAGATCGAGACGCCAGATGAGTATGTGAACGCGGTGGGTGGGGCGATTGGAATCGCGGCGGAGACGATCTGGGACCAGAAGCAGGAGTGCGTGCTGCATGGCGGCGTGGCGTGGCGCACGATGCTGGCCGGATGGCGCGGGCCATACAACCTGGATGCGCTGGGAAATCACGATCGCGCTGTGCAGGAGTTTCGGCATTGGCTGAAGCGGCAGAATGTAACTCCGGTGACGACGGCGAATCCGGCGACCGGGCCATGGGACGCAAATATTCATCTCGCGCGCAAAGAGGGATTGCTGCACTCGAATGGGGATCTCTCGAACAACCACTACGACATGAACATGGTGTTCATGGATGTGCTGTTGCGGCACCTGATGTGGACCGGTGATCTGGAGTTTGCGAGAGAGATATGGCCCGCGTTGCAGCGGCATCTTGCATGGGAGCATCGGCTCTTTCGCCGGACTTATGCGGGCGCGGGAGGCAAAGAGCTTCCTCTATACGAAGCGTACGCAGCGATCTGGGCAAGCGACAATCTGCAATACAACGGCGGCGGCGCGGCGCATTCGTCCGCATATAACGTCTTTGCGCTGCGGTCGGCAGCGAAGGTGGCGAAGGCGTTGGGCAAAGACGGCGCCTCGTACGAGGCCGAGGCGGAACTTGTGCATCAAGCGATGCAGGACCTTCTGTGGATTCCGGGACAAGGCGCGTACGGCGAATCCAAGGATCTGCTCGGTCCGCAAACGGTCTATACGAATCCGGCGCTGTGGACGGTGTATCACACCATCGATAGTGAGGTGCCTACGCCCAGGCAGGCGTGGCAGATGGTGGCGGAACGGCTAGCTGTGCTGAAGCATGTTCCGGTGCATGGGGACGGCGTGCCGGCCGGCGGATGGCACATGGTGTCGTGCTCGGACTGGCTGCCATACATGTGGTCGCTGAACCTGCTGCTGCTGGCGGAGAACATGCACATGGCGCTGGCGATGTGGCAGACGGGAATGCACGACGAGGCCTATCGGATATTCAAAGGGAGTCTGCTGGACTCGATGTATATGGGTTTGTGCCCTGGGGATTTCCACATGACGTCGGCGCTCGACGTGCATCGGCAGGAGGCGCAGCGCGACTTCGGTGACCCGATCGGAATCTCTTCGCGCGCGCTGGTGGAAGGACTGTTTGGCGTGCAGCCGGATTTGATTGCGGGAGAGATTCGCCTTCGGCCCGGGTTTCCGAGCGACTGGGATCGGGCGTCGCTGAAGCACAAAGACTTCGACTTTACGTGGAAGCGCGAAGGGCTGCGGGAGACATACGAACTTACCAGCCGATTGGCGAAAGCGGTCCCACTGACGTTGACGGTACCGGCGCGGACTACGAGTCTGCCGGTGGTGATGAGTGGTGGGAGACGCATGGAGTGTTCTTTCGATGCGGCGGCGGTCGGAGCGCCCATGCTGACGGTGAATCTGCCGGCGGCGCGGTCGAACCGAATAAGTGTGGAGTGGCATGGGCACGCACCGTCTCTTGCGCCAGCACAACAGAACTGTCGTGTGGGAGAGGCCCTGAAGCTGACCGGCGGGATTGGGTTAGGGAAAGTGGATGATCCTCAGAAATCACTTTCGACTGGCCGCGCCGCGGTTGCGGGATTCCACACAGTGTTTGCCAATGTGCATGAGGGAGATTGCGCGTGGTCGATGCCGATTTCGTTCGAGGTCACGGCCGAGACGCCATCGTTCATTGTGGTTCCACATATGCCCACGGTTGGGACGGGTGAGCAAGTCGACCTCTCCTCTGTGCTGAAACACCGCATTACGGAGATATTCACGCGCGCGTATGCCGAGCCGCGATCGCCCTACTGCTCACTGGCATTTCCTGACAACCTGCTGGGCGGGTGGGCCAATGCAGATGGACGCGCGAGCATCGACGATGCAGGCTTGCGTGCAACTGGTGGACTATTGAAGACTGCCGTAGGTGTAGACTTCGCCACGCCGAGCGGGAGTGCACCAAATTGTCTGTTTCTCTCTTACTGGAAGCAAGATGAGAGAGCAGCGAAGGTCGCGTTGAGTGGCCGCGCGCATGGTATCTACCTATTGATGGCGGGCAGCACACTTCCGCAGTGCAGCCGTATGCAACATGGGACGGTATCGGTTACATACAGAGACGGAACCTCGGCGAAGTTGTCCCTGCGCAACCCGGAGACGTGGTGGCCGATTGAGCAGGACTACCTGCTCGACGATTATCTATTCGTCAACGATGCGCCGCTGCCGCCGCGTGTGGACCTGCGCACAGGACAGACCCGGATTCTGGACCCAGTGAGTTTTCATGGCAAGGGACGCACGGTTCCGGGCGGGGCCGCGACCATCCTGCATCTCCCGCTCAACCCGGCGAAGGACCTCGCGTCGTTGCAGGTTGAGGTGGACCTCTACGGAATCGTTGTCGGATTGATGGCGGCTACACTGGCCCGGGCGTAGGAGCAGTCCGATTGTCGCCACGTTCAGCCGCCACGGTTAGGAGTGGCTGGAGACGGCCGCCTCGGGTAGCTTGGCGCGTGGTTCAGCGACGGTACGTTCTTGCTCGAGAACCGCGCGAATGTGACCGAGGCCCCAGTCGAGATCGGCCTTGTCGATGATCAGCGGTGGTGCAAGGCGGATGACGGAGGCATGCGTCTCCTTGCAGAGCACGCCGCGTTGCTTCAGAGCCTCGCAGAATGGCCGCGCCTGGGTATTGAGTTCGATGCCGATCCAGAGTCCCTTGCCGCGCACTTCGACGATGTGCGGACTTCGAATCTTCTTCAGGTAGCTTAGGGCATATTCGCCGAGTTGAGCCGAGCGTGTCGAGAGATCCTCATCCACAATGACGCGAAGCGCGGCACGGGCAATGGCGCAGGCGAGAGGATTACCGCCGAAGGTGCTGCCATGATCGCCGGGGCCGAAGACGCCGAGAATTCCGCGCGAGCTGAGGACAGCCGAGACCGGATAGAAGCCGCCGGAAAGAGCCTTGCCAATGATGACAACATCAGGCGTGACGCCGTCGTGCATGTACGCGAACAACTTGCCGGTGCGACCGAGGCCAGATTGGATCTCGTCGACCATGAGGAGAACGTTGTGCTCTCGGCAGATCGTGGCGGCCTCGCGCAAGTAGCCTGCTGGCGGCACGATGATGCCGGCCTCTCCCTGGATGGGCTCAACCAGAAATGCGCAGGTATTCGGCGTAATCGCTCGGCGGAGTGACTCGACATCGCCGAAGGGTACCTCGCGGAAGCCCGCGGGAAACGGCCCGAAGCCGTTGCGATACTGCTGCTCGGACGAGAAGCCGACAATGGCAATGGTGCGGCCATGAAAGTTGTTTGCGGCTACGACAATCTCGGCCTGGCCGGCGGGAATGCCCTTGACGACTTCGCCCCACTTGCGAGCAGCCTTGAGCGCAGTCTCGACCGCCTCGGCGCCGGAGTTCATCGGAAGCGCCATCTCATAGCCGGTAAGTTCGTTGAGGTCGCGGTAGAGCAAGGGAAGCTGATCGTTGCGGAAGGCGCGCGAAGTGAGGGTCACTTTCTCCGCTTGACGGCACATTGCCTGGAAGATGGCGGGGTGACAGTGTCCCTGATTGACAGCAGAATAAGCGGCGAGAAAATCTAAGTAGCGGTGCCCCTCGGTGTCGTAGAGCCATGCACCCGAGGCACGTTCGACAACCACGTCCAGCGGATCATAGTTGTGTGCGCCATAGCGGTCTTCAAGAGCGATCAGGTCGGCGGGAAGCATCGTTCGTACCTTGGCAAGCGATTTGTTGGCGCCGCCGCGGAAGGTCCGCTGGGCTTGAACGCCAACTCTCGTAACCATCGTACAAGGCTGCATATTCATGCAGCCGAAAGCTGCAAGTATATGCATAGCATTGCTTTTAGAGGATATACGGTCTACCTGTTTTAGTCAGGATAGTGCGGGTCCGATTTCGACCGACTGCTAAGTAGACTCAATTTGCAGTTGATCACCCACTTGCATCTGGGCAAGCGAGATCGCTCCGCAGGGTAATTCCAGAACACTCTTCATCTTCAAGCTGACCGAAGTCACACGAAACGGCACCAGACAGCGCCACATCTTGATGACCTTTAGATCACGATCCAGGCCTACAACATCTATTTTGAAGGCCATTCCGAAAGTATGGACGCCGGAAGAAGGTTTAATCCACAAACCTCCACCGGCGTCCAACCCCCGTCTTCCGAGTAGCCCAAACATTCGCTTCAAGGATGTGTCGGCTAGCTCGATGCTATCCCCTACTGTAGTTCCCCGGGTTGTGTTGGTTACTCTGAGCATAAGAATTCGTCAGCGCCACCAAACGTCAGTTAGACAGCCTTCTGCTTTCTGCGGTAGATGATGATTCCAAGAACAGCGGCAGCAATGACTCCAGAAACAACTTGAACAACAATCATGACTATCCTCCTTTCCGTTGAACTTACAGCGCCTATCGATTCAGCGAACCTAATATTGAATGTCACTGCAACTTGATTGTAGTAGACAGCTAAGTATAACTATCTACAACTAAAGAACGCCTCAGCTTACCCATAATGATGTTTACTAGTCTGACTACGCCTCACAGGCATTTGGTGCGCCCGAATACTATGGCGCGTCACCCGGGTGTGCAGATCAACTTGCCACCGCGGAATCTTGAAAGTCGCTGTCAACCAGATATCGCAAGGCCTCCTCACTATTGAGATCCCATCGATCTGAATCCATCCATGATGCTCAGCACCGCTGGTGCCAGTAGCACGATGAAAATGCACGGAAAGATGCACAACACCAGCGGGAAGATGATCTTGATCTTGGTCTTTGCTGCTGCCTCCTCAGCTCGTTGTCTCCGTTTGGTTCTAATTTCCTCAGAGAAGCGGCTCAGCGCGTGGATGATCGGAGTACCGAATCGATCCGTTTGCGTGAGCATAGCCACAAATCCGGCAAACTCCTCAATCTCGGTGCGGTCCGCAAGGTTCTGCCAGGCTTCGATTCTGGGTCTGCCGGCGCGCTGCTCGCGATTAACCTGGAGTAACTCTTCATGGATGTCAGGATGGCTGGCCTCAAGTTCCTGCCCAATACGCAGCAGCGCCTGGTCCAACCCAAGACCTGCATCGATACAGATCACCAAAAGGTCAAGTGCGTCTGGAATACTCCGCCGAATACGGTGCCTTCTGGCGCCTGTCTTCCGGTTTAGCCAGATGTCAGGGGCCAGATAGCCCGCCACTCCCAGACCCAGAATCCATGTCAGGGTGTTGGATCCGATAAGGGAACCCGCAACTCCTCCAGCGAGCGGCGCAAGAAACTGAGACGCAAAGAAAATATCGGCACTCGCGTTTCCGTGAATACCAGCCCCCGACAATCGCGCCTTCAGCTGGGGGTTATCGGCTAGCCCCAGGCGAACCCTCAAAGCGGACGCGGCGCCGAGCAGGTTATTCTGCATCAGCTCCTTGGCGTGTATGGTGCGCTGGTCGGGCCGGTCGCTCTTGGAAATATCCATAATGCGCTGGGCCTCCGGCGAGGGCCGGAACAAGTTCGGCGTAAGGAGGAGCGCAATTACGCTAAATACGATCATTCCCAGCAGCACATAAAAAATGACAGGCATGATCCCTATACCTCAATTCCGTTAATAATCTGTCGAATGATAAGCCCGCCGGCGACGAGCAAGCCTATTCCCAGATAACTCAGCATCTGACCTATGGGAGTGTCCATGAGTATTTTCGAGTAGCCCGGATTGAGGATATTGATGATCACAAGCATGACCACGGGCAGCATGCATAAGATCCATCCGGTCATTCGGCCCTGCGCAGTGTGCGTTCTGATCTCGCCCTGAATCTTCAGGCGTTCTCGAATCGTATGGGCTGTGCGATCGAGTATGTCTGCAAGATTTCCGCCGGTCTCTTTCTGGACTAGAATGCCGGTCACAACCACTCGTAGATCTTGCGATGGCACATGTTCCAGCATTTGCATAAAGGCGTCGCGCAAAGGAAGGCCAAAATTCTGCTGCTTGAAGACTTCACCAAACTCCGAGCGCACTGGTTCCGCACTTTGCTCGGCGACAATGCTGATCGACGCCGTCATCGCATGCCCTGCTCGCAGTGCGCGGCCCATCATGTCGATCGCATCGGGAAGCCCTGCGTTGAAAGCCGCGATTCTTCGTGACCTTTTGAACGAAATGTACCCAAAGGGTATGTAGCCAAGCACGCAGGCGACCACGATCTGGATCGCGATGATATTGAAAAACAGAGAGACAGAGATGAATCCCACAATGGCTAAGCCAAACGTCGCCACTAAGAGCATTGCCGGCGTAGTCTTGCTATCGGCCTGCAGGATTCTGGTCTCCACCATCCTCGCTATTGGATACTTATAAATCAGACGATTCAACCAGTCAAACCTGGTTACAGGCTCTACCTTGAGCAGTTCCAGGGCTTCAACTGAACCTGCTTCATACGTCGATACACGAATGCCCGCAATCCGCCGGGCTACCAATCTCTGGGACTTCGAGGAACTGAGCACGAAGGCCATGACCCCAAAGCAGATTGTTTGTATTCCGACGAAAGATAGAAGCAGAATCATTGGTCCTCCTTCCTGCTAGATTTCGAGAGAGTGATCGGACAACCCGACCGGTATGGGGATGCCGGCAGCCAACAACTTATCCGCACATTTAGGAACGATTCCAGTTGCGTAGAATCGCCCTCTGACTTTTCCGTTGGGGCCTATCCCCTTCTTCTCGAATAGAAAGATGTCCTGCATGCTGATGACATCGGAGAATGCTCCGGTTAATTCAGTAATGTGCGTAATGCGCCGTGTGCCATCGCTCATACGAGAGGCCTGAACGATGATGTGGACGGCGGCGGCAATCTGTGCCCGGATCGCTTTTTCGGCGATGCGCACTTCACCCATCATGGCCATTGTCTCGAGGCGGGCGAGGGCGTCACGAGGCGTGTTGGCGTGGATGGTGGTGAGCGATCCATCATGGCCCGTATTCATGGCCTGCAACATGTCCAGCGTTTCTTCTCCGCGGACTTCTCCGAGCACCACGCGGTCGGGGCGCATACGCAAAGCGTTAATCACGAGTTCTCGCTGCCGGATTGCGCCCTTCCCTTCGACGTTGGGAGGCCTGGTCTCCAGTCGCACCACGTGCTCTTGCCTCAACTGCAATTCGGCTGAATCTTCGATCGTGACGATGCGCTCCCGCTCAGAGATGAAGCTGGAAAGAGTATTCAGCAATGTTGTCTTACCGGAACCTGTACCGCCCGAGATAACAATGTTCAACCTGGCTTTAACACAGCCGGAAAGAAACTCAAGCATGGGCGGGGTGAGCGCATTATATCTCAGCAGATCGGCAGCTCCAAGCGGAGAGCTACCGAATCTCCGGATGGATAGAATTGGCCCATCGACAGCCAGCGGGGGGATGATGACGTTGACACGTGAACCGTCAGGGAGCCGTGCGTCCACCATGGGCGAAGACTCGTCGACGCGACGCCCGACCGCCGACACGATCTTATCGATGGTGTGTAAGAGATGCCGGTTGTCCTGAAATGTGAGCGCCGTCTTTTCCAGGACTCCGCGGCGTTCGACGTAAATCGAGCTGTAAGTATTCACCAGAATATCGCTTATGGTGTCATCTTTGAGAAGCGGTTCCAGCGGCCCAAGGCCAAAGACTTCATCGACAACTTCCTGCGTAAGCCTGTCTCGCTCGGTAGCACTTAGCGGGACGCCCTGCTCATTGACCATGCCCTGGATGACATTGAAGAACTGCTGTTGCGAGCCGCGCGTCTCCTGTATCTCTGCAAGTTTGTCGAGATCGATGCGTTTGATGAGCTCTTTATGAACAGCCGTTTTGATGTGCTGTTGCACACTATCGCCGACCGGCCGCACGGGGCGCCCTGGGCGCTCATTGGATCGAACCGGATTGGGCGAACTAGCATTTGTGTCTGACATATCAGCCAATACCCATATTTCTTGGAAAACGGTGGTCCAGGTTTACTTCCAAAGCGAGAAGCCAGATTTCTTGGGAGCGATTTCCTCTAATTGATCTCCGGGACCAGCCAGGCTACCCACCCACTTGACTAGTTGTGCTGAGAATTCGCACTTGTGCTTTGGACTGATCGGCTCACCCAGAACTCCTGCGCGAACTACCTCCGTGTAACTATTCGGGAATTTGATAGCAACCGGGAGACGAATTGCCTTTTCTATCTGATCCATGCTGACAGCATGATCTGATGAAAAGCGATTGATAACTATCTTTACTTTGTCCTTGTTATTCTCATTTTGCTGAAGGTAATCCACATACCTCGACAAATCCCGGATCGAAGCGATTTCCGGAGTAGATACAAGGTATGCCTGGTTGGACGCATCGATGACCGCCATATTTGTCTCATCCATGGAACTCGGGCAATCGACGACGACATAGTCATACTCGCCACGCAGAAAATCGAGCGTCTGAACCATCGATTCAGGCTCGGTCGGCTTCTCGCTGCCGCAAACGTCTGGGGAAGAGAGGACCTCAAGACCGCTTGCATGGGTCGCGATGTACCCGCGGAGCAACTCACTGTCAAGCCGGCTCAGACTCCGGACAAGCTCGTAAAAATGATAGCGGCTGCCGTCGATTCCAAGATAGATACACGCGTGGCCCAACTGTGGGTGGTTGTCGATTAGCAGGGTCTTCTTATGGTGGCATTGAACCAGGTACATGGCCACGTGGACAGCAAGAGTGGTGGTCCCAACTCCGCCCTTGGCTCCAAAGAACGTCAGCACCGATCCTCGCATAGTGTTGTGCGCTGCCTTGGTAGTCCAATGTTGATTCAGCCGTTCCATGGTCTGCCCAAACGCGGTGAAATCAAACTCCTCACCTATAAAGTCATTGCAACCCGCACGCATAGCCCGAAGCAGGATGTTGTAATCCTGGCTTGCGGAACGCGCGACCAACGCCGCTTTACCCCCAAAGAATTCCTGAATATAGGCCGCGGCAATAATGGCCTGGTCAATGTCCTTGTCGAAGTCAATGACGGCGATGCAGGCGTGAGCGGATTTCACGGGTTGAGGGAACGGGGGCCGCTTTTCAGCCGAGATATAGCCCTCGCAATCGGCACGATACACAGTCCACACCATTGCTGATGCGGCTTCGGCAATTTCGTCGGCAAGTTCTGGGTCAAGACCCACGGTAATCAGCGCGACATCAGGAACATTCGCGTTTTTTGGCGTTGAAGTCACTGTAGATTTCCTCGTTGGGGCTTAAGTTCGCGTTTCGAACCCGGGGCGATACCTGCGACTCTTGTACCGGCGTTATTTGAGAGAGTCGCGTTGTAGCCGTCCAGCAGCAGTCGCTGGCGCATCGTCTCCGCATCGTTCCTGGTTGCAAATGGCCCCACATCTAAATGAAGAAGTAAGTCTGCAGGACTCTGGTTTACTGCGACGTCGTAACCGTGGCGCTTCAGGGCGGCAACCATAGCATCCGCATCCGATTCGTGCGAGAGAGTCATAATCTCGACCATTGGGCGCGCCTGGGAGTGTGCCGCTTCGGACGGTAGATCACGGGGGCGCAAATGTGCAGTGGCGGTAGACGGGCGGGGCGTCGCCGTAGCAGATATGCCTCGGGCTGGCTGCGGAGGGGTGCTGATGGATGCCATTGATACGATGGGAGCGATAGCTGGAGCGGGCCGCGATGCAGGCGCGCTTTGCGGAGTCTGAGTCGGCACAACTCCCCGCCTTGCGCCGGCAGAAGGTGTTGCCGCGGGAGCCGGGGATGGAGGCGAAGCCAGGTTGCCAAAAGGAGGCTTATCCGGATTTAGTGGAGGAGTCACTGGCTTAGGACTGGCGTCCTTTCCCAGTGACTTGTCAAATGATCCTGTATCCAAAACAGGAACTGGCATAGACGGCTCGACAGGCTGGGTCGTGTCGGTCAGCGGATCAACCACTGTTGGCGTGACCACCACAACCAACTCAGTCGTCGAGTGGTTTGTGTTCTTCGATTTGAAGAGTGCCCCAAGGATAGGAATACTGGCGATGCCCGGCGTCTTACTCAGAATGTCTGTGGTCCTTTGGTCCAGTAAGCCTGAGATGGCAAAGCTCTGGCTGCTGCGGAGCTCGACCTCGGTCTCAGCCCTGCGGGTGGACAAAGCGGGCACAGTAAATCCGCTGATAGAGACTGAGTTGCTATAGTCCAGAGCACTTACTTCGGGAGCTACTTTGAGCGTAACTGTTCCATCCTCGTTCACGATGGGTGTGAATTCTACCTTGACGCCAAAGGGGCGGAACTGAATCGTGACCACAGGAGCGCTTCCCCCGCTGCCGGGTTGGACCATTGGGAACGGGAACTCGCCGCCGGAGAGGAAATTTGCTTTTTGACCGCTGACCGTCGTGATTGTGGGCTCCGCCAGAATCTGCAGGACCTGCTTGTTCTGGAGGTCCTGTATGGTTGCGCCCAGGTTAAGTTTTGCGCTGTACAACATGAAGTTCAGCGGACTTGAGGTTGCCAAAGCACCTATCGCGCCGGCAACCGCTGACTGGCCTAGCGTCGCAGTCGATGGATATTGCGAGGTAGTTGTGGCTGCGAGCCAGTTGGTGTTTCCGCCAGGGTTGAAGAGATTGATACCCAACTCCAGCAGTTTGGTTCGGTCTACCTCAAGAATCCGCACCTCGAGACGCACCTGCTTCGGATGGTTAGGCTTCACAACGAGCGCATTCGCCACTTCCTTGGAATAAAGCCCGGCGAGTTTTACCGCGGTATCGGCGAGTGCATCGCTGGTGACAATCCCGCTCAGCGTGACGCGGCTGCCACTTCCCTCGACTTTGACGGCATCGCTACGCATCGCCTGCGACATGGCGACGCGGAGCCCATCGATATCCAGATCGGAGGAGATGACATAGGACTGCGCCCGGTTAGCCTCGTCCAGGAGCGTCAGCGAACAGGTGCCCGAGGCCATCGCGGTGACGACGATCTCGGTGGGACTGAGGGTCACTGAGTTGACGATAGTGGGGTCGGTCACATAAACGCGACGCAGGCGCGACTTGGTGTCGATAAAGATGGAGTGACCCACCGTTACGTGAAGGGCTTTACCCTCGGCCGCAACGCGACTGGTGCTGCTCATCGCTTCGGGTACCGAGACGGTATCGAGAGCCGAGACTCTTGGCGGCGCCGGTGCGTCTTGCGCGACACAGGCAAGAGACGTCGTCACAATCGACATGGCGACCGCTGTAAGAAAGAGGCCCGCGCCCTTGATGGGCGACACCGATTTGCGCTCGTTATTGAATATTCTCGATTTCACTGGAAGTTGTCCGTTTTCACCGTCGGGCCCATGAACGTTTCAACTGAATATGGTTTGGCTGCGACCAACTGCAACGGCTTGTGAACCGGCTTCGCAGCTGGCGTGGCACCGGTGGGGCCTAACCCCGACAGTTCCGAGAACAGCGCCGGCGGCCCGGTGACGGCCTGGTGATCGGAGCCATTTCTGAGCACGAAGTGGACGATGCCCTGATTACTCGCCAGGTCAACACGCTCCGCATCTGCTGGTTTTACAAGAAGTGTGACTACAGTCGCGGAGGTTGGCTTGCCTTCAGGATCGGGCTCTGTCTTCTGTCCAACTGCCAATACCTGTGCGTCTTGCAGCACCGTAGAAGTGACTGGCTCCCCGTCGGTGGGGCGCAGCGTAACCAGGACGTCGACGTGAGTGCCTGGAAGTAGGAATCCAGCAACCCCAACCACTTCATCCGACTTGAGTGATATGGCTCTCATGCCGTCCGGAATCTTTATGGTGAGTCCCGTACCAGAACCGGGGCTCGCCAACTGCCGTTCGAGAATCGGTTCATTCGCCGCAAGGGGGTAGAGAACAATGCGGCCAACCAAAGGTTGAGGAGCGTTGAACGCTCCGACCAACGGCATGGATGCCGGCCAGTCGACGAGACGCAGATTCTCAGGCTTGATCGCCTGACCAGCTTCCATGTTCGCGGATGCCGCAACATACTGGCTTTTCGGCGGCGGCCCGGCAGGCTTGTTCTTCGAGAATCTCTGGCTGAGCCAGAAAGTAAATATTCCCGAGACCACAAGCGCGATGATGAAAGCTGAGGTGAGTCGACGAGTAATCACACAGCACCTCTATTGGAACTGAAAGTAAAGCGTTAGCATGCTTCCGCCAGCGATTGCCAGGGCGTACGGCAGTCTGAGCGTGGCGGCATTCTTGAGATTGAGATCCGGATGAGGTTGCAGGCCCTCGTGCGTATGGTGCGAAGCGATAGCACCGACATTCGCAAGTGTTTCTTGAAGTCTTCCCCGGGCCACAGCCAGGCCGACTGCCATCACTCCGCCGGCAAGGGCGGTCAATACCATGAGATAAGCAATGTGCGGCATGCCGGCAATGCAACCGACTGCCGTAATCAGCTTGACGTCTCCGGCACCCATGCCGCCGGCGATATAGAACACGAGAAATATCAGGCCGCAAATGATTCCGGCGGCAAAAGA
>OBLU010002074.1_pt1 | contig 18571 bp, 18 predicted proteins | sample 1518681 | NCBI WGS metagenome assembly OBLU01 (sample SAMEA3539304, study PRJEB22396) | soil metagenome | biome: tundra; feature: field; material: soil | place: USA | collected 2010-05 | depth 0.15 m | reverse complement strand
GCTTAGTGGACGAATTGATCGAGCAGAAAAAATTCAGGAAATATTTCACTGAGAATTCGCATGAGAGGTGGTACAGGTTTCTGAACAAACTCGACCAACATAGCCTGAACGAGCTTAAAACTTTTATGGAGATTTTTCGCGATGAAATCGAGTTTGTCCTCAACACCACAACCATCCCCGAGGACGAGCCCTTCGAATTCCTGAAACGACTGTCAGCCGCCATACGTTCGTTGCAGGACACGACGTTAGGCTATGACGAAACGAAACCCCTTGAGAATTTTTTGTTCGAAGTGTTCGCGGGTTTCAACATTGTGTCTGGTTACGCAAAACAAGATGTCATCGAGACATTGATCGCCTCAATCTAATGGCGCACGACATATCCTACGCGATCCTAGCGCATATCTCCAATTTCGCGGTTGGCTTGGTCCTGAGAAAGGAAGGCGCTGGCAGTGAGGTTCTCGGCTCCGGCGTTCTTGTATCCATTGAAGGCCGTCGTGGAATCCTGACCTGTGGTCACGTCGCGGCGGCATATGAGAAACTTACCGAGGTCGGCCTGATCCGTTTCGTCGCCGGGGGCCAGCAAAGGCGGCTGCTCAAGCTGGGCGATACGCAAACTATAATCCTTCAAAGCAGCGACACGTTTATGGAGAGCAAGGAGGTTTTAGACCTCGCCTTCACTCAACTCCCGCACGATGCCGCGTCCTCGATAGAGGCGCAGGGCGTTTTTCTGAATATCGAGAAGAACCGGACGAAGATGGAATCCGGGGCACCTTCTGAAGGGAAGCACGTTGACGCGATGCTCGGGCTTGTCGCGGAGTTCTCGCAACAGCCCTTCGTTGAAGGAAAGGAATTCATAAGCCCCGTGCGCGGGGTCCTCCACACCGGGCACATATGTGCCCAAGAGAACGGACTCCTGACGGTGGAGGCGATGGACTACAACCTCAATGAGTTGCCCGAGGGTTTTGGGGGCATGAGCGGTGGCGGGTTATGGCACATCTATTTCGTTGAGGACGAGAAGGAGTCCAGGGTCATCGCGACGATGCTTTGCGGCATTGCCTCATGGCAGATCGACGACAGGAAGATCGCATGTCAGGGCTGGGATAGAATTGACCAAGGACTTATCCCGACCGTTCGCGAAAAGCTCTGAGGAAACAATCGACTAGAACCTGTCGCCAATGACTTTCGCCAACTGCCGCCAGTAGTCGGCTAAGTGCTTGATTATGCTAGTTGGTGACCCTGCTAACAGGGAAATTAACAGGGAATTTTGCAAAATCGTGGTCTCTAGCGCGCCAGAGACTCTAAATAGTGACGCCGGAACAGGCTGTTAGACACAAATTCCCTACGTAATCAAACAGGGAATTATTTCAGCGGAACAGGGAATTTCTGCGCAAGAACAGGGAATTTGGCCTGCAAAACCGATATCATACTTACGAGAGATTTTCGGTACACAAAGGAGAGATGCAGCGATGACCATGGGATCGTTTTTGACCGGCAGCATGGACTATATCCGCCGGCCCTTCGTCGCCAACATCAAGCCGGGCCATCGCGTCCTCATCCTCAGCGATTTCTCGCACGACCCGCGGGTCTGGCAGGTCGTCCAGAGCGTCTGCTCGGAACTGGGCGCGGAAACGACGGTGGCGCTGTTCGAGCGCCGGCCCGCCGATTATTACGATCCGCCGTCGGCAATCTGCGAAGCGATGATGAAATCGGACTTCAACGTGCTGCTGGCCTCCACCGGCATGCTGCATTGCAACGCGAGCTTCACCGCGATGGCGGCCGGCATCCCGTCGATCTGCATGGACGGCGGCATGCAGCTCGAATGGTTCCAGTCGGGCGCCGTCACCGACGACATGAAGCAGATCGCCGTGCGCAAGCACTACGTGGCCAAGAACGTTTTCGGCCCGAACGCGCGCGAATGCCGCGTCACCTCGCAATACGGCACCGAATTCACCTACAGTGTCGCCAACCGCATCACCCAGCCGCCGCTGCCGACCGACGCGTTCGATCCCTACAAGATCATCAACTTCGCCAAGGACGAAAATAGGCCGGGCAACAATTTGCTCTATTATCTTTTCCCGACCGGCGAGTTCAACGTCGCGCCGGTGGAAGGCAGCGCCAACGGCAAGTTGGTCATCGATCTGACCATGCATCATATCGGCCGGCTGCTGACGCCGATCGAGCTCATCGTGGAAAAGGGCCGGGTCACGAAGATCGAGGGCGGAGCTGAAGCTCGCATTCTGCGCGACTATCTCGAAGTCTACGGCGACGACAACGCCTATATGTGCCCGGCCGAAGCATCGGTCGGGGTCAATGCCAGGGCGGTGGTGCGCGGCATCCAGCGCGAAGACAAGAACATCATGGGCACCTTGCATTTCGGGCTCGGCACCAATGTCGATGTCGGCGGCTCGATCAAATCGAAGATCCACATGGACGGCGTGATCCTGCATCCGACGCTCTATGTCGACGGGGTCAAGCGCATCGACAACGGCAAGATCCTGGTTCCGATCGAGGGCGCCTGAGGCAGCGCTCAGCCGTGCGCGCGAGGCTTCAGGACGTCGCGCAAGAAGCTGCCGGCGACGCGCGCCGTCTCGTCCGGCTGCTCGATGAAAAGCATGTGCGGCGCGCCGGCAAGCTCCGCATAGCGCGCGCCGGCTATGGCGTCGGCCATGATCCTGACGATCGCCGGCGGTGAGGATTTGTCGTGTTCGCCAGCGATGCACAAAGTCGGCGCGCGGATTTCATGCAGGCGCGGCAGCGTGTCGATGGCGGCCATGGCGTGCCAGGCCTGCGCCCAGCCATTGACCTCGTCGGTGAGCAGGCGGGCCTGCGTCGCGTCGGCCCTGCCGCTGGCGCGGAACTGTGGCGTGAACCAGCGGTCAAGGGTTGCTTCCAGCACCGCCGCCATGCCGTGCTTGCGCGCATCGTCGCCGCGCGCCCGGGCAATCTCGCGGCCTTGCTCCGGCAGCGTGCTGGCGCAGGCGCTGATGACGAGCGCGCTGACGTCGCCGGGATATTTCAGCGCCAGAGTCTGTGCCACCATGCCGCCGAAGGAAAAGCCGACTACCGCCGTCGGCGCCAACTTCAGTTCGCCGAGCAACGCGTGGACGTCGCCGGCATAGTCGTCGAGCGAATTTGCGGCCGGCATTGCCGGGCTTTTGCCATGGCCGCGCTGGTCGACGCAGAGCACGGTGAAGTCCTGCCGCAACGTCGCCGCGACCGGCGCGAGAAAAGTGAGATCGACCCCGACCGGATGCAGCAACACCACCGGCGGCCCGCTGCCGCCGATCTCGTAGTGAAGAGCGACCGTCATGACTTGCCTCTCACGGTCGATGCAAACCAATAAATTGTCGAACTCATGGAGACCTCACAAATGACCGGCCCGCGCGGACTGCTTCTGTTCATGACCGACATCGATCCTGCGTCCGAAGCCGATTTCAATCGCTGGTACGAGGAGGAGCATCTGCCCGAGCGCATGGCGATCCCCGGCTTCATCACAGCGCGGCGGTTCCGCGCCATCGAGGGGACGCCGAAATATCTCGCGCTCTACGATCTCGAATCGTCCGAGGTTCTGCAAACGGAGCCCTATCTGCGCATCGTCGGCGCCAACAAGTCGCCATGGACCAAGCGGATGGAATCAAAATTCATCGACGGCCGGCGCAACGTCTATACCTGTATCTCGGAGCGCAAGCGCTGAGGCCATCGCTTCACCGTCACGGAATCAGGATCGAGGCGCCACTGGTCTTGCGCCCTTCGAGTTCGCGATGGGCGCGCGCGACCTCGGCGAGCGGATAGCGCTGGTTGATCGGCACCTTCACGGCGCCGCTCTTGATCATCGCGAACAGGTCTTCGGCCCGCTCCAGCATTTCCGCGCGGTCGTGCAGATAATCGGCAAGCCCCGCGCTGGTCAGATAGAGCGAGCCCATGCGGTTGAGCCGGAACACGTCCAAGGGCGGGATGACGCCGCCCGCCGTGCCGTATGAAACCGCCATGCCGCGTCGGCGCAAGCATTTCAGCGACGTCTCGAAAGTGCTGCCGCCGACGCCGTCGAACACCGCCGGCAGGCCCTCGCCATGGGTGAGTTCGCGCACGCGCGCCAGCGTGTCCTCGGCGGTGTAGACGATCGGATGGTCGCAGCCGTTCGTCTTCGCTAGCGCCGCCTTTTCCGGCGTGCTGACGGTGCCGATCACACGCACGCCGAGATGGCGCGCCCACTGGCACATAATGAGGCCGACGCCGCCGGCGGCGGCCTGGATTAAAATGGTTTCGCCGGCTTTTATCGGATAGGCGCTGCGGATGAGGTATTGCGCGGTCAGCCCCTTCAGGATCGTGGCCGCCGCGGTCTCGTCGTCGAGCCAGTCCGGCAATTTGATGAGACGGGTGATAGGCATGACCGTCGTTTGCGCATACGCGCGCGGCTTCTCGGAGGCATAGGCGACGCGGTCGCCGACGCGCACCTCGGTCACGCCGTCGCCGACGGCCTCGACCACGCCCGCCGCCTCCATGCCGATGACGTGCGGGAAGCTCGGCAACGGATAGCGGCCGGTGCGGAAATGGATGTCGGTAAAGTTGAGACCGATCGCGGTGTGGCGCACGCGCGCCTCGCCCGGTCCCGGCTCGCCTACTTCTACTTCCTCGTAACGAAGCTCTTCCGGACCACCGTTTTTGTGGATGCGAACAGCGTTGATCCGGCTCATACGTTTCTCCTTGGTTCTAGCCAAGCGGGCGGGCGATCACCCTCGCCTGCGCGCCGTCCGAGCCCGCCACGTTGAGGCCGAGGAACATGATCTCGGCGCGCTGTCCGGCGAGGCTGCCGAGATTGGTGACGTGCTCGGCGATCAGCACTCCCTGGCTTAGCAGAGTGTAATGCACCGGAAAGGCGAATTCCGGCGGCCGCAGCTTGGCCGCTAAGTCCGGTGTTGCGAAATCCACACCGACAATCTTGGCGCCGCGCTTCACCAGCCATTCTGCCGCCTCGGCGGTGAGTGAAGCGTGATCCGTGTACTTGTCGGTATTGATGTGGCGGGCACGCCCGGTATCGAGCAGCACGATATCGCCCTCCTGCATTCGCGGCGTTGCTAGTTCCAGGTCGGCGGCATCGATCACACCGCGATCCGCGACGTCGATCCGCCAGACCACGCCGGGTCCGTAGAGCCGTTCGAGCGGAACCTGGTCGATGCTCGGCCCGTCGGCGATGAAGTGCCGGGGCGCATCAAGATGGGTGCCATGGTGAACGACCATGTGCACCTCGGTCACGTTGGCGCGATGTTGCGGGATCGTGGTGATCTGGCGGATACGCGGCTGCGGAAAAGATGGGATGCGTGAGAGTTCTTCCGTAATCCGATGCGACAGGTCGATAAAGGCACCGAGCGCGCCGGAGACCTTAGGCGCTGGTAGATCGCGCCATCCCTTCCAGCCATGAGACTTATTCGCCACCGGCTCGCACATAACTAATCCTCTTTAACCCTTTTTCACCGACCCTGACTCATTGCCGCCGACCGTCACGCCGGCCCATTTCTCGATCATCTGAATGAGCGTCGTGTAGTCGTCCTCGCCGCGCCCCTCGGTCATAGCCTGGAACCAGAGCTGCACGACCGCCGAACCGACCCACATCGGGACCTTAAGCTGTTTCGCCTCGGCCAGACAAAGTTCGATGTCCTTGTACATAGTCGCAAGTTTGCCGCCGTAGTCGAAGGTGCGCGGCAGCACCGAGGTTGGAAACTTGTCCGTCGTCGCCGTGTTGCGGCCGGTGCTGGCGTTGATCGTATCGATGAGTGTGCGCGCGTCCACGCCCGCTTTCACCGCCATTGCCACCGCTTCGAAGGCGGACGCCATGCCGGCGGCCGAGATCATGTTGTTGGCAAGTTTGGTGATTTGCCCGAGACCGGGCTCGGCGCCGATGTAGAAGACATTGCGCGCAATCGCCTCGAACAGCGGCCGCGTGCGCTCGAAAGTCGCGCGGTCGCCGGCCACCATGGTCGAGAGCGTGCCTGCCTTGGCTCCTCGCGGCCCGCCGCTGACCGGCGCATCGAGCACGGCGATTCGCACTTGGCCTAGTTCCTTGACGATCACTTTGATTGTGGCGGAACCGATCGTCGACATTTCCACATAGACGCGTAATCCTTCACATCCGACGACCCCATCGGGGCCGAACGCCACATGGCGGCTGACTTCGGGCGACGGCAGGCAGGCGAACGCGGTGTCGGCTCCCGCCGCCGCTTCGCGCGGCGAATCCGCCGCCACCGCTCCACGTTCGACCAAGGGCCGCATTGCCGCTTCGTTGACGTCAAACACGCGCAGCGCAAACCCTCCGTCGAGCAAACGTTCCGCCATGGGTGCACCCATGGCGCCGCAGCCGATAAAGGCGATCGTACCGGTCATTATTGCTCCCAGACCTTTCCAGTAACCGAAGCGGTCTGTCCACCATCGATCACAATCTCGGTGGCAGTGACGAACGCGGACTCGTCGCAAGCCAAATACAGGACGGCATAGGCTGCATCCCAGCCTGTCCCTAACCGGCCGGCGGGAACCTGCTGCAATCGCTCGCGAATCTTCTCGTCGTAATCATCCGGGTTGCTTCGCTTCAAGCGGTCGGTGATCCGCGGGGTGGCGATATATCCGGGCAGGACTGCGTTACAACGAATGCCCTTTGCCGCGTACTGCACGCCGATGTTCTGCGTAAGTTGGCGCACCGCGCCCTTCGACGCCGCGTAGCCGACATTCGCATAGGTAAAGCGGATACCGGCGCTCGACGAATTGTTGATGATCGATCCGCCGCCCTGGCGGAGCATGACCGGAATAACCGCGCGGCAGGTCAGATACATGCTTTTGACGTTTACTGTCATCAGCAGATCCCAATCCGCTTCCGTGATATCGAGCGGACCGCCTACGACCTGCATGCCGACATTATTGAACAGGACGTCGATGCGGCCATAGGCTGTAAGACATGCTGCAACCATGGCGTCGACCTCGGCCGCGATGGAAACATCGCAGCGATGGGCGGTGCACTCGCCGCCCTCGCTCGCGATGACTGTTTGTGTCTCCTGCGCCGCGGCAAGATCGCGATCGACGGCAAAAACCTTGGCGCCTTCGCGCGCGAACAACACTGCCGTCGCCTTGCCGTTGCTCCAGCCGGGAGCGACCGAGCCGGCGCCGGCGACGATCGCCACTTTGCCTTCCAACCGCCCCATCACGCGCTCCGACAATGCGCCGATCCTCCGCGCCCGCAGGTTGCGGGCGGGCGCGGAGAGATCAGAGCGTGCGGTGTTACGACTTCGGCCACTTGGCCTTCGCCAAAGCCCGATCGGTCGGATAGACCGAGAGCGGGACGCCGTTCTGCCATTGCACGATCACCAATGGGGCGCCGACTCGGCGGCCTTTTTCGTCGAAGCGAACGCCGCCGGGGAAGGCGAGCGCCGCGGGACCATCCTTCAGATCCATCTTTCGGATCTCTTCGGCGACCTTGACCTTGTCGGCGACCTTGGCGCGCTCGAGCGCTTCCTTCAGGATCCACATGTCGCCATAACCGGTGATGCTGTCCTGCGTGATCCAGGGTTCGCCGGTACGCTTCTTGAACTGCTCGATGATGGATTCCTGACCCTTCAGGCCCCAGTCGGCGACGATGAACATCACCCCTTCGAGCAGGTCGGGAGAAACATTCTTAAGCACTTCGGGAGCGCCCATATGCGCACCGTTGCCAATCAGCGGGATCGCCCCCTTGCCGAGATGAAACTCGTTGAGCTTGTCAAGGCTGAGCTTGAGGTCAGGCACGTTCGAAGTGATGAACAAGAGTAGGTCCGGCTTGGACGAACGCACCTTCTGCACCAACGGTGTCGCATCGGACAACGGCGGTGTATAGGTCTCGTCCATCACGACCTTGACGCCGAGCTTCTGCAGGCCGCCCTCGCGCATGGGCTTAAGGAAACTCACCGGAGACGCAGTGTTGTCGCCGATAATACCGGCGGTCTGCGGCGCCTTGCCGGTCGCGGCTTTGGCGAGATCCAAGATCGCCGGCATTGCTTCGGTCGACTGTACGCCGGCGGTCGGCGAGGTCTGGAACACATATTTGAAGCCGCGATCGGTGATGCTGTCGGCGTAGGATAGCGTCAGCCACGGCACTTGCGCGCGCTCGGTCACCTCCGTCACCGCGAGCGTGAAGGTGCTGAGCCAAGCGCCGGTACCGCCGACCACATCAGGCTCCTGCGCGATTAGCCGCTGTGCCGCGTTCTTCGCTTTTTCCGCGGTGTCGCCGGCGTCGGCGGACACCAGTTGCAGCTTGGCGCCACCGAGCGCTTTGATTCCACCCATCTGATTGATCTCGTCGACGGCCATTTCGGCGCCCATCTTGATGAGCGTGCCGGTCCGCGCCCATGGCCCGGACAGCGGGACGATGACCGCGACTTTGACCGGCTTGGGCTGCTGCGCCGTGACGTTCGTTGTCATCGACGCGACGACCGCGAACGCGGCGATGCTAGCCGCGAGTGCGGCCAGCGATTTTGTTAGCAATCGCGTTGTCTTGGTTTTCATCTTTGCTTCCTCCGTTAGTGGGCTAATTTTGAGATCCGTTATCGACTACTTGGCATCCGCGAGGTTTGCTTTGTCTACATACCGAGATAGGCACGCCGTACGCGGGCGTCGGACATCAGTGTGTCGTGCGACCCCTGCAGCACGACACGGCCGGTCTCCAGCACGTAGCCGCGATCGCAGGATTCGAGTGCTTCGGCAACGCGCTGCTCAACCAGAAGAATCGTCAATCGGTGGTCGCGATGGACTTGCTGAATCCGCTCGAAGATCGCGTCGACAATCGTCGGCGCGAGACCCATCGACGGCTCGTCCAGCATCAGCAATTCCGGTCCGGACGCGAGGCCGCGTCCGATAGCGAGCATTTGCTGCTCGCCCCCCGACAGCGTTCCGGCGAGCTGGTCTCGACGCTCGGCAAGAACGGGAAACAGCGCGAAGATGGTCGGCAGCAGCTCGCGCCAGCGCGCGCGGCCGTTTCGGGTATAGGCGCCCATTTCAAGATTTTCCATCACAGTCAGGGACGCAAAGACCTGTCGGCCTTCGGGGACATGGGCGATGCCGAGTTGCGCCCGTTCGGCCGGAGCAACCGAGAGCAAGTCACGACCATTATAAGTGAGCGCGCCCGAACTTGGCGTGACCGTGCCGGAAATCGCTTTGAACAATGTGCTTTTTCCGGCGCCATTCGGCCCGACGACAGCGACGAACTGGCCGCGCTCCACGTCGAGCGATACCTCGCTCAATGCCTGCAGGCCTCCGTAGGCGACGCTAAGCGACCGTATTTTTAGCACGATCCATCCATTTCTTGCCGAGATAGGCCTCGATGACCGCCGGGTTGCGCACGACCTCGACCGGGGGACCGCTGGCGATCAGCTTGCCGTGATCAAGCACGCTGAAATGATCGGCGAGTTTCACCATCGCCTGCATCGTATGCTCGATGATGACGATGGTGACGCCTTCGCGATTGACCTGCCGGATGATGCGCAAAATATCCTCGAGCTCATCATGCCCCAATCCGGCCAGGATTTCATCGAGCATTAGCAGCCGTGGGCGCGGCGCCAGCGCGCGCGCCAGTTCCATCAAACGCAATTGCTTCATGGTGAGCCCACGGGCGATCGCGTTGGCCTGCTGATCGGCAAGACCTACGCGTTCGAGCGCTGCGAAGGCGAGCCGTTCGGCCTCAGCATCGGTCGCGGCGCCTACATAGCTGCCGACGATCACGTTCTGGAACACGGTCATGCGCGGAAACGCGCGCACCACTTGAAACGTACGCCCGATTCCTCTGCGGCAGATCTCATGCGGCTTTAGACCCACGAGTTCGGCGCCGGCGAAATCGATGTGGCCTGCTCCGGCGGCGAGAAAGCCGTTGACGACGTTGAACAGCGTGGTCTTGCCCGCCCCATTCGGTCCGATAATTCCGTGAACGAGGCCTTCGACGACGGAGATGCTGACGTCGTCGACGGCCTTGAGGCCGCCGAACGCGCGCGAAACGCCATCGAGCCGCAGCAGCGGTTGGCCGGGCGACGACCGCGCGCGTCCTGTGTCCGCACCGCGCGCCGCGATCGGCTCTGGGACCAGCGATGGCGCCGGAGCCCCAAGCCGCCGCTGCATGAGGCGATCGCGAATCCGCCAATAAATGCCGTCCGGCGCCAGCAGGATAATGATGATGATGGCGCTGCCGTAAACGACGCCTTGAATGCCCGGGATGATATGGCCGAGTTCGGCGTGCAGCGTTTCGGCAAGCGGCACCAATATCGCGGCACCGATGACGGGTCCCCAGAATGTCCCGACGCCGCCAAACAAAGCGAAGATCAGCGCCTGCGCCGATGTGAGAACGCCGAACATCGTTTGCGGCGTAACGACGAGCAGAACGAGCGCATAGAGTCCGCCCGCCGCGGCCGCCATCCCGGCGCTCACCATCATAGCCATCATCTTCCAACGGAGCGTGTTGATGCCGGCCGCCTCCGCCGCGGGTTCGTTCTGCTTGATGGCCAAAAGCGACATGCCGAAGCGCGAGCGCTCGACATGCAGCGACATGATCATGCAGAGGATCGTGAGTCCGAGCGCTAGCACCATGTAGACGCGCGGATCTGAAAACTGGGCATAGAGCGCCGGCGCATCGCGCTTCATCGGCAGCGAGACTTCCTGATAGCCCAGCCATTCAAAGACGTACAGCAACGCCAATGGGTAGGCCAGCATCGAAAGCGCAAAATAGTGGCCGCGCAGCCGGAACGTCGGCACTCCGATAATGACGCCGGAGATGACGCCGGTGATGACGCCGAGCGGAATTCCGATCCAGGGCGTAATCCCGAAATCGACGAACGCAATCGTCATGGTGTAACCGCCGATGCCGAAGAAAGAGGCATGGCCGAACGAGATCATCCCGCTATAGCCGCTCAACATGTTCCAGCTCAGTCCCATCGTCGCCCAGATCAGTACGAGCGTCATGATGAGCTGGTAGTAGGAGTTCCGGACGACGAAGCCGACGAGCAAATAGACGACCGCGAACACGCCGATGGCGATGTACTGCCACATCAGGCTGCGCCGCTGCGCGGACATCAGGTTCTTTCCCATACGCGGCCGAACATGCCGCGCGGTCGGAAGAAAATAATCAGCAGGAAGACGACGAATATCGCGGTGTTTTGCAGCTGATACGGCAAAATGAGCGTCGACATTTGCTGCACCAGGCCGATCGTCAGCCCGCCCCAGAACGCTCCCAGGATGCTTCCCATGCCACCGAGCACCACGCCGGCATACATGACGATAACGAAATCGAATCCGATATAGGGTTGAAACGACTGGGAGCTGGCGATCAGCCCGCCGGCGATGGCGGTTATGCCGCATCCAAGGCCGAACGCGATGCCGTGCGAACGATCGACGTCGACGCCAACATAGGCCGCCGCGATTGGATTATCGGCGGCTGCCCGCAGCGCCTTGCCGAGATTGGTACGCGACAGGAAGAGATACAGGCCGATGGCAAAGGCGATGGAGATGACGAAGCCGACCGTTCGCGCCTGATTGAAGAAAATGAACGCCACTTCCCAGGATTCCCGCGACATTGGGGTCTGCACCGACAGCGGCTTGGAACCGAACAGGATCAATCCGCCGTTTTCCAGCACCAGCGCGATCCCGAGCGTCAGGATGATTTGCGTATAATGGCCTTCCGCCTCGGCCGACACCACGCGCGTGCCGGTGACGCGTGCAATGAGATATCGGTGCAGCAGCCAGCCGATCACGAAAACGATCGGCCCGGCAAGAGCTGCGGCGACAATCGGGCCGACATAGGGGCCAAGAAAGAGTAGAACGCCGAAGCCAGTGAAAAGATAGTAGGCGACATACATTCCGAGCATCATGAAATCGCCATGGGCGAAGTTCACGACGCGCATGACGCCAAAAATGATTCCGAGCCCAACGCACATCAGACCATAAATACCGCCGACTAACAGGCCCGCCGCGAGCGCCTGGAAGAAATTGATAAAAAACCATTGCAAGTCGGTCATGATCGTATTCCTGGACGTCGACCCGGCGTTCCGCCGCTGGGATCATTCGATGGCGTCGATGTCGCGGCGAATTCAGTCAGCGAAAGAATTTCGTCGGCCCGGTGGGGACGGAAGCGCCGCTCCATCGACCAGGCATCCGAACGGTTCGCGGTGTCGGCACACGGCAGCCTTGCCGCGATTTCGGATGGGATTGAAATCGTGCGCCGAATGGCGACTATTTCTCATTTTCATGCGCCGTCCTCCCCGGGCGACGCTGATGAGCGCACGATGGCTCAATTTTCCATCCGCCCATTGTGTCGACACTTTGGGTCAGGTTACGTTTGATGCATTCGGGCCGTCAAGGTTCGCCGGACGCCCGAATCGCTCACTACCAAGCCTTGCAACAGGGATTTTCATCCATGCCAGCGCTAACGTCGGACATTGCCGAGTTCGTAACGTCGGTTGAAGCAGCCGCCCTTCCGGAGCGGTGCAGCTATGGCGCGCGCATCGGCATGGTCGACTGCGTCGGCGTCATGATTGCCGGCGCCGGCGAGCCGGTGGTGCGGCTCGTCGCCGCCACTATCGCCGCCTCCACGCAAAACGAGGGCGCCCCGGAAATTCCGTTCGGCCGTCACCTGGCGGCGGCCGACGCGGCTCTCGTCAACGGCGTTGCCGCCCATGCCCTCGACTACGACGATGTCGGCATGGACGGGCATCCCAGCGCCGTGCTCACGCCGGCGATCCTGGCCGAAGGCTGGGCGTTCGGCGTCAGCGGCAGCGAAGCGATCGCAGCCTATGTGGCAGGCTACGAGGTCTGGGCGCTGCTGAAGGAGCTCGAACCCGGCCACCTGCACGAGCGCGGCTTCCACCCGACCGCGATCTGGGGCGCGCTTGCCACGGCTGCGGCCTGCGCCCGGCTCAATCGGCTGACGGCGGAGGAAACACGAAATGCCATCGCCATCGCCGCTTCGCTCGCGGCCGGAGTCGTTGCCAATTTCGGGACGATGACGAAACCGCTGCATGTGGGGCGCACCGCGCAGGCCGGCGTGCTGGCCGCCCGCCTGGCCAAGTCAGGCTTCACCGGCTCGCCCGATGCGCTCGAACATGCCGCCGGTTTCATGCACGCCCACTCGCCTTCCGGAACCCCGGAGGTTAACCGCGGCAATTGGCAATTAGGCCGCGAATGGCGGCTGCCGAAATACGGCATCAACATCAAGCGCTACCCGATGTGCTACGCGACCCACCGCTCGATCGACGCCATGCTCGACCTTGTTCACGATCGCGATCTCGCGCCCGACGCCGTCGGCGAGGTCCATGTACGCATCGGCAGCACCCAGAGCGTGATGTTGCGAAATCACAACCCGAAGACCGCGCTGGAAGCAAAATTCAGCCTTGAATTCGCAATGGCCTCCGCGATGGTGGCGCGACGCGTCGGGCTTACGGAGCTCGACGACGCCTTCGTGCGCCGCACCGACGTGATTGAAAACATGAGCAAGGTCAAATGCACCACAACCGATGAGACCTTGCCCGACATGCCGTTCGCGCCCGAGGACAAGCTCAGTATCGTGCTCAAATCCGGTGAGACGATCACGCATCCGCCGGTGGCGCGTCCCAAAGGGAGTTGGCAGAAGCCGCTGAACGATGATGAACTGCGCGACAAGTTCATCGATTGCGCGAAAATCGGCCTCGGCCAGCAAGGCGCCGATGCAGCGTTCCGGCACATGAATGGGATCGAACGCCTCGCAAGCCTGCGGGACCTGCCGCTGGTGGCGCGGGTCTGATCCGCGCAACCCCGCAACTAACCCGATTTGCCTATCTTGGGCTCCGCATCGAGCCGCACCACCCAACCCTCGAGCCCCGGCCGCGCGGCCGGATAGCGGATAAGCACCAGCGGATCGTGGCCGGGAACGATGTGGTGCATGGTCGGCGCCAGTTTCTTGATCGTCGCGTAGCCTTCCAGCACGTCGCCGACGTTGTAGGTGACGGGAAACACTCGGCCAGTTTCGATATGGGCGTAGAGATGCGTCGCGTCGGACGCGATCACCACGTCGCCGCGTTTGGTCTTGACCCGCACGCATTGCAGGCCCTTGGAGTGGCCGCCGACCCTGTGCACCGTGATGCCGGGGGCGATCTGACCGGCGCCGTCATGAAATTCAACCCGGCCGGCGAACACCTTGCCCACCATGGCGACAACGTCGTCGACTTCGAACGGGAACCGCAGCGGCGCATGGCACATGCAGCGCCCGGTCGCATAACCCATCTCGACGTCCTGCAGATGATAGCGCGCGCGCGGAAACAGCTCGTAGTTGCCGGCATGGTCGTAGTGCAGGTGCGTGACGATGACGTTCTCGACCGTCTCCGGGTCGATCCCGATCGCCTTCAGCCCCTCACCGATCGGATTCGTGACCAGGCGCTTGCGCTTCTGCGCCATGGTCTCGTCGAAGCCAGTATCGACGATGAAGGTGCCGTGCGCGCCGACGATCGCCCAGACAAAGTAATCGAGCGGCTGCAGCACATCGTGCGGGTCGCCGCCGATGAAATTCTCCGACGATTTGCGATCGTGGTGCCCGTAGCGGATCGCGTAGATATCATGAACGTCATCGGCCATTGGTATCACCCCGGCTTTTGTTTCTTCGCGCGCACCTCGACGCCCGCCCAGCGCTCGACGCACCGAACGACGGTGGTGAAGTCCTTATCCGCCCCGAACTCGTTGGTCGAAAGCTGGAACATCTGGCGGACCGCGTTGCCCACCCACATCGGCACCGCCATCGCTTCCGCTTCCTCCATGCACAGCCGCAAGTCCTTGTACATCAGGCCGTTGCTGAAGCCGTAGTCGAAGGTTCCCGGCAGGATGGCGCGGGGGAATTTGTCCCGGGTCGCAGTGTTCATGCCGCTGCCGGCGTTGATGACCTCTATCATCACGCTGGGATCGAGACCGGCCTTGACTCCCATGACCATCGCTTCCGAGCTTGCCGCCATCGCGGTGGCGGAGAGCATATTATTGGCGAGCTTCATCGTCTGGCCCATGCCGGGCTTCTCGCCGATGAAGAACACCTTGCCGATGACCGCCAGCACCGGCTTCAAGAGCTCGTAGTCGGTGCGCGGTCCCGCGACCATAACCGCGAGCGTGCCCTTCTCGGCGCCGCCGACGCCGCCGCTCACCGGGCTGTCGATTTGCACGATGTTGTGCGGCTTGAGCGCATTGGAAATGCGGATCGCCATCCGGGAGCCGGTGGTCGAAAGATCAACGAAGCGGCGGACCTTCTTGCCGCCGGCGACGCCGTCAGGACCGGTCGCCACGGCAAGCACGATGTCGCGTGTCGGCAGGCTTGCCAGTCCCGTCTCCACGCGGTCGGCGACGTCGCGCGGCGAAGAGGCCGCCGTCGCGCCCAGCGCCGTCAGGCGAGAAATCATTTGGCCACTGGTATCGAAGACGACGAGCCGATGGCCCGCTTCGATCAGGCGGCGCGCCATCGGATAACCCATATTGCCCAAACCTATGAACCCGATATCCATGATCTTTTGCCCGCTCATTTGTGCGATCGAATAACGAAGAAGTCCGGCCCGTTATGCGAACGGTCGCATGCCGTGCGCATAAATGCTATTTCATATACGCTCCTTTGGCATTGGTATCATGCCGTGCAGCGAGAACGGGAGGGACCATGAAAGACTATCCGGGCCTCACCTGGCTTGCCCGCTATCGCGAGCGGGTGAATGCCGATCCCGAACTCAAGGTGATCGGCGACTGGTTCACCACGACGTTCGCGCTGGCCTTCGGCGACAGCCGCTATGCGCTGAAAGTCGAAAAAGGTCGCATCGTCGACATCATAGCCTCGCCGAAGTTCGACGTGCGCGCCCTATTCGGATTTCACGCGCCGGTTGAAGTCTGGCGCAAGTTTTTGAGCCCCAATCCGCCACCGTTGTTCCACGACTTCTTCGCCATGCTGATGCGGGTGCCGGAGTTCGTGCTCGAAGGCGACGGGCTGGTGGCGATGCAGAACGCCCGCGCGCTGCATCGCATGATGAACATCATGCGTGAGACCGGAGCGCCCAATGCCTGAATTTGAGCCGATCATCGGAAGATTTTTCTCCGTCGGCATTGATGGCGCCGAGCATCGCGTCTATGTCGAGGAAGCCGGCAAGGGAATCCCGTTGCTGTGCCTACATACGGCCGGCGCCGACAGCCGGCAATACCGCCATCTGTTGAACGACACGGCGGTCACCGAGCGTTTCCGAATTATTGCCTTCGACCTGCCCTATCACGGCCGCTCGACGCCGCCGGACGGCTGGTGGTTGAAAAAATACCGGCTGACGACGGCGTCATATCTCGAAATGATCCGCGCGGTGTGGCTCACGCTCGGGCTCAAACGGCCGGTCGTCATGGGTTGCTCGATGGGCGGCGCGATCGCGCTCAAGGTTGCCGCCGAGTACCAGGACGAACTCACCGGGATCATCGGGCTCGAAAGCTCGGCCTACGCACCAGGACGCTACAACGAGCTGCTTCATCATCCTGCCATCCACGGCGGCGAGCTGGCGGCGAGCTACACCTATGGCCTCAACTCGCCGTTCAGCCCGGAAGCCTCGCGGCGCGAGAACTGGTGGTACTACAGCCAGTCCGGGCCCGGCGTCTATCAGGGCGACGTCTACTTCTACAGCATGGATTGGGACGGCCGCGACGACATCAAGCGCATCGACACCAACCGCTGCAAGGTGGCGTTGCTCACCGGCGAATACGATTATTCGTGTACGCCGGCGATGAGCGAGGCGGTCGCCGCCACCATCCCCGGTTCGCGCCTGACCATCATGAAGGGCATGGGGCATTTCCCGATGGTCGAGAACTATCCAGGATTCCGGCCCTATCTGCTGGCCGCGCTCGATCACGTGGCGGCCTGAGCCGGGTAACGCCGCGCGCTTCGTCCGCCCACCTTCTCGGCGCCGGGAAAGCGGAGCGAACGGCAACGCGCGGCAGACCGCCTCAGTTCTTCGGCCAGATCGGCTTCGCAAGCGCCGACGCCGTCGGATAGACCAAGACTGGCACGCCGTCCTGCCATTGCACGATGGCGAGGTCGGCATCCACGCGCCGGCCGGCCTCGTCGAACTTCACGCGCCCGCCGGGAAAGTATTTCGCCGGCCCCTCGTGCGTATCCATGGCGCGGATCGCCTCGGCCACCTTGCGGCGGTCGGCCGATGCCGCCTTCTCCAACGCCTCCTTGAAGATCCACATGTCGCCGTAGGTCGACAGCGAATCCTGCGTGATCCATGGCTCGCCGGTCTTGGCGACGAATTCCTTCATGATCGTTTCCTGGCCCTTGCCGCTCCAGTTACCGACCACCGTCATCAGGCCTTCCAACAATTCCTTGTTGGCATTTTTGAGCATGTCGGGCGCGGCGATGTGCGCGCCGTTGGAAATCACCGGGATGCGTCCGCGCCCCAGGCCGAACTCATGCAGTTTCTCCATACACATCTTGTCGTCCGAAATCGCCGTCGGCAGCAGCAGCAGGATGTCGGGCCGCGACGAGCGCACCTTCTGGATCAGCGGAGTGCAGTCCGACAGCGGTGGCGTGAAGGTTTCGTCCACCACGAGCTTGAGGCCGAGTTTCGCTAGCCCGCCTTCACGCATCGGCTTGGCGAAGCTGACCGAAGAGGCCGTATTGTCCTGCACGATGCCGACCGTGGTCGGCTTCTTGCCGGTCGCGCTTTCAGCGAGCAGGACCAGTGCTGGGAGCGCCTGATTGGCCTGCGCGCCGCCACCGAGCGAGGTCTGGAATACATATTTGAATCCGCGCGAAGTGATCTGATCGGAATAGGACAGCGTCAGAACCGGGAGCTCGGCGCGCTCGGTCACTTCGGTGACGCTGAGCGTGAAGCTCGACAGCCACGCGCCGGTGGCACCGACGAGGTCGGGTTCCTGGGCGATCATGCGCTGGGCGGCATTTTTCGCTTTCTCTACGCTGTCGCCGGCGTCGAATACCAAAAGCTTCACCTTGGCGCCGCCGAGCGATTTGATGCCGCCCTGCTTGTTGATGTCGTCGACCGCAAGGTTGGCGCCCTTGAGCATCAGGTCGCCCTGACGGGCCCACGGACCCGACATCGGCGCGATCAATCCGATCTTCACTTCCTTGGTTTGCGCTGCCGCCGGAGCGGAAACGCCGAGGCCCGCGCCAAGGCCGATGCCGAACAGCACCGGCAGCATGGCCAACGTTCTCTTGATCGTCATGGTTTCCTCCTTCAATTTGTTTTCGTTATCGGTCGGAAAACATACGGGAAGCTTCTGCGGCTACCCGTAGCCGCTCCTCTAGCTCGCCGGTTCACCGCGGCGATCGACGTTGCGCGATCTGCGAAAGCGCCGATAGTCGAACACTTGCCGAATGGGCCGTCAACGAGAGTCGCCACTAAGCGGCTAAATAATCTCAGTCGCCCGATGGCATCGTCGAGCTCTCGATAGGTGAACAAACCGGCATCGGAGGTGACTAACGAGCAATCAATCAATTGGCCGCGCTTAAATGAACACAAGCTAGGTACCCGGTCGGCCGACGGCTGACCGAGTTGCCGATGTCGCCGCCGAAAGTGCTCGCCGC
>OBLU010002073.1_pt1 | contig 18571 bp, 20 predicted proteins | sample 1518681 | NCBI WGS metagenome assembly OBLU01 (sample SAMEA3539304, study PRJEB22396) | soil metagenome | biome: tundra; feature: field; material: soil | place: USA | collected 2010-05 | depth 0.15 m | reverse complement strand
GGGTGCGCAGGCCGACGCCGAGCAGGAACCCGAAATACAGCGTCCCGGCCGGGGAGCCCTGCGCGAGTTCCTTATTGGCCTGGATCCCGCCGCGGTCGCCAGGGAACCGGATTCCGCCTCCGACGTGCCACCACGCGGCCAGCGCCAGCAGCGCGAGCAGGCAGCCCGCGACCACCGCCCGGGGGACCAGCCGCCCGGCCCCGTACCCGCCCAGCGCCACGCATGACGCACCCGTGACCGCGCCGATCGCGAAGATCAGCGCGGCCGCCAGGCCGAGGGGAAGGGCACGCCTCCCAGACGCGATGAAATACGCGTTGGCGCCTCAACCAGATCGCGTGTTCAGCTGGCCGATCAGGACCCCGGCGGCAAACAGCAGGACCGGATTCATCACAGCACCTCCCTGTCGGCGTCCGGGTTGAAGAACATGGAGATGTCGCCATGCGAGGTCGCCGGATTCCCGCTGTCCACCGCCAGCACGGTACCCCTCGGCACGCTCGCCGGCTTCCCGCCGCAATGTCCGACGACCTGGGATGTCGCGCTGTAGCTGATGCACCGGCCAGATGCATCCCCGCAGCCGCTGGTGGCGCAGTCGCAGCAGGTGGTGGTGAAGAGCACCTTTCCCTGGCTGCGGCACTCGTAGTACTGGCAGGTCCAGCAGCTGGCGCCGCTCCAGGTCCCGGCCTTGCCGTGACAATGAGCGCTGTTTGAGCAGCCGGTACCTGTTCCGCAGTTGCAGCCGGCCGGCCGGCCGCTCTTGCGGCAGCACTGGCTCGGGCCGCAGCCGTACGGGCAGCCCGGCCCGGCGCCATCGCAATCGGAGGTGTATCTGCGGCCGGGGCGGCGCTTGTGCTTCTTGGATCCGCCGGCGCCGCCCACAATGATGCCGACGCCGAAAACCGTGTCGGCGCCCTTGCGGATGAAGCTTCTCCTGTTGACCCGTTCGGCTAGCGCCTGGCTGGCCCGCTCCACCAGCACAGCGGTATTGACCACTGCCGCCCCTCCCTTGCTCGTGCCCGCGCGTTCATGCGCGGCCAGCCGCGTCGTCCTCGCCGCTGATCAGGAAAGCCCGCCAGGCATGTCGTCAGGAATGAGCTCGATCATGCGGCGGGTTTCGTGATCAGTGCCTAGCACATTGGCCAGCAGACGGTCCACGTCAGCTGCCCTGTTCACGACGCCTTTGGCCGCAACCCGCCCGGAGGCCGCCACCACGTAGGCGAATGGCGCCCCCGATACGTCCCAGGCCTGATGGACTGCGTCGCCTTCGGCAGTGCCGACCACCCAGCCGGGCGCGCCGTCGACGGCGCGGGCCGGCCGGCCGGCTGACGTGCCGTCGACCCAGACGAACCTCGACGCTGGCCATGCGGCGGGCAGGCCGGCTGCGTCCCTGGCCAGGTCGCCGCAGATCGGGCAGGACGGCAGGGCGAAGACCAGCACGGTGGCACCGTCGCGGGCCAGGGGGCGCGACCAGTCGATTTCGACGTCGCCGCCGTCCAGGGCGGTCAGGGCGACCGGGCGGGCCCGCGCGCCCAGGTCGAGGCCTTGCATGCCTGCCCTGGCGCGCCCTGACAGGTAGGCGAGGCCGAACTGGCGGTACAGCAGCAGGACGAGGACGGTGAGGACAATGACGGCGAGCCATAGGCCGGCCATCGACATTATCCAGACGGCGCTCATGGCTGGGCCCTTTCACTGTGGATTCCGCCCTGATACCTGACGACCGCGATTACCTGGGGCAGCTCGAGTATGACCGGCGCGAGGACAGCAGCAAATGCGAGAGCTGAAAGGATAACGCCTGTGGACGGAGCCGCCCGTACCGGAATGGCAGCCGCGACACAGGCGGCCAGCAATGTCCCGTTACGCGCCAGGAGCGGCCCGGGAAGGCCCTGATCACCAGGCGCGGCCGCGGGCGAGGACCAGCAACCGCAGTCAGCGCCGGACGGCCGCGCGAGTATCGTCGCCGTGAACATGACGAGCAGCGCGATGGCCAGCGCAGGCCCGGCTTCCGCGGCGATGCCGCGCAGGCCCGGTGCCGCTGCCAGCAGGCCGGCGCAGGCGAGTTCGGACAAGACCAGGCCCATCCGGGCCGGTATCTCGAGCCCGCGAATGAAGCCAGGCCGCAGGCGGCCGAAGGAGGCAATGTACTTCGGCCAGTGGCTAATTTTCCAGGCAGCCGTGAGTATCAACGCGACGGCGAGGATATCCCTGCCGATCAGCGGTCCCACCGCGTCCATAATGTGCTCCCCCGGCTCAAGCGAATTCTTCGCTCGCAGACTCCGAACCAATGGCATCGCTGGTCGAGGGGCGGGCCCCAAACCCGGCTACAGGGTAGCGGGCACGCCGCATCGCTGTCGATAGTCGCTGCGCAGAACTGCGCACCGGCCGAGCCGGTCTTGCCAAGCTTCCCAGCCGGCCGGACGAGACGCGAGCGGGCGGGCGGGCGGCAACGCCAAAGCGCGATCCGCCGCCCGCCCGCTGCGTGCTGCTCCCAGCCAGTGGCGAGGGCCAGCTCAGTCAGGACGGCAGGCCCACTGCCTTCAGCCAGGCGGCCGCGACCGTCGTGTAGTTCGCGTGGTCCAGGATGACAGCCTTATCCATTTGCAGGAGCGCGGACGTGGTCAGCCTGGCCGAGATGGCGTTCAAGGTGTTCGTGACGGTGGAGTTGACGCCCTTCTTGTACACCAGGGGCACGACGTTCTGCGCGGCGAAGTTGAACTTGGGGTCGGACAGCGCCAGCAGGTGGTCGGTAATGAGCTGCGGCGTAGTGGTGAACACGTCCGCGGCCTGGACCTTGCCGTCCGTCAGCGCCGCCAGGGTGATCGGGCCCGACTCGTCGAGCGGATCGAAGCTCTTGAAATGCAGGCCGTAGTTCTTGGCCAGGCCGACCAGGCCATCGGTACGCGTCTTGAACTCGGGCGGCCCGCCGAAGACGATCGACTTCGCGTACGGCCCGAGATTGGCGATCGAGGTCAGGTGGTGCTTGGCGGCATAGGCCTGGGTGACCGTCACCGAGTCCTTATCCTCCGCCGGAGACGGGCTGAGGATCTCCATCGAGGACGGGAGCTTGGCCTGCAGGGCGGAGTCGACCTCGGCGGTGGTCGCCGCGGTGCTGGTGGTGTCGACGGAGGTGGTCAGCAGCGCGCCGTTGTACTCCGGGATGATCGTGATCGCGCCGCTCTTGACCTCCGGGTAGTAGACCTCCCGGGCGCCGATGTTGAACTTGTCGGTGACCTTGATGCCCTTGGCTGCCAGGGCTGTCGAGTAGATCTGGGCGAGCAGCTCGTTCTCGGGGAAGTTCGCCGAGCCGATGACCACGGACCCCGAGGAGGCGGCCGTGCTGAGCGGATTACTTGACTTGCTGGTGCTGCCGCAAGCGGCGAGCGCGAGGCCAGCGGTAACGGCCAGGCCGGCCGCTGCTGCCCGCCTCAATGCCGGGCTAGTGGGAAGCATGATATTCCTTCCATTCTAATAGGAAAAGATGTTATCAGGACTCCGCAGCGCTTTGGCGCAGCCCCGCGGGAACGACCAGGCGACGCACCCCGACGAAGCTGACCTGGACCACGAGAGCCAGCGCAACCACGAGTAGCGCCCCGCCGGCGACCTCCCCGTAGTTGTTGGTAGCGAGCCCGTCGATAATGTACCGGCCGAAGCCGCCGAGACCGATCTCTGCCGCAATCGTGGCCGTGGCCACGACAAAAATCGCGGCGGTCCGCAGTCCGAGAAGGATCAGCGGCAGCGCCACCGGGACCTCTACCTTGAGCAGCACCTGCCGTGAGGTCATGCCCATGCCGCGGGCGGCGTCCTTGAGGCCCCGGTCGACGCCCAGGACGCCCTCGTAAGCGTTGACAAGGATCGGCGGGATGGCGAGTGCCACCAGCGGAATCAGCCAGGTGGCTATCGAGAATCCCAGGACGATGACCATCAGGACCAGCAGGCCGAGGGTAGGGATCGACCGCCAGACGTTGGCCAGGTTCACGACAGCGAACGCGCCCTTGCCGGTGTGGCCGATGATGACGCCGAGCGGAAGCGCGATGAGAGCGGCCGCCAGCAGCGAGAGGCCGGTATATCCCAGGTGCTCAAGAAGGCGGACCGGGATCCCGTCGGGGCCGTGCCATTGCTGTGGCTGGGTCAGCCAGGTCCACGCGAAGCTGAAGAAGCTCACCTGGCACCCCCGGGAAGCATCCGGGTCAGCACCCGCGCGGACTTGGCGTCCTCATCGCCGCGCTGCCATCTGGTCAGCAGCCTTCGCACGCCGACCAGCAGCAGATCGGCCGCGAACGCGAGCACAATCACCATCACCAGGCCGGTCACGATCTCGGTGGGGAAGTCGCGCTGCAGGCCGTCGATGAACAGGTACCCGAGGCTGCTGACCCCGATCAGCTGCCCGACGCTGGCGAGGCTGATACTCGACACGGTCGCCACCCGCAGCCCGGCGATCACGATCGGAGCGGCGACCGGCAGCTCGACCTGCACGAGCCTGCGCAGCGTGCCGAAGCCCATCGCGGTGGCTGCCTGCCGGACCGGCTCGGGGACCGAGCGCAGTCCGTCCACCACATTCGGCACGAGCACGCACAGCGAGAACAGCGTGAGCGGGATGATCACCGTGGTATCCGAGATGCCGGTGTAGGGGATCAGCGCGACGAAGAGGGCCAGCGACGGGATCGCGTAGATAATGCTGGTGCCCGACAGCACCGGCGGGTACAGCCAGCCCCACCGGACGCAGATGATGCCGAGCGGCACGGAGACGATCAGGCCGAGCAGCGCCGGTGCCAGGCCGAGATAGGCATTCTCGACGGTGAGCTGCCAGATCTGCCCCGCGTTCTGCGGAATCCAGGACCAGATCATGACGCTGCGCTTTCCTGGCCGGCCAGCTGGCTCTGATCGGCCGCCTCCTGCGCGGTATGAATCGCGGCCCGCAGCCGGTCGTAGGAGGTCACGCCGACCACCTGGCCGCTGGAGTCCACGCCGACCGCCCTGCCGGTCGGCGAGAGCACGGTCGCATCGAGTGCGGCGCGCAGCGAATGGGAATCGGGCCTGAAGGTGTGGCCGTAACTGACCAGCGGGACTCCGGCGAGCCTGGCAGCCGCCGGAACCGACTGGAGATTCGCGGCCGACACCCAGCCTTTGGGCTTGCGCTGGGAGTCGATGACGAGTACCCAGGGCTCGCCGGCCTGCCTGGCCACCTGCGCCGCCTCGGCTGCCGACGTGTCCTCCGGCAGCACGGCGCCGAACTGGAGGTCCAGGCTCGCGGCACCGAAGAACGACAGGCGCCTGATGCCACGGTCGAAGCCGACGAATCCCTCGACGTAGTCGTCGGCGGGCTTGCCGAGAAGGCGCTCCGGCGTGTCCAGCTGTGCCAGGAGGCCACCCGGGCGGAACACCGCAACCAGGTCGCCGACCTTGATCGCCTCCTCAACGTCGTGGGTGACCAGCACGACCGTCTTACGCAGCTCGGCCTGCAGCCTGATGAGCTCATCCTGCAGGCTGGCCCTGACAATCGGGTCGACGGCGCTGAACGGCTCATCCATCAGCAGTACCGGCGGATCGGCGGCGAGCGCCCTGGCGACGCCGACTCGCTGCTGCTGGCCGCCCGAGAGCTGGTGCGGGTACCGGCGTGCCATCGACTCGTCCAGGCCGACCAGCTGCATCAGTTCGCGGGCCCGCGCCCGCGCCTTGGCCCTGCGCCAGCCATCCAGCAGCGGAACAGTGGCAATGTTGTCCTCGATGGTCCGGTGCGGGAACAGCCCGGTCTGCTGGATGACGTAGCCGATACCACGGCGCAGCGTGGACGGATTGGATTGATGCACGTCCTTTCCGTCCAGGAAGATCTTGCCCTCGGTGGGGTCGATGAGGCGGTTGATCATCCGCAGCGAGGTGGTCTTGCCGCAGCCGCTCGGGCCGACGAGCACCATTGTCTTCCCGGCGGGCACCTCAAGGTCGAGTGAGTCGACCGCCAGTGTTCCGCCGGGGTAGCGCTTGGTCACGCCGTCAAAAATGATCAAGGTGCGGCCTCCTCCGTGGCTCGGGCTTCGTGGTCTTTGCTCTGCTCCGCCATCCGGTCTCTCACCGCTCGATCGCGTCCGCCGCGCGGGTTCCTGACGTCAGCTGCCTGCGCCGCGAAACGGCCATTCCACCGCAGAGAAGATAGATTAACCTGCGGTGCGCCCTAGCGCGGGCGACAATTTCCCTGCGCCCCATCCGGCTGGCCCTGTTTCTTACCACGCCGTTGCCGGATCCGGCCGGCGGTAAGATCAGCTGCATCGATGCTGGCCCTGCGCGGCGGGGCACGCACGCCGAGGGAGGTCGCGTGTCGCTTGCCACTGTCGCCCCTGAGGGCCCGGGTGCTGACGACTCAGGCCCGGTCAGCACCGGGCTTAAGCAAGGCTGGGGTGTCAGCCCCGAGCGCCAGCAGGCGATCATGGACACGCTCAACGGCCTGCTGCCGCGGGCCGGCCGGCTGTCCTCAGCGCAGCTGCGGTCCATCACGGTCGCGCTGGCCGCGCGCCCTGAGCTCTGGGCCGACCTCGTCGTCCGCGACGTGGACGTGCGCTGGTACCTGCCGCTGCACAGGTCCAATGCCTGCGACGTCTGGCTGCTCGCCTGGGAACGCGGCCAGGACACGGACTGGCATGACCATGGCGGGTCGTCGGGGTCGTTCGCGGTGGCGGAGGGCAGCCTTGTTGAGCAATACCGGGTCCCGAGCGGCCGCCGGCTGAGCAGCAGGCGGCTGTCCGCGACCCAGGCGGCCGCGTTCGGCCCTGGTCATGTCCACGATGTCGCGCACGGCGGCGAAGGCTCCGCGACCAGCATTCATGCCTACTCGCCCCCGCTGGTCGCCATGACCTACTACAAGGCGAGCAGCTACGGGCTCATCGCGCGCGAAACCGTGACGATCGACGGTCCTGAGGGGGCCAGAGGCCGCGGCGGCGCCGACACCGCCCTGGCCAGGGCCTCGGCATCGGCGGCCGAGCTCACCCCGGATGCGCTCCCGGTCGGCGCGCCGGGCATAGACGAGCTGCTGGCCGAAGCTCGCAGCGGGCTACGGCGGCTCCGGCCGGAGGCGGCACTGGCGGCGATCACCGACGGCGCCACGCTGGTCGACATCAGGCCGCTGGAGCAGCGGATTATCGAGGGCGAGATCGCCGGGGCGATCATCATCGGGCGCAACGTGCTCGAGTGGCGGCTCGATCCCCGCAGCGAGGCGCGGATTCCCGCCCTGGCCCGGGCGGACGCCCGGGTCATCGTCATGTGCTCGGAGGGCTACGCTTCGACACTCGCGGCGGCGAGCCTCCGCCGGATCGGCCTGCGCGAGGCGACCGATCTCGAAGGCGGCTTCCGGGCGTGGCAGGCCGCTGGCTTGCCGACTCGTCCGGCGCAGTCGCTGGGCTGAGCAGACTAGAGGAACAATCCGGTGGTCCTGAAGCGATGACTACTGAGCGATGACTACTGCCAGCAATCCAACCGGCGAGGCGCACGGCCACACGCACCGGGACGTGTCCGGCGGCTGGCTGCGCCCTGCGGTCTTCGGTGCCATGGACGGGCTCGTCACCAACGTGTCGCTGATCGCGGGCGTCGGCGGCGGCGGCGGGTCGGCGCACACCATCGTGCTGACCGGCATGGCCGGTCTGGCGGCCGGGGCGTTCTCGATGGCGGCCGGCGAGTTCGTGTCGGTGTCGTCGCAGAACGAGCTGGTCGCGTCCGAGGTCCGCAAAGAGAAATTCGAGCTGGAGACACATCCGGACGCCGAGCGCAAAGAACTGGCGGAAGTGTTCCGGCAGCGGGGCGTGGACGCCGACCTGGCCGACCGGGTGGCGCAGCAGGTCTCGGCCCATCCGGAGTCGGCTCTGCGCCTGCACGTCCAGGAGGAGCTCGGGGTCGATCACCAGGAGCTGCCGTCCCCGGTGGTCGCGGCGGGAGCCTCGCTCCTGACGTTCGCGGTCGGCGCACTGATTCCGCTGCTGCCCTACCTGGCCGGCCTCGGCTCGCTGGCCGCGACGCTGGGGCTCTCCGCGATCGCCGCCATCGTGGGCGGCGGCCTTGTCGCCCGGATCACCGGGCGGCCGTTCCTGCGCGGCGCGACCCGCCAGCTAGTGCTCGCGGGCGTTGCGGCGGGCCTGACTTACGGAATCGGCACACTGGTCGGCGCCGTCGCGGGCTGAGGCCAGCCTCGGCCCGCGCCCGCCTGGAGCAGCCGGCACCCTGGCCTACCAGGAGTCCTGGCCGAATGAGTCCTCCGCGGGGTCGCCGGAGGCGGACAGCAGCTCCAGGTCGGACTCGACCATCATGCCGATCAGCTCCTCGAAGCCGATCTTCGGCTCCCAGCCAAGCTGGTCACGGGCCTTGGCGGGATCGGCGCTGAGCTGATCGACCTCGGCCGGGCGGATGAACGCCGCGTCGCACACCACGTGATCATGCCAGTCCAGCCCGGCCGCCCCGAACGCACGGCCGAGCAGCTCCTCGACCGTGTGCGTCACGCCGGTGCCGACCACGAAGTCAGCGGGCTCGTCCTGGCCCAGCATCAGGTGCATGGCACGCACGTAGTCGCCGGCGAATCCCCAGTCCCGCCGTGCAGCCAGATTGCCCAGCCGTAGCTGCCGCTGCAGGCCCAGCTTGATCCTGGCGACGCCCAGCGACGCCTTCCGGGTGACGAACTCCGCGCCGCGCCGCGGCGATTCATGGTTGAACAGGATCCCGGAGACCGCCAACATCCCGTAGGACTCCCGGTCGCACCCGCGGATTGGCCTGGCCCCTGACCAGCCCCCAGACGTCGTAGCCCGGGCCCAGCAGGTGCTCGGCCAGGTAGGACCCGTCCTGCCCGGTGATGCCGGTGACCAGTGCACGCCGTGTCAGCGAAGCCTCCGCGCGTCAAGGACGTTCTCCCCCGCCGGCTCGTCAGCGTGGCAGGCACTCTGCTGCTGAGCGAGCGGCAGCAAGGTGCCAGCCACACTATTGGCCCTGCTGGCCCCGCCAGCACACATCGGCCCGGTCGCGCAAGCCCACGGGGCAGGAAGGCAGCCAGGGTGCCGGTGATAAGTTCGCTCCCTAGGGAGGTCAGCGGGTGGGCCTCGAAACTGCGCCGGCGCCCGGGAGGCCCGGAGCCACCGGAGGCTGGCAGCCCCGGCGGGCGAACCGCGGAGGAGGCGGACCTGCGTGAGCACTGGCGCCCGCCCGATGCGCGTCGCGCTGCTTTCCTACCGGAGCAAGCCGCACTGCGGCGGACAGGGCATCTACCTTCGTCATCTATCGCGTGAGCTGACCGCGCTCGGCCACCACGTCGAGGTGTTCTCCGGCCAGCCCTACCCCGACCTCGAGCCGGGGCCGTTGCTGCGCACGGTACCGAGCCTGGATCTCTACCGCGATGACGACCCGTTCCGGACGCCGGGGATGGGCGAGTACCGGGACTGGATCGACGTGCTCGAAGTCGCCATGATGTGGACCGCGGCGTTCCCCGAGCCGCTGACGTTCAGCCTCCGCGCGCTCCGCGCGCTCCGCGCCCGGCGGGCCGACTTTGACGTCGTGCACGACAACCAGGTGCTCGCCTACGGCATGCTCGGCATCGCCCGGCTCGGCCTGCCGCTCGTCACCAGCATCCATCACCCGATCTCGGTAGACCGGCGGATCGAGTTCGCCGCGGCGAGCGGCTTCGCGAAGCTGACCAAGCGCCGCTGGTACTCGTTCGTGCGGATGCAGGGCCGGGTGGCGCGCCGGATCGGCCCCGTGCTGACTGTCTCACAATCATCCGCGGACGACATATACCGCGACTTCCGGGTACCGCGGGGCAACGTGCGCGTGATCCCCCTCGGCGTCGACACCCGGCTGTTCCACCCCAGGCCGGCCGGGCGGGTGCCGGGCCGGATCGTCGCCGTCGCCAGCGCGGACTCGCCCGTCAAAGGCATCTCGACGCTGCTGCGAGCCTTCGGGAAATTCACGACAGAACGGGATGCGGTGCTGACTGTCATCGGTAAGCCGGCTCCCGGCGGCCCGACTGAGCGCCTCGTCTGCGAGCTTGCCCTCGGCGACCGGGTGCGGTTCATCAGCGGGATCAGCGACACCGAGCTCGCCGAGTTCATCGCCAGCGCGCAGATAGCAGTGGTGCCGTCGCTGTATGAGGGTTTCTCGCTGCCTGCCGTCGAGCACATGGCATCGGGCACGCCGCTGATCGCCAGCCGCACCGGTGCGCTGCCCGAGGTGACCGGGGATGCCGCCCTGCTGGTCACGCCGGGGGACGCGGAGGAACTCGCGGTCGCGCTCACCCGCCTGTCGGACAGCGCGCGGGAGCGGGCCCGGCTGTCGGAGGCAGCCCTGCGCCGGGTGGCCGAACGGTTCGCCTGGCCAGCCGTGGCCCGCGCGACCGTCGCGGAGTACGAGCGGGCGATCGCGGCGCAGGCTCAGCGCACCGGCGCCGCACGGCAGCCAGCGGGCAATCCGGCAGCCCGCGCGCAGGTAGCCGCCGCGCCAGCGAGCGATCCGGCAGCGGGTGATCCCCCTTGCTGACCGTGGACTTCGGCAGGTTTCCGGTCCGGCCCGGCGAGCGGATGCTCGATCTTGGCTGCGGCGCCGGGCGGCATGCGTTCGAGGCGGCGCGGCGCGGCGCCCGCGTTGTGGCGCTCGACACTGACCAGCGGGAGCTGACCCAGGTGTCGGCCATGTTCGAGGCAATGCGCGAATCGGGCGAGGTCGGCGAGGGCGGGTCGGCGTGCGCCGTGGCCGGCGATGCGACGGCGATGCCGTTCCCCGATGGCTCCTTCGACCGGGTGATAGCCGCCGAGGTACTCGAGCACGTCCCGGCCGACCAGGCCGCCATCAACGAGGTGGCGCGGGTCCTGCGGCCGGGCGGGCTGGCGGCGGTCACCGTGCCGAGCTGGCTGCCCGAGCGGATCTGCTGGCTGCTCTCCGATGACTACCACAATGTGCCCGGCGGCCACCGGCGCATCTTCACCCGCGGCGAGCTGGAGACCAAGCTGACGCGGGCCGGCCTGGCGGTGAGCGGCCATCACCACGCGCACGCGCTGCATTCGCCGTACTGGTGGCTGAAGTGCGCCGTCGGGGTGCATCACGACGGTCACCCGCTGGCCCGTGCCTACCACCAGGTTCTGGTCTGGGAGATCATGAAGCAGCCGCGCGTCATGCGGCTGGCCGACCGGGCGCTGAACCCGCTGATCGGCAAGAGCATCGTCATCTATGCGGCCAGGCCTGCCGGTAGCGCGGCGGGGACCGGGCACCATGCCTGGGCGAGCGGCGGGCATCCGCCCGGCCCGGGCCGCGCGGATGCCGCGGCGTGATCCGGGCAACCAGGATCGGGGCAAGCACACAGACGGGGCACCCGGGGACGGTGCGCCCGCGAACGGGGGGATAGTGCACGGGAGGACGACTGCCCGAAGCAGGCCGCCGGCCGTGCCGGGGGCGCTGACGGCCGGCGCGGCGCTGGCGACGGGCCGCAGCATCGCCGCCGAGCAGCAACGGGATGGCGCGATCGGCTGGCCCGATGGCCACGTGGACGCATGGAATCACGTTGAGTGCGCGATGGCGCTGGGCGCGTGCGGGCTCCGCGACGCGGCTAGGCGAGCCTACGACTGGCTACGCGTGACCCAGCGTGACGACGGGTCCTGGCCGCGGCAGACCGACCATGGCGCGGTCACCGACGCCGCCGCCGAGAGCAACCATGCCGCCTATCCTGCCGTCGGCGTCTGGCATGAATTCCTTCGTACCGAGGACCGGGAATTCGCCGAGCGGATGTGGCCAGTGGTACATGCGGGCATCGAGTTCGCGCTCGGCTTGCAGCTGCCCCGCGGCGAGGTGGCCTGGCAGCGAACGGCCGACGGGACGCCGGCGGATTACGCGCTGCTCACCGGCTGCTCCAGCATCCATCACAGTCTGCGCTGCGCCGTCGCGCTCGCCGAGCACATCGGCGAGCCGCAGCCGGACTGGGAACTGGCGGCCGATCTTCTCGGCCACACGGTGGCCTGCCATCCGGAGGCATTCGCCGACAAGAGCTGGTTCTCGATGGACTGGTATTACCCTGTCCTCGGCGGCCCGCTGCGCGGTAACGCGGCGCTGCAGCGCCTGGAGTCGGGCTGGGAGACGTTCGTGGTGCCTGGTCTCGGCGTCCGGTGCGTCAGCGATGAGCCCTGGGTCACCGGGGCGGAGACCTGCGAGCTCGTGCTCGCGCTCGAGGCGATCGGCGAGCGCCAGCGGGCGGCGGAGCTGTTTGCGCAGATCCAGCATCTGCGTCATGACGGCGGCGCTTACTGGACCGGCTGGCAGTTCGTCAACCAGGCGCACTTCCCTGCCGAGCGAAGCAGCTGGACCTCGGCGGCCGCCATCCTGGCCGCCGATGCGCTCTGCGGGACATCCGGCGGATCAGGGATCTTCCATAAGGCGTCGCCCCGCTGGGCAGCTACCGCGCCGGTGGACCCGGCAGCGTGCGGCTGTGCAGCGGCGGAATTCTCAGCCGATGCCGTCGGCAGTCCGCTTCAGCACCCGTAGCGACCCTGCCACCGTCACCTCAGTGAACGCGCCCGACCGTAGCGCGCGCCGGTAGACGCGGTACGGCGCCTGGCCACCGTCGGCCGGATCGGCGAAGACGTCGTGAATGGCCAGCGCGCCGCCTGGCGCTACCCACGGCGCCCAGCCCTCATAATCGGCCGTGACCGCGGCGTCGGTGTGGCCGCCGTCGATGAACAGCATGCCTAGCGGCATCCGCCAGAGCCTGGCGACCGCGGCGGAGGCGCCGACGACGGCGATCACGTGCTCCTCCAGGCCAGCAGCGGCCAGGGTGGCCCTGAAGTGCGGCAGCGTGTCGATGCGCCCGGTCGCCGGATCGACAAGCCCGGTGTCGTGGTACTCCCAGCCGGCCTGGTTCTCCTCGGAGCCGTGGTGATGATCGACGGTGACCACCGGCTGTCCGGCCGCGGCGGCGGCCGCGGCCAGGTAGATCGTCGACTTGCCACAGTAAGTACCGATTTCTGCGATCGGGCCGGCGGGCGCGTAGGCCGCCGCGGCAGCGAACAGGGCCAGTCCCTCGGCAGGTGGCATGAAGCCCCTGGCCGACTCGGCCGCGCGCCGCAGCTCTGGTTGCATGGCGTGGTGCATGACGGCCAGTCTCCCGTAGCGGCCTTGCCCGCGTGCGGCGGGACATGCTCTACTCCGGATGGTCAGCACGTGGATGACCGGGCGCCGCAGCCGAGGCAGGACGGCCGCCCTGGAACTCGACCAGTAAGGGAGACGACGTCGTTGCGAGCCGCGTTGTTGCACGCCACCGGTCCGGATGCTGGAGTCGAGCTCCGAGACGATGTCACGGCGGTGGGGCCAGGTCCTGGCGAGGTGCGCGTCCGGGTTCGCGCCACCGGGGTCTGCCACTCCGACCTTTCCGTGCTCACCGGGGTGATCCCGTCCGCGATGCCCGTCGTGCTCGGGCATGAGGGCGCAGGCGAGATCGTGGCGGTGGGCGAGCGGGTCACCGGCCTGCTCCCCGGCCAGCACGTGGTGATCTCGTGGACGCCGGCCTGCGGCGACTGCGCGGAGTGCGGCCGTGGACAGCCGTTTCTCTGTCTCACGTTTGTCATCAAGGGATCCAGGACGCCTTCGTTCCGGCTCGGCGACGGCAGCGAGGCGTTCGGCATGGCGGGCTGCGGCACCTGGGCCGAGGAGCTTGTCGTGCCCTGGCAGGCGGTCATCCCGATCGAGGACGACGTGCCGTTCGACTACGCGGCGCTGCTCGGCTGCGGCATCCCCACCGGCGTCGGAGCGGTGGTCAACACGGCCAGGGTGGCGCCGGGCTCCTCGGTCGCGGTGGTGGGCTGCGGCGGCGTCGGCCTCGCGGCCATCCAGGGCGCCAGGATCGCGGGCGCGACGACCATCCTGGCGGTCGATCCGCTGACGGGCAAGCACGGTCTCGCCCAGGCACTCGGCGCCACCCACGCGGTGACGCCGGACGAGGCGGAGCAGGCCAGGAAGGACCTGACCGGCGGCCGCGGATTCGACTACGCCTTCGAGGTAGTGGGTGTCTCCGCGACCATCAGGGCCGCCTGGCGGCTGGCCAGGCGGGGCGGCGACGTGATCGTGGTCGGCGCGGGCGATCGCTTCGACAGCGTCCCGTTCAGCGCCTTCGAGCTGCTCTTCGACGGGAAGAGGCTGCTGAGCTCGCTGTACGGGGGCTGTGACCTGCGCCGTGACGTGCCCCGCTTGGTCAGCATGTGGCGCGCTGGACTGCTGGACATCGAGGCCTTGATCACCAGGAGAATCGCCTTCGGCGACCTGAACGACGCCATCGGGGCACTGCGCCGCGGCGACGTGATCAGGCAGGTCGTGACCTTCGGCTGAGGCGGCACGCTAGCTGAGGGTCCCGGCGGCGATGGCCACGCCTACCGAGATCAGGATGAGCCCGCCGAGCTGCTCCCCCCGCCGGCCTGACAGCCGGCCTATCCGCGCGCCAAGCTCCAGGCCTACCAGCGACATGGCGACGCTGACCAGTCCGATCAGGATGGCGCCGGTAAGGATGGCCACCTGATAGGTACCCAGCGCGAATCCGATGACCAGGTTGTCGATGCTCAGCGCGAAACCGCTGACCAGCAGCCGGGACCGGCTCGCCGAGCGGACCTGCGTATCAGGCTCGCGGCCGGACCGGATCGACTTGACCAGCCCGTACAAGCCCAGCGCGATGAGCAGGGCACCGCCGACCCAGTGCGTCGCCCGGCCAAGCGCGGTAGCGAACTGCTGGCCGAGGAAGAGCCCGGCGACCGGCATGCCCGCCTCATACAAGCCGAAGACCACCCCGACCCGCAGCCGCGTCCGGTTATCCACGCCGCCGGTGCCGATCCCTATCGCGGCGGCGAAGTTGGACAGCCCTACCGAAAATGCGACGAGTAGGAGGGCGGTCATGGCGACACGCTAGCCAAATTTCGGCGCCGCTAGCGCAGCCGGCTAGCCACCGCGATATTTCTCGGGGATAGTCCCTACCTCGTGCGCAAGCCGGACCCGGTCCGACCGGTAGATGTAACGGGTCATCCGGATCGGCCGGTCGGCGCTGTAGGCGGTCCTGTTGACGACAATCACCGGGGTCCCCGTCGTCAGGTGGAAGAAGTCGAACTCGCGGGCGTCCGGCATCCGGGCGCCGATCTCGTCCATGAAGCCGACTTGCTGGTGACCGTGCTCGGCGAGCAGCCTGATACTGCCCTGGTCGATATTGCCGGCCTGCTCCAGGGCGGTTCCCCTGGCCAGGTCCATCGGAAAATACGAAGCGATCAGTAGCCAGGGCACGCCGCCGATGTACCGCTGCGAGCGGCGGATCACCACCGGTTCCCCTTCGCCGATGTGCAGCTTGGCCGCCACGCCCTTGCCCGCCGAGCTCGTCTCCACGAGCAGCCTGGAGGTCTCCGGCTCGTCCGCGGCCGATCCGACCACCGGCAGCCCGGTGTCGGCATGATGCGAGCCTGGCGAGTCCGTCGCCCCGGACAGCAAGGCGGTGAACGGCCTGGCCGGCTCAAGCACGAACGTGCCCAGGCCCTGGCGGGTGACCACCAGCCCCTGGTTGGTGAGCAGGGCGATCGCGAGCCGCACGGTGTTCCGCGACGCGTCGTAGTCCCTGACCAGGTCGGGCTCGCTGGGGAGCCGTTCGCCAGGGCCGAGCTCCCCGGCGCTGATCTGGTCCCGGAGCCGGTCCGCTATCTGCTGGTACTTCGCGCGAGCCATGACCGTTAGCGGCCCTCCCCGGAGGTGTCCATCTTTCTCACCATCTGGATAGGTGAAATCTACCCCTGCATATCGTTTCAAACATCCAACTGTTTGGTATGAGCCCAGTGAGCAGCAACATCGGTCCGATGCTAGCGGGTAATCCGGCGGCGGCGAAAGCCGGCGCGCGGGGCGATGCGAGCAGCTCCCCGAGCTTCCAGGAGGAAGAAGTGCTGGTCGTCCTGCTAGTGGTCCTCGCCATCGTCGTCGCGGGCCTGCCACTTACTGCCGTGGTACTTGTGACCGTGGCCTGCTGGCGGGAGGAGAGCGCGCGCAGCATGGCCGGGCGGGCGCCAGGCCAGCTGGCTCGCGCCGCCAGGCAGCTGCTGGCTTTCAGCGCCGTCGGCATCAGCAGGCCGGCGTCGCGCGACCGGACCGACAGTCCAGGCGCTGCCGGGCGGCCGCTGGCGCGGACCGGCCCCGGTCACTGAGCTAGCCGGGGGCGCCGCGGCCAGCGAAGCCGCGCTACGCCTCCCTCGGGCCTGCCCAGCCCATAACGGCGAAGCCGATGCGGCTGATCGGAGTGTTCTACGCTTCGGCTATGCGGGTCGCCCTTTGCCAGATACCGGTCAGCTCCGATCCGTCGGTGAACCTCGCCAGGGTGCAGGCGGCTGCCGCCAGCGCCAGCAGGCAAGGCGCCCAGCTCGCGGTGTTCCCCGAAGGGACGCAGGCCCGGTTCGGCACCGACCTGAGAGCAGTGGCAGCTCCGCTCGATGGCCCGTTCTGCGCTGGTTTGCTGGCAGCCGCGCGCGCCAACGCAGTCGCGATCGTGGCGGGAGTCTTTGAGCCGGGGCCCGGTGGCCGCGTCTACAACACGGCCGTGGCCTTCGACGCGACCGGGCAGCTGGCGGCCACATACCGGAAGATCCACCTGTTCGACGCGCTCGGGCAGCGGGAGTCGGAACTGGTGGCCCCAGGCGCTGAGCCGGTCATCGCCGAGCTGGCGGGACTTCGCGTCGGCTTTCTTACCTGCTACGACGTCAGGTTTCCCGAGCAGGCCAGGGCGCTGGCGGTCCAGGGAGCCGACCTGCTGGTGATTCCCGCCGCGTGGGCGGCCGGGCTTTTCAAGGAGGAGCACTGGGTGACCCTGGTGCGGGCCCGGGCGATCGAGAACACCATCTGGGTCGCGGCCGCCGGCCAGGTGCCTGACCCCGCCGAGCCAGCCACCAGCGCGCCCACCGGGATCGGCCGGAGCATGCTCGTCGATCCGATGGGGACCGTACGGATCGACCTCGGGCCGGCCGAGCGCACCGGGGTGGGCGAGCTGGATACCGCGTTGACTGCTCAGGTGCGGGCCGCACTGCCGTGCCTGGCCAACCGCAGGGACGACGTGTTCGGCGCGGTCAGCAGGCCGGGCCGCTAGCCGGCCGCGTGCGGGCCCGCTAGCTCGCTGCTGGACGGCCGCGAGCTCGCTGCCGTCCGCTGCCCAGCGGGCCGACATGAGAACCATTACGCTGGCAGAACGTGACTAGTAGGACATCAGGCGTTCAGCTCAGTCCCCGGAAGGGGCCGGTGATGCAAGCCATCCCTCAGCCGCCCACGGCAACGACGCTCACGGGTGGTTTCCTGCGCCAGCAAGGTGCTTTTACGGGGCGGGTCACCAGGGACGGCTCCAGCGGGCTGCCCGCCCGGCCAGGGCGCTACCAGCTGTACGCGTCGCTGGCGTGCCCGTGGTCGCAGCGCGCCCTGATCGTCCGCAGGCTGCTCGGGCTTGAGCAGGTGATCGGGCTGACCCTGACTGATCCGATCGTCGACGAGCGCGGCTGGCGGTTCCCGCAGAGCCAGGGCGGCCGCGACCGGCTCACCGGCGCGCGGTTCCTTTCGGAGCTCTACCTCGCCACTGATCCCGGTTACGCGGGCCGCTACACGGTCCCTTGCCTGTGGGACGCCATGACTCAGCGGATCATCACCAACGATGCGCTGCAGATCCCCATCATGTTCGAGACGGAGTTCGTTGACTTCCACCGGCCAGGGGCGCCGGACCTGTACCCGGCGGGCCTGCGCCGCGAGATCGACGCGCTCGCCACGCTGATCTACCACGCTGTCAACAACGGCGTGTACAAGGCGGGCATGGCGACAACGCAGGCCGACTATGAGGAAGCGTTTGACGCGCTCTTCGCGACGATGGACGCGATCGAGGAACGCCTCGGCCGGCGCAGGTTCCTGCTCGGCAGCGAGATGTCCGAGGCCGACGTCCGGCTCTTCCCGACGCTGGCCAGGTTCGACGCCATCTACTACCTCCACTACAAGTGCAACCTGCACAGGCTCATCGACTACCGCTACCTGTGGGCCTATGCCCGTGATCTGTACCAGCGGCCGGGCTTCGGCGACACTACCGATTTTGACCAGATCAAGCGGCACTACTACCAGACCCAGGACTGGATCAACCCGTCCAGGATCGTGCCCAAAGGCCCGTTCGTGGACTGGCTCGAGCCGCACGGCAGGGACCACTTGCCGGCGTGACCTGGCGGCGGCCCGCGCGGCGCCGCCACTAGCGACGCAGCCGGGTAGCCTGGGGCAGGGAAATGACAGGTAAACGAGCTGCGGAAGAGGGCGATGTCCGCCGTGTCTTCTGAGTCCCCGCGGTCATCCGCGGATCTCGCCGAGCAAGCAAACGGCCGTTCCGGCGCACCGCCGGCCAGGCCGGCCGGCCAGGACGGAGCCAGCCAGGCCCCGCCGGCCCAGGCCGACGGGACCGCGACTGACTTCGGGCCCAACGAATGGCTGGTGGACGAGCTATATCAGCGCTACCAGGCGGACCCGAGCTCGGTCGATCGAGCCTGGTGGAACTTCTTCGCCGATTACCATCCGCTGCCGCCCCGGCCGCCGCGGGCGGCACCGCGCCAGG
>OBLU010002072.1_pt1 | contig 18575 bp, 14 predicted proteins | sample 1518681 | NCBI WGS metagenome assembly OBLU01 (sample SAMEA3539304, study PRJEB22396) | soil metagenome | biome: tundra; feature: field; material: soil | place: USA | collected 2010-05 | depth 0.15 m | reverse complement strand
GGTACGTTGCCCGCGATCGGAGAGGGATTGTTTCAACAGAGCCTCGTCCACAACGCGTACCAGTGGCACGTGCGAGCCGATTACAACGTAAACCAATCGAAGGACCGGCTCTTCTTTGAGTTCTTCCGTACATTCTCCAATCAATTTCTGGAGGAAGCGCGACCGGTGAATCGCGTGGAGGTGCCAAATTTCGGGGCCTTCGCAAAGGTGGATTGGACGCATACCTTCACGGGATCGCTCATCAATGACGCGTCCATCACCATGGTCCGCGCGCGGGGAAGTCAGGCGGCTCCGAGTCAAGGTTTGGAACTACCGAATGTCAACATTACAGGCCTGGGGGACGGCTTTAATCAATGGGGCGATTCCGGCTGGGTCCACGAAAACTTCGAATGGCACGATGCTCTCAGTTGGCAGCACCGGAAGCATACGATTACCGGCGGAGTGGATATCGATCGTCACCATGACGATGACAACTTTACCAACGCATTGTTGCGGCCGGCGTTTGGTTTTGCGAATTTGCTTGACTTCGCGCAGGATGGGCCGTTTTCCCAAGGCGGTCCACCGGTCAAGGTGCAGACCGGAGCCTTGGCAACGCCGCTCTACCAGGTGATCCGCTGGCTTTATGCGGGTGCGTTCGTTCAAGATGATTGGAAGGTGACTCCCCGCTTCACGCTGAACCTGGGACTGCGATTCGATTACTTCGGGCGCTGGGGAACCGAGCATAACGGAACCACGCCATTCCAATGGTTCACTCCCGGTCCTGGAAACGACTTCGCTTCTCAAGTGGCAAGCGGACGCATGACTCTCAAAGGTGGGTCGGAGGGCTACCTTCTCTACAACCACCCGACTGGCTGGAGCCCGCGAATTGGTTTTGGCTGGGACATTTTCGGGAACGGGAAGACCGCGCTGCGTGGTGGCTATGGGCTTTTCTACAACAATGTTGCAGACGGATCGTGGACCTTCCCATCGCAGGCGAATCCGCCGGACTACGCCTCTCCTTCCTTCGACCTGAACAGTGCAAACCATCCGTTCAGCTATGGAGTGGGAAACGCAAAAGGAAGCGTGTGGCCGCTGCCTCCAGTGAGCTTCCAACTGAATTCTGCCGGAGGAATCCAGGGTCTTCAGGTGTTCACTTCCGGCGTGCAGCCCAACATTGACCAACCGCGCACCCATCTCTGGATGCTGGCGGTACAGCACGATTTCGGACACAACGTAGTCGCAGAATTCGACTACAACGGCTCCCACAGCGACCATCTGTTTATCCAAACTGACGTGAATCGCTTCCCCGATGACCTGATTATCAACAACGGAACACAGACCCGTTTGAATCCGAATTTTGGCCCGATTATCTATGGGCGCACGATCGGTACGGCGGACGGTAACTACGGAAGTTTCATGGTGAGTAAGCGGTTCAGTCGTTCGTGGAGCATGCGGGGCATTTATACCTTTGGAAAATCCACGGACCAGATGAGCAGCAACGACAACGGCACCAACTTCGGAGAGGCTGTGTTTAATCCGCTCGACATCAATGCTCAACATGGTCTGTCGGACTTCGACGTTTCCCGGCGCTTCACCTTAGACAATGTGTGGGAACTGCCGTCTCCCTTTAAATCGGGAATTGGGAAACAGATCCTGGGCGGCTGGCGGATGTCGACCATTGCGGTTTTGCAAAGTGGTCTGCCATTTACGGTCTACACAAGCGCTCCGTTCGCCGCGGTATGGAACGATCCTTCTTGCGCGACTACGGTGACGCCGAGTTGCCAAGTGGTCGGCAACGCTGGCGGAGATTACAATGCTGACGGGTATGGTTACGACGTTCCGAACGCTCCTCCGCCGGGAACTGTGAAGACCGGAAACCGCAGCGATTTCATCACTGGATTTGCACCCGCCTCGGCCTTTCCTGTGCCGGCCCTCGGTCAACAAGGAAACCTGGGGCGGAACTCCTACATCGGTCCGGGATTTGCCAACGTGAATACCGAATTTGCAAAAGTGCTGACGTTTAGAGAGCGCTATACTTTCGAAATTCGGGCCGACGTTTTCAATCTCTTCAACCGCGTAAACCTCACGCAACCAGTGAGCGACCTGTCCAGCGGGCAGTTCGGGAAGGCTACAAGTCAAACGCTGCCGCGTTCGGCACAATTTGGCCTTCGGTTGAGTTTCTAACAGGCCCGTCCCTTGCCTCTCGCGACTTGTCTGGCCAGGCCCGGGCTTGTGGCGGTTGACGTCGCGCAGCATGAGCGCTTTCGGGAGATGGCGTTGAACAAACCGGTCCTTCACCTGCTGATTCAAGTCTGCTTAGCCACATCGCTGATATGGCCCATCTCGGCACAATCACAGATTTCTCCTCGCGCCACAAACGAATCGGTCAAATTGCAAGATTGGAAATTGCAGTCTTCCGCACAAGTAGCTCAAACCGGAGAAGAGATTTCTAGTCCTAGCTTCAGCAACAGAGACTGGCATTCCGCAGTTGTACCGGGGACGGTTCTCGCAACGCTCGTGCAGGACAAGACGATTCCGGATCCCTACTACGGCGTAAATCTACGCAACTTGATCGGTCCCAAGTTCAGAAGTGACAAAATCTTCTCCGAATTGCCGATGGATCCGGACAGTCAGTTTGCGGTGCCTTGGTGGTACCGGACGGAGTTTGCGGTTCCGGAAGACTTCAACGGGAAGGTGATCTGGCTTCACTTTGGAGGGATCAACTATCGCGCTGATGTGTGGGTGAACGGTCAGCAACTCGCCGATGCGGGAACAACGGTCGGTACGTGGCGCATCTATGATTTCAACATTAGTCATTTGGCGAAAGTCGGCGCCCGGAACGCGATTGCCGTGAAGGTCTATCCGCCCAAACAGACAGATGACTTGGCCATCTCTTATGTCGACTGGAATCCTGGATCGCCGGATCGCTATATGGGGCTGTTTCGCGAAGTTTCGCTCTCGACTTCCGGTCCGGTGGCCCTCCGATATCCCGCGGTCCTCGCTCATCTTGATCTGCCTGATACGACGAGGGCCCATCTCACGGTTGTGGCCCGATTAGTAAATAGTACGGACAAGCCCCAAGCAGGAACGCTGCAGGGCAGCTCTGAGGGGGGCCGGTTTTCTCAAGAAGTAGAACTCAAGCCCCAGGAGACGAGGGACGTCATCTTCGACCCCGGTGCTTTCCCTCAACTCAACATTCGCAATCCACGGCTGTGGTGGCCGGCGCAGATGGGAGAACCCAATCTCTATCAGCTGAAAATGAGCTTCTCGATCCACGGGAGGGACTCCGACAGTGTCGAGAGATCGTTCGGCATACGCGAGGTAACTTCGCAACTGGATTCCAATGATCATCGGCTCTTCCTCATCAATGGCAAGAAGTTGCTGATTCGTGGCGGTGGTTGGTCGATGGATCTCATGATGCAGGAGAGCAAGCGGCGGCTGGAGGACGAATTCCGCTACGTGGCAGACATGGGACTCAATACGATCCGGCTCGAAGGAATGTTCGAGACGGAAGAGTTCTTCGATTTGGCCGATCAAAAGGGCATTCTGGTTATGCCGGGGATCTCCTGCTCGTTGTGGGAAACGTGGCCGAAGTGGGGGAAAGAGCAAGTCGACGTAGCCGAACAGTCATTGCGGTCGCAGATCTTGCGGCTGCGGTCCCATCCCAGCATACTTGCGTGGCTGAATGGCAGCGACAATCCTCCTCCACCCGATATCGAGAGAATGTACCTGGCGGTTGAGCGAGAGTATCTCTGGCCAAACCCGGTTATCTCATCCGCGTCGCAGCAGTCCACATCCGTGACGGGGAAGAGCGGGGTAAAGATGACCGGGCCGTACGAGTGGGTTGTGCCTGAGTTTTGGAGTCAAGAGAAAGACGACAATGAAAACGATCGGGGAGGGGCGTTTGGCTTCAACACCGAAACCGGCCCCGGACCTGCGATTCCGCCGATCGAAACCCTTGAGCAGATACTCCCGAAGGAACACTTATGGCCAATCGACGATTGGTGGACCTTTCATGCAGGTCTCGTCGATTTCAAGGACATCCACGTATTCAGAAAGAATCTGGATGCGCGTTACGGTGAGGCTTCGAATCTCGATGACTTCCTGCTCAAGTCGCAAGTGGTGAGATATGAAGCGATCCGGGCCATGTACGAGGCTTTCAGCCGCAACAAGTACACTTCCGCGACCGGCGTGATTATCTGGATGTTGAACAATGGCTGGCCGTCCGTGATTTGGAATCTCTACGACTACGAATTGCGGGTGGGCGGAGGATACTTCGGGGCGAAAAATGCTCTCGAAGGACTGCATCCGATCTACGGATACGATGATCGCGCCATTTGGGTGGTGAACAGCCGATACCGGGATGCAAAGGGGCTGAAGGTTAGCGCTAAAATTTACGATTTGAATATGAAAGAGCGATATTCCCGCCAGGAGAATCTCGATGCGCCTGCGGACAGTTCGAGCAAAGTAGTGACTTTGCCTGAGATCGCTGACTTAACCTCGGTTTACTTTCTGAAGCTGACTGTGACCGACTCTTCTGGAAAACTGGTCGGGTCCAACTTCTACTGGCTTACCAGCAAACCCGAGACGATTACCCATGGAGTCTTTAATATCGAGCAAGGGTTCGCGCAAACCTATGCAGATTTCGGGCCGCTCAATCAGTTGCAGAAGGTGTCCGTAAACGCTGAAGCGCGGACGACAAAGGAGCATGAAGATCTCGTTACACACATCACGTTACGAAATGAAAATAAGACTCTGGCGTTCTTCATACGCCTGAACGTCAGTACCTGTGGCACTGGAAGCGAGATTGTTCCGGTCTTGTGGAGCGACAACTATGTCTCGCTTTTACCGGGTGAGAGTCGGGAAATAAGCGCAACGTATCGCGCTCCTCAAGCAGAACCGGTCCGCGTCGATATCGCTGGATGGAATGTCAACCACCTGGCAACCAGCTGCGCCAATGACTCACACTAGGTGCTGTGATCCGTGCCGATGGGTTCCGGTGTATAACTCAACACAATTGAATTCTCCAGAGGAGAAGTGATGCGCAATCCAAATGGCAGTCGATCGCGGTGGATGATCCTTTTTCTCGCGGCCGCGAATTTCGTGACACCCGTACGAGCCCAGGACACGAAGTACGTTCCCGAGGGCATCTGGGAGCAACCAATGATCGCCGCCCCAGCGTGTTACTCGCCGAAAGATGAGTGGAATCCCGGTGACGGCGAGCGCGCCTGCGAAACCCATGAGGCCTGGCTGAACGACATCACACACTGGCGGGCGGAACGACGAATCAGAATCGGATACAACGGCGCTCGCTACGAGATTCCTGCCTTGCAATGGACTCAACGCAGCTTCATTCAGCCTCAAATGATGGTTGAGGATCGTTATTTCTATGATCCGGTTGCCGGGAAGTACACGGTCGATCGCTATCTCGACGATCTGCATGCGCGCTACGGAGGAATTGACGCGGTACTGATTTGGCCGACGTATCCGAACATGGGCGTCGACGACCGAAACCAGCTCGATATGGTCCGTTCCATGCCGGGAGGGATCGCCGGCGTGAAACAGATGATCGCAGACTTCCATCGCCGCGGCGTGCGCGTATTATTTCCAATGATGATGTGGGATCAGGGAACGCGGGATACGAAGGAACCGTGGCCTGACGCCATCGCTCACCTGATGGCAGAGATTGATGCGGACGGAATCAATGGCGATACGCAGGACGGTATTCCGTTGGCGTTCTTCCAATCGGCCGAGAAGGCTGTGCATCCGCTTGCCTTCCAGCCGGAAGGGACGCCGCACGACGAAGCCGTTGCCTGGAACGTCATGACATGGGGTCAATACAAGTTTCAGTTTGCGCCGTCCGTGGACCGCTTTAAATGGCTGGAACCCCGGCACATGGTCAATATCTCCGATCGTTGGAATCGCGACAAGAACGACGATCTGCAGTTCGCCTTCTTCAATGGTGTCGGATGGGAGAGTTGGGAAAATATCTGGGGAATTTGGAATGGAATCACGCCGCGGGACGCGGAAGCGACGCGGCGGATGGCGACGATGGAGCGAGCGGTCGCCCCGTTCCTTACCAGTGCAGGGTGGGAGCCGTTTTACCCAACGATTTCCTACGGCATTTTCGCCAGCAAGTGGCCGTTGCAGAAAGCAACCCTGTGGACCATCGTCAATCGGAACGAATATGACGTCAACGGCACACAGCTGTCGGTTCCCGCCCTGGACGGAGCGCATTATTTCGATCTCTACCATGGCGTGGAACTCGTTCCTAATATGACTCGGGAAGAGAATTGGGCGCGGCTTACGTTTCCAATCGAGGCGCACGGTTATGGCGCTGTACTCCAGGTCGTGGGCGAGCCCGAGTCGTCTGTCATGCAGTTAATGCAGAAGATGAAGAGCATGACCGCCAAACCGTTGGCCAGTTATTCGAAAGAGCGGACGACTCTGGTTCAGCAAATCGTCGACGTCCCATCTACCAAGCCACGTTCCTCGCCATCGGCGGAGATGGTTCGTATTCCCGGAGGGGATTATTTCTTTGTGGTCGGAGGAATCGAAATTGAAGGCTCTGACGACGTGGGCGTAGACGTCCAATATCCATGGGAAGATTCGCCGCGGCGGTTCCACGAGCATTTCATGCACATCGACGCTTTCGACATCGATAAGTATCCCGTCACCAACAAGGAATTCAAAGCTTTCCTCGATGCAACGCACTATCACCCGAAAGACGACCTCAATTTCCTGAAAGACTGGCAAGGAGGCACTTACGCGCCCGGTTGGGAAAACAAACCAGTGACTTGGGTTTCACTCGAGGACGCTCGTGCCTATGCCGCCTGGGCAGGAAAACGGCTTCCCCACGAATGGGAATGGCAATATGCTCTGCAGGGGCCGGAACACGACCGGAAGTATCCGTGGGGAAGTACTTGGAGACCGGATGCCGTGCCTCTGCCGGACCAAGGTCGAACGATGCATGGTCCTGACGAAGTCTACGCTCACCCTGCGGGAGCAAGTCCGTACGGAGTGATGGACATGGTCGCAAACGTCTGGCAGTGGACGGATGAATATGTCGACGAACATACGAGGAGCGCGATCGTGCGAGGAGGCAGTTATTATCAGCCCCAAGGCTCCAAATGGTATTTCCCGCAAGCGTATCAGAGCAACCAGCACGGCAAGCTGTTGTTAATGGCGCCGAGCATCGATCGTTCGGGCGCCATTGGGTTTCGTTGTGTGACAGACAGTCCTAGGATGCAGTAGTCGGGATTGTCTACAATCCCAACTGAAACTCGGCGTCGAATTTTGTTTATTCATCGCGCATTCGCCATCCGCTCCCTTGGGTAAAAGTAATTGCAACCTGCTTTTGCGTTTCTCAGAGGGAGAACGTTTTCCGTTTTCTTTGCGGGTAATTGGTTTTCATCTGCACAGCCTCTGGCTTTCCAGCGCGGTACAAACCCACGCGGCGTATCGCACCTCCGGTAAGCCGAAACTCGCCACTGTCTGCGGGCCCCCGTTGTAGGCAAATCAAAGGGGCCAAGTAAGTCTGGACTATGCACAGGCGATTTCCGCTGAGTGCAGACACTTGCGAGTAGCGGCAATCCCCCTGCCAGGAACAGGTACTTCGAAGAAATACGCGAGTAATCGATTGCATAGCACTGAAGCCTTATCCCGTCCGGCGAGTCAAGTGAAATATCCAATAAATATGAAATTGCCTCTAATAATCCTCTTGACATGGAATCGTCGCGGAGTATTATTTTGATGGTTGAAATGTAATCGATTTCATATTCGAAACCTTAATTCACCGATGGCCAGCTTTTCTGGGACCGTCGCACGAAGTATTCAAGTTTTGCGTAGCCAAAATTCGGTCAAAGAAGGAAATCACTTGAAAATCGTCAGGGCTTGGGAAGAAAAGGGCGTTGAGATTCCCGCACCTTATCGACGCCACATTAAGGTGCTCTTCGCTCCAGATAAAGAAGGGGTCGAGGAACTCACATTCAGTCATGCCATCCTGCCGCCGAATGGTCGTACGGACTATCATCGCCACGATCGGGCGGAGTTGATTTACGTCGTCTCGGGCAACGGAATCTGCGTGCACGAGGGCGAGGAGACGCTGGTGCAGGAGGATGTCGCCCTTTGGGTGCCGGCGGGCGAGCAGCATCAGTTGGTCAATACCGGGGACGTGCCGCTGAAATTGGCCACGGTTTTTGTCCCAGCGTATAAGGCCCGCGATAACTATGAGCGTTGTCTGAAAGCGGCAGAGGCCGAGGCCGGCAAGCGATAACATGCGCCTCGGCATTAGTTCGTGGACGTTTCCCTGGGCAATCGGAGTCAGAGGGTTTCCTGCGCCGGTTCGACCGATGAGACTAGCGGACTTGCTGGAGGCTGCCGCCGCATTGAAAGTCGGGGTTGTGCAGGTGGCAGACAATTTACCGCTTCACGAATTGGATTCGGGCGAGCTTCGTGAGGCTCTTGATCAGGCCGTCAGTTTGGGTCTTACGATCGAAGTCGGAACGCGAGGTATTGAGCCAACCCACCTGCTTCGCTACCTGGAGATCGCGGCCGAGTTTAAAGCGGTCCTGCTTCGGACTCTTACCCACGCGGCCGGATCGCAACCTTCGCTGGCGCAGGCAGAAAAATGGATCCGTGAAGTGCTGCGGGAGTTTGAGATTCGGGGCGTTACGCTCGGCTTGGAGAACTATGAAGCGCATTCGTGCCGCGATCTTGCAACGCTGGTATGCAGACTCGAAAGCAGTCATGTCGGCATTTGCCTGGATACCGTGAACTCTCTTGGGGCTCTAGAGACGCCAGAATGTGTCGTTCAAACTCTGGCTCCCTTAACCGTGAACCTCCATGTGAAGGACTTCGACATCGAGCGCGCGCCGCACAGGATGGGGTACACGGTCCGCGGGGTGCCGGCCGGTACTGGCCAGTTAACGATTCCGTGGCTGCTAAAGCAGATGCCGTCCGGCGGGAACATCTCGGCCATCCTGGAGCAGTGGCCGCCGCCGGGAGAATCCATCGATGCCACCGTCTCGATGGAGCGGGAATGGGCGGAACGAGGGATTCAATACCTTCGCTGTTGTGGCTGTACCTAGAAGAACGGTTGAGGTTTCAGGGTTTTGGGTTTCTATTCGCAGGAGGTCGACCATGATGCGACGCAGTGTTAGAGGTTCGGTTTCCCAGCAGTGTTTCTGCGCTTTGATTTTCATCCTCCTTGCAAGTTCCGCATTCGGGCAGGCGGGCCGCGGAAGTATCAGTGGCTTGGTGACCGATCCAACCGGCGCCGTCGTGCCCGGAGCCCAAGTGATTCTGCTGAACAGCGCAAATGGAGTCACGCTGCATACTGTGACCAGTGCAGGGGGCGTATACACGTTTGTATCACTCAACCCGGGCGTCTATAAGGTGACCGCGAGCCTGAGCGGCTTTGAGAGCGTCGCGCATGAAAATGTGAACGTCACCGTCGATTACGTGAGCACGGTCAATGTTGCTCTGCGCGTTGGGTCTGTGACGGATACGGTCACGGTATCGCAGGGTGTCGATTTGGTCGAAACCAGTAACTCAACTGTCGGCCAGCTCATCTCCGCCGAAACCATTGATCGCGTCCCGATGTTAACGCGCAGTGTGTATGAGCTTGTACAGCTCTCGGCGGGCGTAACTGCCGTGAACGGATCAGCGAATTCTTCCCAGTCGAATATTGTCCAGAACATCTCAAACGGATACCCGAACGTGCCGTCCTATACCAGTGGTTGGGCCGGTAACAATTTCGGCGCGATCACCAATACCATCAACTCGCCGCGTCAGTTGCAGTTTGGATTGAGATTTACGTTCTGATGCAACCGTAGAAAGCTGCTCCTGGTAACGATCATCCGTGGTGGAGCAGGATGCTAGAGCTGGTGTCGATTTCCAGAGGAGATCCCGGACGTGTCCGGAATGGCCGTCAATCCCGCCGACGATCCGCAGCTCCGGCACAATTCACTCGGGCTTGCTGAGTTGGTGTTTCATGCGATCACGCACATCGGACCGGCGACCAGCGTGGTCTTCATTTTTCCCGCCATCGCTCTTCAGGCTGGACCGGTCATGCCGCTTTCCTTCCTGCTGACGACCATTGTGTGTATGTTCGTCGGGAGCACGGTCTTCGAGTTCTCGAAGTATGTTCCGTCCAGCGGTGGTTACTATTCGTTCGCCACGCGTGGTCTTGGAAGCCGTAGTGGCTTCATGGCCACCTGGAGCTATTTGATTTACGAGATCATCGGCGCGGCGGCCGCCGTAGGTTTTCTTGGCTATCTAATCTCCGACACATTGAGAGTGGAGCTGCATCTGAACGTTCCATGGTGGATCTTCGCCTCGGTGACAACGGCCTTGATCTGGGGGCTTACGCACCACGGCATTCAGCTGTCGGTGCGGATCACTACGATCCTTGGCGGCCTCGAAGTGCTCATCATATTGGCCCTCGGAATCACTTTTCTGACTCACCCCGGCCCTGGTTCCAATTATCTTGCGCCCTTGACGCCCGCTTCATCGCCCCATCACTTCGGGGGCATCCTGGCCGGCATGGTCTTTTCTGTCCTCGCACTTGCAGGGTTTGAGGCTCCGGCACCACTCGCCCAGGAGGCTCGCCTCCCGGGTAAATCTATTGGCCAGGCAGTCATGCTCTCACTGGTCAGTATCGGGATCTTCTACATCTTCATGTCATACGCGAGCGCGATCGGCTGGGGTACCGGGAACATGACCTCCTTTGCGGCTAGTCCGAATCCTTATTATGTTCTGGGGCACTCGCTGTGGGGAGCGGGCTGGTGGTTCGTCCTTCTGGCCATCACCAACTGTGCCGTTGCTGTTGGTATCGCGTGCACGAACTCCGCGTCGCGTGTGATGTACACGATGGGTCTCGGCGGTACGCTGCCCGCCAGTTTCGGGCGGATCCATCCTGTCCACCGCACGCCTTCGTTTGCGATTGCCTGTGCCCAGATCGTTGGAATGATCGCGATCCTTCTGGTCGGCCTGATATTGCGTCCCGACTATATCTTCAATTTCCTTGGAACGATTGCTACGCTCGCAGTCATCATTCTTTATGTCATGGCTAACCTGGCTCTCACCGGGTATATGCTGCGCGAGCAAAGGGCTGATTTTACCGTATGGCGGCACTTGCTGATTCCCTGCGCGGCGACACTCGTTCTCATTCCCGTCTTCTTTGTCACGGTCTACCCGCTTCCCGCCTGGCCCTACAATTTGACACCGTATTTGTTCCTGATATCACTCATTGCCGGTTTCGCGTTTATGGAGTGGCGCGAATGGCGCAACCCCGGAGCTCTTCAACGAGGCGCAAGGATGATCATTCGCAGTAGAAGCGCCGGTGAGGCGGACTCTCAAGAATTGAATGCCGCAATTTCGGATAGCGAAGGTCGTGAGTTCGTGGAGAAACGATGACCGAGCGAATGCCAATTCTTGCGGGCGATGTGGGCGGCACCAAAGTTCATTTGGCCCTCTACGATTTGACGGACGGCAAACTCGGTCACATTCGCGACCAACAATATCGCGCCAGTCAATACTCCGGGCTGGAGGAGATCGCGGCAGAGTTTCTCGGCGCGGACAAGGTCACGATGGCCTGTTTCGGCGGCGCGGGTCCGGTGCGGGACGGGCGTTTGCGGATCACCAACTTGCCGTGGACGCTCGACAACCGTGAACTTGCCGCCGGTCTGAAGATCGAGAGTGTTTGCCTGATCAACGACTCGGAGGCCAATGGATACGGCCTTGCCCAACTATCAGCCGAGCAGATATTTACCTTGAACGAGGGCCACGCCGAGCAGCGGGGCAACCGCGCGCTCATCGCGGCTGGGACCGGCTTGGGCGAAGTCTATCTGGTGTGGAACGGACATCGCTACGTCGCTTATCCATCCGAAGGTGGCCACGTTGACTACGCGCCACGCAATGAGGACGAGTTTGGCCTGCATCGGTATCTGTCGCAGAAGTACAAAGGTCGGGTCAGCTATGATCGCGTCGTCTCCGGCATAGGGCTGACCAACATCTATGAGTTTCTGCGCGACGTTCGCGGCATGGAGGAGTCGCCAAAGCTCGCTGCACGCATCGCCGCTGAGGACCCGAATGCCGTCATCAGCGAACTGGCGCTGGCGGCTGAAAGCGAGATTTGCGAGAAAGCGATGCATATGTTCGTGTCCGCCTATGGCGCCGAAGCCGGCAATCTGGCGCTCAAAGTCCTGCCGGCCGGTGGTCTTTATGTGGGAGGCGGCATTGCGCCTCGCATCCTCGAGAAGCTCAAAGACGGCACGTTTACAAAAGCCTTTACGGATAAAGGCCGCCTCACCGACGTTCTCGTCAACGTGCCGGTACACATCGTTCTTGAGAGCCGTGCTGCGCTGCTTGGCGCAGCAGCATATGCCGCGGATCGCGCCGCCGAACTCAAAGCTGCTGCGCCACGCACGGCCTTAGTGAAGAAAGAAACTGCGATCCGGAGAGAAGCAAGCTAGAAGATCGGTACCAAATACAGGAGATTTCGATGACAGCGAAACTCGCACTCTTGACCGTTCTCGCCATTCTTGTCACACCGCACCTCTGCGTAGCGCAAACTTACACTCCTCCTCCCGAGTCGGCCGGCGGATGGCGATCGACGAAGTCTCCGGCAGAAGTGCGTTCTCTGGCGGGCATGGATCCCGACAAGTTGGACTTAATTCGAGATAAGTTTCTACAACTGTTCGCAGGACCATGGCAAATCGTGGTCATCCGGAAGGGCTACCTCGTTGCGGAGTGGTACGGCGTTCCGACGATGCCGACCACAACGTTTGATGGTTGGTCCTGCACCAAGTCGTCGACGGGAATCGCGTTCGGGTTGTTGCTCGACGACAGCCGCCACCACAAACTACCCAAGGACGCGCAGATCGATCTCGATACTCCGATCTACGACTATGTGCCGGAGGGTTTCCCGCTCACCGATCCAGAGAAGAAGAACATCAAATTGCGGCATGTTCTCTCCATGACCTCGGGAATCCCAGGCGAGGACCATGGGGTGATCGGCCTTAGTGCGGCGCCGGGAGGTGGCGACTTCGAGATTGCTCTGGGAAAGCAGCCGAACCGTTTCGGAAAGTGGGCCTCGAAGCTGACCAGTGAACCCGGGACGGCTTGGGAATACTCGGATACCGGCTTTGCACATCTGTCGCTCTTCTTCTACCACGCAACCGGGCGGGAACTCTTCGATTTCATGAAGGAGAGAGTCTTCGATCCGATTGGTATCGAGAATGTTGGCTGGGACAAGCAGGGCGGCGTAGGCGGCAACATCGGACCGCACACCAATCCACATAGTGGATTGCGTTTCTCGGCACGCGACTTCGCCCGACTGGGCTACCTGATGGCGCACGATGGTAAATGGCAAGACAAGCAGATCGTTCCGCACTGGTGGATTGAACTCGCTACCAAGAGCTCGCAGCAATTGAACCCCAGTTACGGATACACGTTCTGGGTCAACACAGATGGTGTGCTCTGGCCAACCGCACCAAGAGATACCTTCGCCTTCCGGGGGTTCACGGCCAGCAGACTTTATGTCGTGCCCTCTCTCGATCTGGTGGTTGCGAGGCTGGGATACGCGCCTCAAAACTGGGGAGAAGAGAACCTGTTGCCGGGTATTCTGGCCGCCATCATTGACCCGGCCACCAAGAAATGACGATGAACAAGAGCGGACAATGCGTACGCTACGCAGAATAATCGCAGTCGCGATCTTCTTCACGCTGGCGGCGACGGGTTGGGCCCAATGGTCAGAAGCGGAACGGACCGTGGTGCGGATTGAGCACGACTACGAGGTCGATCCGAACATTACGTACCGTGTCGCCAACAACTACGAGGCCAAGCTCGATGTCTATCGCCCGCAGGAAGCAAAGACGCCTGTGCTTGTGATGTATATCCATGGCGGGGGCTGGCTCGCCGGTACCAAGGAAGAAGCGGTTCTCAACACGCTCCCTTACCTGCAGATGGGCTTTGCCGTCGTGAACGTGGAGTATCGGCTCGGCAAAGTTTCGTTGGCGCCCGCGGCCGTGGAAGATTGTTTGTGCGCTCTCCACTGGATTGGACGAAATGCGAAGAAGTACAACTTCGACCTCGGCAAGGTGATCGTGACCGGCGCTTCGGCGGGAGGGCACCTGGCGCTGACGACGGCCATGATTCCAACTTCTGCTGGATTCGAAAATGAATGCGTTTCTCTGGATGACGAAGACTGGCAAGGTCCATGGACCGCTGCCCGTCCCAAAGTCGCGGCAGTCATCAACTGGTTTGGAATTACCGATGTGGCGGATATGCTGCAGGGCCCGAACCTCCGGTCATACGCGATTTCATGGCTCGGCAGCGTACCCAATCGTGAGGACCTAGCCAAGCGCCTCTCGCCTCTTAACTTACGTGCGCCCAGGACTTCCTCCCATTCTTACCATTCATGGCGATGCCGACGCGAACGTTCCCTACTCACACGCCACGCGGTTGCACGAGGCCCTGAAGAAGGCGGGGGTGCGGAACCAGTTGCTGACGATTCCGGGCGGCAAGCACGGAGACTTTCCTGTCGAACAGGAGATTCGGGCGTTCGAGACCATCCACAGTTTTCTAGCGGATCTTGGGATTACAGCGGTCACGAAGCAGTAGGACGATCTTGTACGGGTAGATTCCTCGCTCGTTGCGAGCTTTCGTATGGTTGCGCTACTCCTCTTTGCCAGACGTTCAAATTTGTAATATTCGAATCCCCAATCATCCAAGGTCGTGAAAAGCTTTCGAAGAAAACTCAGCACTTCCGGATTACTGGAATCAAAGGGCAGGGGTTTGATAGTCATGAACGATGGCGTCTTCTTTTGAGCGCAAGTACCAATCGGGATGCTGATCGACCGCGCCCGCGTAAGCGTTAGGAACAAGCCATAGGCCGGCATGGAGGCCTTTGGACTTTATGTAGTTCGTCAGCCATTGTGGGCCGTGCGGGAACTTTTCTTTGTTCCAGTTCTCAATCCAATAGTGCTCACCCTGTGTGCCCTGGTCATACCCATCATCGAGCTGAATGAACTGCAGTCCATAAGGTTTGAGATTCTTCGCCAGCCAGTCCGTATTTTGTACGATATCGTTCTCGGTCACGTCTCGATAATAGGCAGTCCAACTCGACCAGACCACGGGAGCAGTCTGGAAATATGAATCGTCCAGAGGAGTGTAAGAAGGTACGCCCAGAACCTTCGTATAGTAGTCGGGAATCAGGCGGATCATGGCATTCCCGGGAACCGGGACCGCGGTGCTAAGAGTGGTCGAGATCTTCACGGTGTCGTGACTGATCTCAAACGTCCAGGCAGAGATGGGGTGCGCCGCATGCAAGGTCAACACCGACTGACCACTCGTCTCCAAGGACCAATCAGTCAAGGCGGAAAGGCCGCGCACATCCTCGACATTGATTCGAACATCCTCCAAGAGCAATCCCAGGTTGTCCTGTGCGATGCTCAGCACAGCCCGTTCGCGATCTGCAGTGATGCTCCACCCCTGACTGCGGATCACAACCGGTGCCCCTGCCGCGGCCCTACTCGCAACCAGTGTCAGAACTGCCACAGCTAAAAAAGAGAACCGGCCCATTGTTCCTCCATTCGGTTCGGCCAACGTCTGGCTCGTCTCAGACGTTTCTGAAAGGTTGTGAGAAAAACTCGTCGATGGCGCCGGATCTGCTACGTGGAGCGCTCGTACAATGTGAACCGAGGTCGCGGAACGGGTGCGCCCGATTCGATCAGGTTCGGCTCCTGAATCAGACTTCTGGCTGGCTCGATGTACTTCCAACAACCCAGCGCGACAACGTTGAGAAATGCAGCCAGATAAAAATAGGTCCTTGAATTGCCGGTCCAGCCAAGGAGCAGAGGAAACAGCATTGAGCTAGCCAATGAACCCAATGCGCCCATCGTATTCATGGCCGCAGAGAGTGTTCCCGAGTACCTGCCACCCACATCGCAGCAGACAGGCCAACTGCAACTCACGGTAAGGTCCAGCCCGAATGTCGCCAAAGCGAAACAGGCTACGAACCATCGCGGAGAAGGCATGAAGGGAGCCGCGAGCACACTTGCTGTAGCCAGACCAAACCCCAACATGGCGGGCAACCGCCGCGATAACCTCCACCGTCCCCGCCGATATATCCAATCGACGGCTGTGCCTCCGCCCCACATGGCAACCGCGCCACAGCACAGCGGAATGCTGGAATAGATCCCGGCTGCGTTACTCGTGAGACCGTAACGTGTTCTCAAGAAGGGCAACAACCAACTAAAGCAAACGAAGAACGTAAACTGGGAGGCGAAATACTGATAGAGAATGAGATAGAAGTTTGGGGATTCGAGGAAGGCTCGCCAAGGAAATTGCTCTTTGATTGCGGGAATGTTCCGGGCCGGGGGCGAAATAACAGTTGATGGGTGCCCGTTCGCCTCGGTCGCCGGTTCATCACGAAACCACCAAAACCAGATTCCGGCCCACAGCACACCGAAGACTCCCAGGAGCACGAAACTCTGTCGCCAGCCCAACCACGCCACACAAACAGGGGCAAGCACCAATCCAACAGCTGCTCCTAATCTCGAGCCCATATTCAGGAGGCCAAGAGCCAGCCCGCGGTCGCGCGGAAGCGTCCAATTGTGAAGGGCGCGCGTAGCCTGCGGAAATACACCGGCTTCCGCGAGGCCAAACAGGAATCGGATCGCGACCAGCGCAGCGATTCCATAGGCAAGCCCAGTGCACAGCGTGAACACCGACCAGAAGAATACGCTGAGAGCGAGGGATTTCCTTGGTCCCCATCGGTCAGCCAACAAGCCGCAGGGGACCATGAACACGGCATAGCCAAAGGCGAATGCGCCGAAGACCAGACCAAACGTTAAGTCGCCAATGCCCAAGTCGCGGGCCATCTCGACTTTGGCGCCAGAAATACCGATGCGGGCCAAAATCGTCAAGAAGGAAACGACCACCAAGGTACATACGACGGTCCAGCGCTGCCGGCTGGAAGCTGAAGACGGACTAGCGGATTGCGGAAGGCTCATGGTGATGGGTGCTTTCGAATCCGCAAGAAGATCGCACGATGAGTCGCGTTTCGAGCACCACTTGCCGCCGAGGCAAGGCCGGTTCACGAATGCGCGATAGCAGCAACTCGGCGGCCGTCCGGCCCACGTCAAATGCAGGCTGCGCAACGGTGGTCAGCGGAGGACGCAGGGACATGGCCCATGGCATTTCGTCGAATCCTACGATCGCGATGTCCTCCGGGATCGCGAGATGGCGCTCGTGTATGGCTTGCAGGGCCCCCAGCGTCAGCAAATTACTTCCGGCAAATACCGCGGTGGGAGGGTCGGACAATTTCAAAAACTGCTGCATAGCGGAATAACCTTCTGACTGTTTGAAGGCGCAGTGGACGACCAGGCTTTCATCTAGACTGATTCCGGAATCGCGCAGTGCATCTTCGTAACCTGTTTGCCGATCGCGCGCGGTCGAAAACACGATAGGACCGTTGATGATGCCGATGCGTTTGTGGCCAAGCTGAATCAAATGCGAGGTCGCAGCATGGGCACCCTCTTGATTCGCGACCGTAACCTGATCCCCGAGCGACCGAGCAACGTCGCGCGACACAGCCACCAGCGCCATGCCGGCTCTCCCTAGTTCCTTATAAAGTCCGGAAGGCGCACGGCTGGCAGCGAAGATCAGGCCACTTACACCATCGGCTCGGAATACCTCTAGACGACGGGACTCCTGATCGGGATCCTCATTGTAGCTAGCCAAAAGCAGCGAATAGTCGGTCTTTCCAAGCACGTCTTCAATTCCGCAAACCAGACTTGTGAAGAACGGATTCTCGATGTCCGGAATCAGTACTCCGACAGCGCGACTGGAACGTACTCGCAGGTCGCGCGCGGCGCGGTTCGGGCGATAGGAGAGCGACCGTGCTGCCTCGAGAATTCGCGACCGCAACGGTTCCCGAACGCCTGCCGAACCAGACAGAGCCCGTGATACGGTTGCACTAGAAACACCAGCACGCTTTGCGACTTCCTTGACGGTCGGGGCCGAGGACTTTGGTTTGGATAAGTCTTTCTTGTTCATGCGGCGTTCAAACAGTGGAAATGTAATCCAAGAAGTCCAGACGAGCGATAGATTTCTTGATTTCCACGCATCGAGCTTATAATGAAATCCATTACATCAATTGTAGATACGCTTAAACGCCCCGCCCTGTCAAGTGACTTGATCCGCAACTGTCCCAAATAAGCAATTGAAAACACATATTTTATAGATTTATCAGTAAGATTCTTTGACACCTCGCGGATCAGTGCGATATAAATCTGTTTCGGAGCCATATGTGTAATCGATTGCATTGAATTGAGAGTTTCCCGGGACACTATCCGAAAATGAACATGCTTGCTGATTCGAGAGTGATTGAAGGCCCGTTGGAGCGCCCTCCTACGCTCCGCTTGACGACACATATTTCAGCAGCGCCCGAGCGTGGATCGCCACGCGGTCGCCCCTCATCAGGGTTCTGTCCCGCTGGCGACGGTCGTAATACTGCGTGCATTTCCCGATCAGCTAGTCCAGCCCCGCCGCGTCAAAGCCCGATCCCTTCCGGCAGAGGGGAATCTTCC
>OBLU010002070.1_pt1 | contig 18582 bp, 43 predicted proteins | sample 1518681 | NCBI WGS metagenome assembly OBLU01 (sample SAMEA3539304, study PRJEB22396) | soil metagenome | biome: tundra; feature: field; material: soil | place: USA | collected 2010-05 | depth 0.15 m | reverse complement strand
CTTTTTTTTTTAATGATACGGCGACCACCGAGATCTACACTCTTTCCCTACACGACGCTCTTCCGATCTGCCTGCAAGCTCTACCTGCCTCACCCATCCTGCCAAGTGCCTGTGCCCCAGTTGCTCAATGAGCGCCCAGCCATCGTACTGCCCGGTGTCGTCGCTTTGTTCTGACGTGCCTCCGACAATCTTCATAACATCGACCATCGCTAGCTCTCCTCGACCCTGGGCTCGATCTGGTCGTCGTCCCAACGGGCCTCATTTTCGGTGTCGTCGTCTGGTTCGGTCTCTCGTGGGACTGCTCCCTTCGTGGCGATCTTCTCGGCTAGTCCCCTTATGGCCCTTTCGCCGCCGTCCGTTGCGTCTAGGATCGAACTCGGCAACACGTTGAAATCCCCGGCGTCGGGCTCATCGGCTGCCTCCCGGAGGAACGTGTCCATGTGGAGTTCGAGGTCGTTCAGTTCGCGGTTCGTCGCCAAGACGAAGCCGTGATACTGACCTTCGTCGAGCCAACTGACTGAGACTACGACCGAACCGATGCGCGGTGGCTCCTCCGGCTCTTCGTGGAGTAGTCCGATCTTCACGAGTTGCTCAGGGGTGAAGGGCCTGACTTCGGCAATGGCCCGTGCGTATTGCCGGTGGTACTCGTGTTGGTCCGCCGCCTGTGCCATCCAATCTGGATGGGCCGTGATCCAATCATTCACCTTGTCGGTTACCGCTTCACGCTCCACCGACGCCAAGCTCTCGTGCAACTCGACGAGGATGTTCGCGTGGCTCCATCCATCCCACTTCCCCAATGGCAGCCGCTCCACATCATGGCCGTCATACCCCCTGAATGCCCCCGTGTCGTCCATTTGCGTGTCGGTCGGGGGTTTGGGCGCCCTGGGCTCTCCCTGCGGCACCTGGGCGGTTGCGGCGTCGGTCATCGCTGCCTCCTCGTCGCTTGATTTCCTATGCTCTCGAATACTTGCGCGATCTCTGGCCACATCCCGCGTTCGACCATGCCCTCGATGGCCGCTCGGAACCCTCGGGCTTTTTGCTCTTCGACAACCTCCGGGAAACTTTCCAACAGTACGCCTATCTCGTGGCCGGTGACTTGGCGTTGGTCAGTCATGTCCTGATCTCCTCCCACTCCTTCGTCACGTCTCTGATGGCCTCTGCCGTTCCAATTTCTCGGCCTCTTAACGTGTCCATGAGCCATTGAATGGCCTGTTCGTAACTGGAGGCGCCCGTGATTAGGTCGTACAGAGATTCCGCCTTTGTGCGAAGCGCCGCTTCCTCGCCTGTGTTTCCCAGTAATATCTGAGCCGCGATATCGTCCCATGCCTCATTGCCTGCCACCTGCTCATTTGCTGCATTCCCGGTTTTCTCGCTCATAGCCTGATCTCTTCCCACTTCGATTCAAACGACCTCCTGTCCTGCGTTCTGAATCCGTTGCCCTCTTGGATGACGTAAGTGCCGGCGCTGATACTGTACGGCATCCAGCCTTCGTGTGTCTCCAACACCAATTCCTGCTCGGGGTCCGTGGGTATTATCTTGGCGTCCATGAAAGTCGCTAGCTCCTCGTCGTTGTCGCCGGTGCAGAGCACGGGCGTCGATGCGGCGCTCGTGTCCCACTGGGCCGTAAGTTGCCACGGTCACCCCTCCTGTTCTACTCGGAAGTCGTTGGGGGGCACGTCCGAACTGAACTCTTGGGCGGCTTCCTCCCACACTTCCGCATTATTTGGTGCCAGTGCCTCGATTAGAGATTTGTCCATTGACAACAGGGCTGCATCCCGGCGCTGGACATACTCAGAGATCGCCCCCCTGGTGGTTACGGGGCGGTTCATACGGGCCTCAGATCGAGGTCGATGATGGTTCGTACAGCCATCGCAGCTACCTGGATCAGCTCGTATCGCATGGCGACGGGTGTTCGATTCTGCGGCTTCTTCTTGCACTCGTCCCAGAACTCCTCCAATTCTTCGAGGATCACGGCGTATGCCTCGTGCTGGTTGTTCATCGGCGGGAACTTGCTTGGGCTCGGCTAACCCCGTCGATGATGTACGGGCAAACGTCCGCGGGATTTACTTGTCTCACGGTCGGGGCGCGCTGCTCACTTGCTGTCATGCTGCCTCCTTTTCATGAAGTTCTATATACTGCGACTCGGCATCGACGAACAGCCGCCATCGGTAAGGCCAGGCTTCTTCGGGCAGGCTATCCATTCGGTTCAGTTCGGCTCTCATCCAGTTCTCTATCTCTCCTGCGTTGGCATTGGGTGCTGGATAATCGGGAGGCAAGGCGTGAAGTAGTCGGGGCTTGGCTTCTCGGATGGATGCAATAACTCCAGCCTCCAATTCCGTGCCCTGGGGGGTAAGCATGGTGATCTGGTTCCCGCTGATCCGCCAACGGGAGCCACCGGCCAGTATCGACTCAATGAGCCTCATGAGTTCGGTCATTCGTAGCGTTCCGTGATCGTCATCTGTCAACCCCCTACCTCCCGATCCTCAATTCCGATTGTTCGCATTTCTATTTCCCCCCTTAGATAAAATTCCTTGAGGGAATTTATCAATTCCATTCCCCTCAAAGGGTATTATTTGATTTCACGCAACGTGCGTGTAATGGCTAATTCAAAGGGCTAACTCGTTGTATCCCTGCGTGGAATCGCGATTGGACTCTGCTCCAGTTGATTCCACGCGCGATTTAACGCGACCCCACAATAATGGCGACCGGCCGGAGGTGCCGGTTTCTTTCTTTCCTTGACTGGCAAACATGTCTGAATGGCGGCGAAGAGTGGTGTCCACGCAACGTGAAGTGAGTCCGGTTTCCTCTGCGATGTCCTTGATGGTCATGGGGGTTTCGAGTGCTACCCACACTTGGTGTTGGGCTGATGTCTGAGTGCGAAACTTCTCCACATGGTCGGCATCGCCCTCTTGAAATGTCACGGCGCCGTCCTCGTCTTCGAAAGTGATCCGTAGACAGATCGGTTTAGGCTTCCTGCCGTCATTCACCTTTCGACACCTGAGCCAAACGTCCACCTCGTCTGATTCCTCTTGCTGCTCGCGTTCCACGTGCCACGTTCTCCGGGCTAGATTGTGCCAGAAGGTGCTGCCGAAGGGCTTGAGCGTATTCCCGTCTCCGCTCTTGGTCTGGTGGGCAATGAGGAGGGTCGGGATACCGATGCGCTTGATCGCGTTGTCGAACTCGATGGCCGAACTGGACTCTTCGGGCGGCCCCCCGCAGGCTGGAGCGGCAGAATCGACGATCATCCAATTGATGCCTTCGGCCTCTATCTTGGACTTGATCGGTTCCCACTGGTCTTTGAAGGGTATGCCATTGGCTGCCCAGTAGATAATGTCCGACGGTATCGGGTCGAACCCCGTTCCGGCCATGACCCGTTTGCAACGACGTCGGAAGTTGATGGCCGAGTCTTCGTAGTCGATGTATATCACTTTGGAATTTGGTGTCTCGAAACGTCCGGCAGCCGTGGTTCCATTGCATGCCGCTAAAGCAAGCATGAGAGCAAGGTAAGACTTGGATACTCCTCCGTCGCCAAAGATTATAGTGACGCCATTGAGGGGCATGAGCGGTGGGATTAGGTACAGTTCTCCCAGTCCTTCGGGGATGTCTGAAGCTCGTACCCCCCGGTCTTGGTGTAGGAAGGATTGGCGCGCTATGGAGCACGCCGTGGTTATGACCTTTAACCATCCGTTCTTGTCCTCTCCCGGCGGGCCGTACAGGTTGTCGAAGTCTCTCCGTAGGTCTTGGCGGCCTCCGAATGAATCGATGTTCAGCCGTTGAGAGTAGGGGTATCGTCCCATCCCCGGGAATGTCATGGTCAGGTGCGTGTTCAGGTCGCGCCTAGATTTCTCCATCTCTGAGAAATCGAATGTGACAGGAACATCTCCAGGCGCCACGACAGTCACCCGGATAGAATCTTGCCCCATGAACTCCACGGTGGGTTCGTGAGGTCGTAGTGCTGCGAGATCCTCCGATTTCCCGCCACCGGAGAAGTAGTCGCAAGCATCTCCCTTCTCAGGCAAGGCAACGGCCAAGGACACGTATGATACCGACTTGGCCGCGCCCTCCAGTTTGGCCTCCAAGAGGTTCATGAGCATTCGTCCTTGACCGTCATTGTCAGGCCATAAGATCACATCTCGGCCCTTCAATGGTCCCAATGCCTCGCCAAAATCCTTCTGTGCGGCCCCGCCCGCTAGCGAGACCGCCATCAGTCCGACTTCCCAACAAGCCTCCGCACATTGCTCGCCCTCAACCAGATAGACTGGCCCGGTGGTTCCCTTGAGTCGTTCTGCTCCGTACAAGGGCATGTCGCGCATCTTGAGGCCTGATTCCTTCAGCCAGCCTTCGATGCCCGGCTTCCGCCAGGTGAACCACTTCTCGCTTGCGCCTTCCCATCGCGCCTTGTCGGCAACGTGGAGTCCCTCCTCATCCCGGTAGCGATAGCCTTTGACTAACTTGCCATCGCGCTTACGCTGTCGGTGGGCCGTGATGCTGAGGGGTTTCTGTTCCTCCTTGCGGGTCAACTCAAAACCGCGCCGCACCAGTTCATCCGCGACCGCCTCTTGATCGCATCCCGTGAAACATTTAGCCAATACTTGGTCGCCGTTTGGCGTGAGGTGAAGTGATGGGTGCTCATCGGGCGAGTGAATGACGCAATGCACCATCCACTGCCCGTTGGGGCTTCGTTTCCCGCCTAGGGCATCTCCGATACGATCTGCCTGTATTACCGCCCACGTACCGTCAGCCATCAGGAAAGCCGTCGTGAAAGCGACGCACGGAAACTGCCCAAGGCCACGATCACAAGCCAAAGGCAGATGGCTGCAGGCCCTGGCAGTGTCTCCCAGGCGACCGTCAGTGCTGCGCGGTTGCTCGGGAGTATCCCAACGTGGCGATTCGACAATGGCCGATAGTTGCTAGATCGCTCGCCGGTGTTACCTGGACCAAACATAAAAAGACCCTCCTGGGCCGCTGTTGAGATTCCGGTCAAGAAACACTCGGACAAGCGATGGCCCTGGGAGGGTCTTGTGCAGCATTCGGGCCGCTGTATTCATTATCACTTATCCTTCGTTTCTTGACCTGTTCTAATCATGCCTCTTCTGCACTGCCTCGTGCGTCGCTAACGGAACCCGACTTCCACGGCCAGTCGATCCAACCGCTCCGCCGCCTCGTCGCATGGGCGCTTGTCGAGGGCGATCCAGTTGCGAACGGTGGAGTATCCTAGCCCAAGGCGGCCTGCCATGCCCACTGACTTCAGTTCGCAGTGTGCCATGAGTGCTTTGATGCGCATGGCCGGCCACGGGTTCTCGGATTCTCGATGCGTGCCCCAGGTTCCGATAAGCTCGCGGTCGAGGAAGGGGCGGTTGCTGCGGGCTATCATGACTGCTTCCTGTCCGCTCGTTCAGAGATGAATGGATTGTCCGTCTGGCGGTCACCTTGGATGAATTTTCTGTGCTCTTTCCATGGCCCTAAGGCTATCTCTCCATCGATCTCCGCTGTAGCTGTCGCTCCGCAGGCACGACATGTTATCGAACTAATGTAGAGGCACATCGTCTCTTGGTTGAGTGAATAGTCCATATCAAAATACTCATGCGAGCATTCTCCCGAGAGGCTCATTCTCCTGTCTCGTAGTAGTCGTGCGGCTGCTCCCACTGAGGGTCCTCCTGGTCGTAGCGTAGTTCGTCTATCTCGGAGTTGATGGACATCCGCAACCAGTCGATGACGATTGCCTCACCATTCCAGAGGATGGCGTCACAGTTCCCTCCGGTTCCGACTCCGTGACGCTCAGTAGTTACTCGTTGCCCCTCACGTAAGTGCTGTGCATTACGGTAGTCGCGGTGCATCCAGATGTCGTTGTTCTGTTCCATTGCGGCGATAACCATTCTGGCAAGGCTGACCAGTTGGCGCTCTATGTTCGAGCCTTGCTCTAGATGCCCGGTTGTTTCAGCTAAGAGCTGCTTTGTGTGCTCAAGGTGGTACACAAGCCCCTGAACTCGGCTCTTGTCTGCTACTTGCTCGGTTAGTGTGCTCAAGTCAATCCGCTAGTCCGCGCGCCACTGGCTTCAAGCAGTGTCCACACGCCCATCGTGGTTCGCTGATTCCGTAGGCCACGTCTCTGTACAGCAGGGTTTCGCGTTCGCACCGCTCGCACCGTCCCCACTTGTGGGACCACTCGCGCTTCGTCTCCGGGTCGTGGGTCTCGAATGTCTCTGTGCTCATGTCGCCTCCTCTGCGATTGATGCGAGAGTCTGTTTAATCTTCCGTGTCTGGTCCAGCAGGGAGTTCAACAGGTCCTCAGGATACATCATTTGCCAGCCCTGGCAATCCTCCCAATCGCATCCCAACTCTGGACCGCACGGCTCGGCGTGTCTCCCACGTTCGTGCAGCGACTCCACCGTGACCCCTGACCGCTCGGCGTACTCGCGCTCGAATGTCTCTCGGTCTATGGCGTATCTCCTTTCTGTGGCAGTGTCGTATCTGCCTTGATCGCTGTCATGATGCGGGCCTTTATCTTACAATCCGGACACAGCACTGGCCGCCCCTCGACCTTCCAGCCGAGCTCCTGCACATACTCCGTCCGCCGGGGCTGGTCCCATCCTCCGGGCCACAGCACGTACAGCGTCCTGTGGCAGTTGCAGAAGGCCCAAGACATATCCATGTTGAGCCGTTCCGCAAGGGCTGCTACCGTCGGCAGGTCATCCGGCTGGGGTGCGTTCTCCACTACAAGGGGCTGATCGCTGCTCAATGAATCACCACTGGTGCCAAGTACCCAACTATGAACCCGATGAGAATCCCAATGGTACAGCACAGCCATAACAGGCTCCAGGTTGGACCGCCCTGCTGGATGACGACCGGCTGTCCCGTCTCCATGTCTCCAGCGTCGTACGGCTCTATCTCCTGGGCCTCAGTGGTTGTTCGTGCTAGCGCCACCTTCCGCAGTTCGGGGTTGAGTATTCGCATCCGCTCTTTCACCAGGGCGGCGTACTCCTGCTGTTCGTTGGCCGTGAAGGTGGTGCCGTCGTGGCTGATGGCCATGAGACCGGCAATCCGCTCCTCCACGAACTCCAAGCGGTCCTGGATCATAGCTTCGCTTCCGCAACGGCAGCCCAGTAGTCTTCGGGTGCCTTGGGGTCGACGATGCCATGTGGATTATCTGGTGTCGTGGGAGGTGAGACGTGATAGTCGCACTTCCCCTCTCCGTGGCATAGATCGCACCAGGCACGCACGTTGCCTCGCTCTATGCACCGATGGCATGGCCGTCGTTCCGTGGCATCGATGTAATCGGGGTAGGGGCTGTGGCTTTGATACATGCGGCGTCGCTGTGACCGGCTCATGCGGCGCACTAATCCGGCGAGATGAGCTCCCTCTCGGTCCCCCACTTCCTCCGCAAAAGATATGCAGAAGTCTAGGTCGCCATCGGTTATGTTTCCGTCTTCGAGGGTGATGTGGAGGCAACCTCCGAGCACGGCGCACCGCACGGGCAGCCGGTAGTAAATGTGGATTAGGGGCCACACTTGCGGGATGGTCGGCTTGGTCGCGCTCACCGTCGGCGCCTCTTGCGCAGCAGGTTGAGGTCCCTAAGTGTGCTCATGGTGCCTTTACTTCCTTCCAGGATGAGGGGGCGCGAAGGGACTCATAAAGACCAGTTACGTCGGGCGCTACATCTGCTAGGAACTGGTGAACTAAGGCATCATCGGCAATCTGGGGCAGCTTGTCTTGCGGCAGTCCCAAAGCGAGCAAGTAGGCTTTGTACTCGGCGCCCGTGATGATCCTATCTTTCATGGTGCAGACTCATGGCAAGACTCTCCTGCCGGCCCAGCCAAGCTCGTCTTGTAGCCTGCCAGAGGCGTCTCTGAGCAAGCCGTCCTCATGGTGCTCGATTATGTAGACAGCAAGTTGCTCTCGGAGAGTCTTGACCGCGACTGTCAACATATCGAATCCGTCTGAGTCTGTTCGCATGAGGAGCCGGTCAACCTTGTCGGTATCGAGGTCGATGGCCGCGCCGATCATGGCCCGGCATCGGTTCTTTTTCCCTAGGTCCCATGGTCGCGGCGACCTGATCCAAGCAGGGGGGCGGTTGACCTCTTCGATCACGGCCGCCCCAGTAGATAAACCAATGCTTGCCACAAGCCTGCCTCGGTGCTGAACGCGCTGTGTTTGGTGAAGTGGCTTTCCCCGCCGTCCATCCAAGTGGGGAGGATCGCGCGGTAATCCTTCACGACGCGATTCGGGTCGTGTGTGATGAAGGCTGGTTTTTCGAGGTACGTCAGATCTAGCCAAAACGCAGTCCCGGTATGCGTGTTTACGCATCCCTTCTCACTATGGCCCGGCCGCACGCCCAAAGCCTCCACCACAGAATCGCCAAGAAGGCCCCTAACTTCGCCCAGGAGGCGCTCGGCGTCATCTGCGTGGGTATTGGGCACCGGAGCCTTAGTTGCAATATCAGGGGCGAACTCGGTCACTTTCGCGGAGATAAGATCGGCGCGTTCTGTTGGGGTCATCGGGATGCCTCCTCGTCCTTCAGGTCGTGATAGCAGTTTCCGCACAGGTAACTGCCGCTCTCGTGCAGTAGCCAGTCGGTTCCCACGATCCGGCGTAATCGCTTGGGGGCTTCGTCCAACGAGCGCATGATTCCCATGATCCATCCGGCGCGGTGCCTGTCTACAGGGAACTCTTCTTTGCATCGGCAACAAAACAATGCCGCCGCGGCCTCTGCCGTAACTTCCATGTGCTACCTCCTTTGCTATTCAGTTTCGGACCGTGCGGTCGGGCTCTCCTTGTGCTCGCCCGCCGCTCTGGCACGAAGCACCCGTGCCGGGAACGGACTACGGAGTGGGTTCTTCTTGGGGTGGTTCATCTGGTATCACCACGCCATCATTGCCCCACCGCTGGCCGCGTAAGACCTTGATGATGGTGACCTCTGGATACAGGCTGTAAGTGTGCTGGATTGCCTCTTCGATGCGTTTGCACACGACCGAGAGGCTGCGGTTTGTGGCGTAGTTCGATCCTTCAGCCTTTCTCGTGTACTCGACCTGCCAGACGAAATGGCTGGGGAAGTGCAGGTGCCTTACTCCTCGGCTGTCAGTGGCGCTCCCATCGGTCTTCACTCCTTGTCTCCCAACGGGAACATCTTCGACAAGTCGTGATGCGGCGCTTCTTCCTCCGGCGCTGGCTCCGGCTCCGCTTCCTCCGCTTCCTCCGGCGCTGGAGCCTGGTCGATGACCGCGGGTGCTGCCTGTGTCAGTTCGGCAAGGGCCGCGATCTCTAGGAACTCGGCGCACTTGGCTGCTACTCGGAACAGGGTGTCCAGCGGTATCGCCGGGTCGCTCAGGTCGTCGGTGCCGTGCATGGTGCGTAGCGCGTCCCGGTGCTTGGTCGCAAACTGCTTGTCCTTCGCCCATGCGTCGTATATGACCTTGCTGTATCGTTCGCGGTCGGTCTCCGCTTCGAGGTCGGGTGTGAAGTTATCAGGAGTGGCAGAAGCGAGTTCGGGATGTTCCTCCACTATGTCCCCCTCGCCCACGTCGGCCTCCCCCGGCTCGCGCTCTTGCGTCAGGCTTGGGTACTTCGACAGGACGGCCACATCGGCTTCCTTCTGCGCTCGCTCGCGGCCATACCGAACCTCAGGGAATACGTCTTTCGCGACTCGTCTGACAAGGCACCAACGCAACATCACGGCAGTGTACCGGAGCCATGGAGTCTCATAAGTGCCTCCGTCCGTTTTCTGGCCCGGCTTCATCAGTCCTTCGTCGGTGGCATTCTGGATGGTGTAGACGCGCTTCTGATGATCAGGCCAAGCTGGTCTCTTATAGAGGCAGGTCGCGCGTGTTTTGTCACACTCTGCCTCTACCCAAATGAAGGATGAGTCGCCAAAGTGTTGGTATATTACATCCAACATGAAACTGGAATAGAGCTCGATGGTCCCCCCCTTTGCTATGTAGAAGGCCCTGAGCGCGGAACCAACATCTGTGATGCTGTAAGCCTCTGCTGCCTTCGCCAAGGCATACACATCGGCGGTCGTCCACTCTCCAGCACTGCGGTTCGCCTTGCTCGGAACCAACTTGCGAGATACGGTCAGGGCGCATAGGCTCCATAAATCGTCGCCGGGCGCTTCCTCTCGTCGCGCCGCTAGGGCCGTCGTTGGTGGCGATTGTCGCGCTTCCTGTGGCTTGCGCGTCGGTGGGGTAGCGGTCATCTGTGTCATAACAAAACTCCTTGTTTCTGAATTGTGGTTGATTGCGTGCAGCGGCGATTTCGGGCACATTGTTTGCAGTCTCGACCGCCTCGCTTTGTGTAGTAGGTGTTCTCTTCATCGAAGGGATGGCCGTGGATGCAATGGGTCTGCTTGGCGCGGATTGCTGACAGCCCGACCCCGCGCAGGATATTCTCTCGGTGAGTAACGGCTTCTAAATGGTCGGGGTTGCAACAGGCGCGGTTGCGGCGTAAGTGATCGAGTTCCAGCCCTGTAGGAACTGTCCCCTTGTGGAGATCATATGAGAAGGCATGTGCGGTTCCCTGATTACCACCATTCTTCCGAAATGATCCATACCCGGTCTGTTGGAATGTCCCTCGAATCCAATCCCAGCAGCCGGTTTCCAGGTTGCACACATAAGAGCGATGGAACCGCACTTCGTCTGGGTCCGGCGGTGGCTTCCGCGCCTGAATCTCTCGCATGAGTCGTCGAGAGGTTTCTTGGTGGGAGTCCGAAACCGCATGACCAACTTGGAACCCGTTGCACTTTTGATTGCAGAATCGGCGTCGGCTGAAGACTCCGGGGTATTCCTTCGGTCTTTGCACGAGTAGCTTGCCACATCGCTGGCAGTATCGGTCAGGGATTTCGCTAGACTTCATGTAGATGAACCTCCGCTGTGTCAGGTATAGGTTTGTCTCAAAGGGTCAGGCGTTTGCGCGTCGTGGCCCTTTCTCGTCAATTATGCTCCTGGTGTCGCCATGCGTACCTCCTCGCTGATTGGTTGGTCACTGGGTAGCGGGTGGCATATTCGACAGCGCCACCCGTCATTGAGCGCAGTACGTTGGAAGTCTGTGCCCTTGCAGGTCCGGCATTCCTTGGGGCGCTCTTGTTCGGTCACAGCAATACGCCTTGGGTTGGCTCAGTGCTGCTCTTGGCTTCTACCTGGAACCTGCGAAATGACTCGATGAGTTTGGGCCACGATTGACCCTCGCCAAGGTCTTGCAGCATCGGGGCGCATCGAGGGCACTCCCAGCGCTGTCCAACCCGGACGAGGCAACGACCGCAGTAACCGCACTTGGTCACCTTCTTTTTGCCCGGAGGTCCGCGACTTTGGGCGCTAAGTGAGTTCGCAGAAGATCATAGGCCACCTTGCCTTGATCCATGAGAGCTTCCATCTCGGCTGGCGTTGTCTCCTGCGTGACACCGCTGATGGACAAGAAGCAGTCGGCGCTTTCGTAGTTCCCGAGATTCACTTTCATCTGCACGCTGCAGGCAAGGTTCAGTTGGTCGGTCATGCTAGCTCCTTTCCTGTTTCTCCAATATGATCGGCTCCTCGACGTACATGAGGATGACACCGGGGCACGGGTAGTTCGCTGTGCTCTCCATCACTACCTGTTCAATGTCGAAGCGACGGCTTATATCCTCCATGGTGAACGGTGACACCGCTCCGGAACGACTGAGGGTGAGATGCTTGATACCGTCCTTAACCAATGGGTGCCGTGCTAGTGCCCTCCAAGACGGATTGGTCAACACCAGCCGGTTTGCCTCTCGCTGGGTGGCTCGGACAATCGCTATCTTGCCGGCCTCGATGTCCTGCGGGGGGTTGCTGTCGGGATCAGCCCACTGCTCTTCGGTGGCGATGATAACCTGGAACGTCTGGATGGTCTGAACATCGTAGTCCCTCCATGATCTCTGGCTCATCGGTCTATGCCTATCAGGGCCGATGTAGTGGTGCATCCGAACATGCCGCCCGGCGATTTGGGTTACAGGATAACCCTGTCCATCGTCAGACCAGGAATGGCGCATCGCACCCTCATAATCCTCGTCGTCAACGATGGTGTGGCCTACTATCTCCCCTTTGCGATTGTGAAGCGGGATAGGCTTCATCAGATGGAGCCGGCCAGTAGCAGTTCCTCGATCCGTAGCAGGCGTCGGGCATAGTCGATGTCGATGGCCTGCAGGTCGATGGCGCGTTCGAGGTCGCGGATCCGGTCGTCCTCGATGGCTCCGGCGTACTCGTCCTGATAGATTCGCTCGACGGCCTCGGATCGCAGGGCTTCGTTGCCGCCAAGGGCTTTGGGGTCATCGGCGGATCGGTCAAACAGGATGCCAGATTTGACCGTCTGACGCTCGCGCTTGGCGTTCTCCAGGGCGATCTGGTCGTCGTATTGTTGGCTGGCTAGAATCTTGAGTTGTTCGACCAAGTTGCGGGCGCGTTCCTCGGCGGGCGTCTGAGCAAGGCGAGCTGTCCCTGTCAGTTCCTTGCGGTAGGCGCCCCACTTGTCGATAATGTCCTCCGCTTTCGTCGTCGGCTGCACGTTCGTGCGAAAACTGTTGAACCGGAACGAAACCCCGACACCTTCCTGCTGGGCAAAAACTATCGCGTCGTGTGCCGCCTCCGTGAACTCTTGCATCGGTGCGGCTCGAAAGATCAGGGCTGGGTCGTCGTCGGTCTCAACTGTTTCTTGTTCGGTTTGCGTATGGTTCAAGTCGTCCTCCGCCTTTCCAGAATCTGTCGTTCAACATCTTCCCACTCAAAATCTCCTCCATCACGTATAGGGTCGGCGCATTGAAACTCTCGCCATGTGTTTGGCAGTACAGATCGCTGGCCTCCAGGCTCAAGGCTCGTGCTCGTACCGCCACTAGGCCCTGCTTGGCGCAAACTTCGTGGCGTGAACCTAGCGGTAGCACATACGTCTCGCCCTGTCCCTGCACCGTAGCCTGCTGAGGACTATCGAGTCGCAGTTGTACTGGAACGCTCGTCATGGGACGAGTCCATTGGCACTCTTCCACTCCCGGTAAACAGAGACATGGACATGAATGCGTCCCTTCCGATCTCGAGGGGGAATGAACTCCATGGTCACACTGATACCTCCTCAAGTAGCGAGTCGAACAGCCCCACGAGTGCCGGGTCCGCGTCCCCGTGCTTGTCCTCCAGGTATCGCGTAAACAGATCGCGGGGCGAGTTCTCTTTCAGCGATAACCGTGGTCGCTCCTCCTCAATCTCCGGCGGTTCCACCTTGACCATCAGGGCATTGGGCAGCATCTCCCGCACCCGGTCTGCCAAACTGGGTGATTGCGGCTCGCCCTGTACCGTGACCTTCAACCACGCCTCCGGTTCGTAATCCAACTCTGCCAACTGCTCTAGGTTTCCGCTCACGTTCCGAAGCTGCCGGATCGAGTGGAATGGCAGGTCCGTCAGTTTTGTGCCCTTCGGCGTCAGTTCCACTAGCACGGCCCCCTTGGCCTGTCCAGCCTCTCCAAAGTCACTTTGTAAAAGCGATCCCGAGTACCGACTGGGCGAGTAAACGTTGGCTGGCACCTGTGGTCGGTGTAGGTGTCCCAGGGCGATGTAGTCGCAACGTGGCAATGCGGGCCCCGGCACGGCGTAGGTGTCCGTTACCGATAGCGCGCGTTCGCTGGCTCCCGGCAAACTACCCGATACGAACAGGTGAGCCATCAGCACGTGGTACTTGCCCGGCTGGAACCCCGAGCACACCATCTCCAACACCTGTGGCATCACCGTCGCATACTCGGCTTTCCCTCCGTCATCGGCAAATGCTGCGAGCCGTCGCGGTTCCAACCACGGCACTATAGCTATCTGCGCCACGGCCCCCTCGGGGTCAGTGACCTCGACCAAGTTGCTCGTGCCGGGCCTGCCGGGTGGGTACACATCCTCGACTATCTGGATGCCGCACGCTCCCAGGAATGGCCGGAAGGTGCCGAACCGCTTGGGGTTCTCGTGGTTTCCGGTGCAAACGATACACTTGACCTTCGCTCGCCACACGTCACGGAAGAATCCGTACAGTGTGGATTCCGCGGCCTCGCTCGGGTCCCGGTTCTCGAATAGGTCTCCGGCGATCAGGAGCGCGTCCACCTGGTGCTCCTGGACCATCTGCAATACCTCGGCCAGGGCGGCGTCGAGTTCGGATTGCCGGTCCATGCGGGCTAGCGTTCTTCCGCTGTGGATGTCTGCGATGCATAGTAACTTCATCCGCCTTGGCCCTTCTGGTGCTCCGACAGCCAGCTGGGCCTCCCCAATCGCTGCCATGCCTCAAACTCGATCCATTGAGCCATGGGGATGTCTACTGCATGCGAACCGATAGCGTGCTCGAACCAGAACCGGACAATGGGCAGTTCGACGGCACCGGAACTCTCCTTCGCGATGTCCACCTGCAACACCACGCCCCCGTTCTCGGCCTTGAACTGGTATGTGTCCTGGAAGAAGCCTGGCTCTCCCTTAACAATCGGATGGGCTACTGACTCGTTCGGTGGCGATGGCTCGGATCGTTCGGCGGTCGCCTCGGCCTGCTTCTGATCGCGCTCCATGATGGCCATCCAACCTCCCGCAGTTGGGCATATGGTCACCAGTCGCATTCCGGCGTCTCGCTTATGTTCGTCCACCCTTCTGAGCAGGGTTTCGATGACGGTGCTACTGAGTTGAATCGTCTGAACCTCGTCCATTAGGCGATGCCCATATCTTCCGGCCAAACAATCTGCGCGTTGACTCGCCGGACCATGCTGTTTCTGACCACGAGCCTCCAGAGGTCGCCAGCATCCTCACCTTCGGCGTCCAGTTGGCCCTCGAAGTTGTGGTAGGGGAAGGATTCGATGCACTCCTTCAGATGGGTCTCTATCTCATAACCCTTGTACGGATCCTCTTGAATAGGAACAACGGCATCTGAGATCTTCTTGGTTAGCACTCCTTGATCCGTCTCCACGTCGTCTTCATCGACCCGCAGACATACATCTTTCCAACCGCCGAGGCCGAAGTTGAGGTTGGCCTCAAGGAACGGCGAGTCTTTGAACTCGTGCCATTCGAGTGGCGGCGTGATCGTGACTTCCCCGCTGTAGTGCGTCTGGTATCCCATGCCTGCCTCCTTTTCTGTTTTGTTCGTCTTACGATGCGGCCCGGAATAATCTCCGGTGCAATGCGCCCGTCCGTGCCTCTCGGGCCTCGTCAGTCTCCAACTCCTCCATCTGCTCCTTCAATCGTCGCCATACGTCCACGTGTGCCTCCCGTGCCCTGCCATGTGAACCTTCGGCCTGCACCCATGCTTCCTGCGCGTCCTGGGCCAATCTGAGCGCTCTGTGGGGGTCTGTGTAATCCGTCACCCGAAACCCGTGGGGCATCTCTATCGGCGTCGCCTGTTCCAGCGTCTCTCGGTGTGATGGTGGTGGCGCTTCGTCCAAGTGCTTCTGTTCATCCTTCCGTGCCTGGGCTGCCGCTCCCACTGAGTGCTGACACAGCCCCCGGAACGTGAAAGCTCGGCAGTCGCGTCCCTCATCTCCCACTCCCGAGCACCGGACTGGGAACAGGCTCATGGGGTCCAATTCGACCACATGATCATCGTCGGGCCAACTCTCGGATCGTACTGCGTATTGTGTGCGGTTCAGTCTCCGGGCCTTGCGCCGGTCTGACCGGAACTCGCTCAAGAGTCTCAACCATTGTTCTAGGGCTAGCTCGTCGCTCATGCCGCGCCTATCGCCACTGCCAGCGCCCAGGCGCAACAGATATTGAAGGCGCAGGCCACCACGATGCCCCACAAGAACTTGGCACGTCCCCACCACTCCTTCTCGTCCAGAGAATTATCGGCCTGTCCGATTGCGACTATGCAGGCGATCAGGAAAGCCGTCCCGCCTCCGACGGAGTTCAGGATGACTATGGCGACGAGAAGGTGGGAAGCGTGTAGCAAGGTCATGGTGGTCACAGGAATTCCGATCTGTCGATGGTGTCCTCAGCAGCGTTCCGCGCCTCGCCCGCTGTTGAGAACGGCACGGGGCTCCTCAAGTCCTCGAACGGTCCTCGGTGTATGCGGTACACCCAACCGCCGCCGGTGCCTGGGGCGGCTCGACATACAAAGATGCGGCATCCCTTATGTCTCGTCCAGCCTGCTCGCTCGCCGTCGTTCATATATCTACGCCTCGGCCTCGAGCAGCGCTTCGCGGAGTGGCGATAAGTCATGCCTGAATACAGGTGGTCGGTCGTCGAGCACCAGCCCGTACAGCATCTCCTGAGCTACCAACGGCAGCAGAACCTCTTGCGGAGTGCCGCCCTTGATGAAGCCGTCTAACGTCGTCTCTGCGACAAAATTGGCTGCTGCCTCGCTGATGTAGGTAAGCGGATGGTCGAACTTCACTCCACCGCTCCGTCTTTCCACGGTAAATCGGAATCCGTTGCCGTGTGGGTGGACTGTGACGGTGTAGTCGGCTCGGGTCGGCTTGCGGGTGCTCATGCTTTCAAGGCGCCCCGCAGCCATTCCTCAACCTGTTCTGCCGTGCTACCTGGAGACGGCGGGGCCAAGATAATCGGCTTTAACTTGTTCACGCCTGTCGCGACTAGGGGACTGATCGGTAGTTCAAGCCAACCGCTTCCGGTCCAAATCCGTATCATATCCGAGATAACTCCTGCTCCAACTCATCTAGCCGGCGGCAGGTTTCCACCTTCGGGATGATGGTCCCGGTCTCGTAGCCGCTCTCGGTCTTGTCCGCCACGTCGAGCAAGCGGGCCATCTGAAACTGCTTTAGCCCGTACCGCTCACGTAGCATCCTGATCTGATCGCCGGTCCACCACGACTCGCGGCGCTTGATCCCACCAAACCGCTTCGCTATCTGGCCGATGTAGGCGCGCGTCACTCCGTATCTATCACCGACCGCCTGCAGGGTCATGTCCTGCTCTACCATCAACTCTCTTAGGAGCTCGGGCGTAAGCTCCGAAACGTCGCGTGCCTCTACTTGTGTCGCCAATATAACCTCTCCTTTTTTCCGCCGCTCTTTTCGCTCAATTCAAGTTTACTTCACAGTGGTTATTTTGTCAATCTGCCCGGTATCATCTCGTGGGTGGTAGCTCATCTCGACAGTCACGTCAACCCAGTGGTTCGTTCGGTCGTGGTGCTGTACTGCTACCCCGTGGGCGTTCTTCTCATCACACATCCAGTCGCAGTCGTTGCACCGCGCCCAAGCGATGCGGGCATATCGCCTACTCTTGACGGTCTTCATGGTTTTAGATAGGGAGTGCCGGCTATCAGCCGTTCTCTCCTGTCGGCAATCTCACACATCTCAAGTCGGCGCATCAGCAGCGCAACGTATCACCAGTGCGGCGGGTCTATGCTCCGTTTCTTGGCTGCAACAATCTTCGACACGAGGCCGCGTTCGGATACATAAAGTAGTCCGCATTCCTTCTGGCACCTCGTCGGGACCTACCATTCCATCGGGCACCGCGAAATAGAACACGTGGCACTTAGACATGGCTGGCTCGCGCTTATCGGGATACTCCAACTCCCGCTTCCAATCTTGGCGACTGATCTTCACCTCGAAGCCGAGCATGAGCGGTTCGTGCCCGCTGCCATGACCGAACGCACGCGCCGACTCCCACGTCGCAATGGCCCATAGGTCGATGCTGCGACCGCCCCAACGAGAGGCAAATACCTCTCGAAACATGGCGAAGGGGCGCGTGCTCATGCCATCTATGGTCCGACGCTTCCCTAGATGGCGCTCTAATGCCCCAGGATATACGGGGCTGTCATCTTTGGGTGCCGTCGCCGCGTTGAGAATGGGGTCAGTTTCGCGCTAGGATTGACATCGGAGGGCGTTACCGAATCCAAATCTAGCAACACTCATCTCGGATCATCACCGCGTCCCTCATCCATTCCGGTCGGCACTCCGGCTCTAACCCCTTAGCTAGCTTCATGGCGTCGCGGTTAGCCATGGATCGGTGCTTGTAAATGCCAATCTCGCCGCCGTCCGGTAGTTGGATGCGATAGCCATCCTTGCGGCTCCCCAGAACGGGCAGCGGCATCAATCGCTCACGATGGGAACGGCGTCTTTTAGGTCGTGGCGTCACTGGCACGAAATCGTCCATGCCCGCCAGGTTCCGGAGACCCTGCGCGATGGCTCCGGAATTGTCAGCTGAACGGAGAGAGCCGAGTGCATCTATGACGAACTTGGCTCCGCTGATCCTCACTTCTATGGGCCGGTTCCGCTCCGCGAACGCTAGGTCTATGGCTGACGGCCTGCCGTCGCGATCCTCAGTTACAATCCTCAGCAAGGAAGCACAGGCTTCGTGGTCGCTCTCGCCGGTGGCTTCCCGGCACGCCTCTCCGAGTCTGCGCACTTCGTCGGCTGATAGGCGAACGTAAGTGTCCAGGAACGTGCCACCACCTGCTAAGTTATTTCGGTTGAGAATCTGCATTTGGAAGCCGCCCTCTTTATCTCGGGACAGGCGGAGTGCGTCTGAAACTGATCGGAACAACTCGCTCAACCCTCTCCCTCTATCTCGGTCAACCAGTGGCGCTCAATGTCGAACATCGCGCCTAGCCGTCGCCGCGCCGTGCCCGTGCGAATGCTTTCAGGAACCGCTCGAAGTCCTCAAGTGGCCCATCCTCTCCCGTCCATGG
>OBLU010002068.1_pt1 | contig 18586 bp, 10 predicted proteins | sample 1518681 | NCBI WGS metagenome assembly OBLU01 (sample SAMEA3539304, study PRJEB22396) | soil metagenome | biome: tundra; feature: field; material: soil | place: USA | collected 2010-05 | depth 0.15 m | reverse complement strand
GCTGGCAACACTGTTTCGCTGTTCGTTTTCCCCAGTTCACATTTTCCCCAGTTCGCATTCGAAGCCGAGCATGCAAGCCCCATGGCTTGCTCCCCAGTTGCTCCCCATTCGCCCCCCATCGCCCCTTACGGGGCGGGAGTTCTCAGATGTTGACCTTCAAATTATTCAAGGGCGGCCTCTATCTCACAGAGGCTGACGCGGCCAATCCCTCAACTGCGCGTGTAGGCTTCCTGTTCCAGGTTTCCTCGCATACGGATCCGACGTTCGAGCTGAACGCGGCTTCCTGGGCTGACCTGAAATTACAGGGCTTTTTCTGTTTCTTTGTTCCTTCCGGCACTCGCGACTGGACAGCATTCGCCTCTAATGTGCGCGCAGCCTTTGTTGCCAACCCAGGGGCGCAGTTCGCGTTCTTCACGGACGGCAATGCCGGCGCGGTGACGCCGGTTACGCTTCTCCTGGTGGATGGGCAGGGAAGTGGAAGTCCCACGCTTGAAGCCACCGCTTCATTCGTCAACCGCAATGCGACTTTGCAGATTGTACCGAGCGCATTCGCCACGCCAGGGATCGGGTGGGACGACACCAACAACCAGTTCACGATCGACAACTCGGGGGCAGGTGGCGCCCCTGTGCAGCTCACCATCCAACCAGTCAGCGGACCGCCCCCCCCGCCGTTCCCATCGACCTCCAGCCAGTTGCTGCTTCCGATGACCGGCGATGCCGCCGGAACCATCAATGCAGCCTTCCAATTCGCTACCTCTGACCTGGACGCGTTCGAAGCCGGCATGATGTTCTTTGCACCCCCTTCCTCGAGTGGCGACCCGCTCACCGCGTTGCATTACCCATTGCTGCGCGCTCCGGGAGGAGCCAGCACACCGTTGAACTTCAGCTTCTGGTTCGATGTTCTGAACGCGCTGGACGGGAAACGCACGTATTTTCAGGCGACCGACCCCACGCTCGGCTCCTATCTGGCGGCCGCGAACGGCAAGATCTTCGCCCTGAACACCACGCAGACGGGGCCAACCTCAAATTTGAGCAGGCTGGTCTTCAGCAATCGCCCGAATCAGACCGTCTCCGACGACAATAACTTCTATCTTGCGCCGGCGGGTGTGTTTTCGCTGGCCATCGACGGACAGAGCACGGCTTCCGCTTCGGCTCAAAGCTCGGCGATCCTGCTCTGCGGCATTACCGGCACGGAGTTCTTCGAAGCCGGAGTGGCCGCGGGGTCGGCCGATACGTTGACGTTCGTTCCAGGCCAGCCGGCTTACGCGAGCGGGATTGCAGGAACCTCTTCGGCGCAGTTGAGCGACTCCGGCGGCACCACCGTCACCTCCTGGGTGCAGTTTGCAACGCGCAAGGGAGCGTATGTCTCGCAGCCGGAGCAGGGACCGCTGTTCCAGCAGTCCACGAACGCGAAGGTCAGCCTGTCAGCGGGAAATGCGGACGCGAATGCAGTTCACCTGTTGGACTTTTTGCCGCTTGCGGCGTGGCAGCCGAACAGCGGCAACGGACTGGTCTCGTCGCCGCCCGTGCCGCTTGTGCCGTATGCCGGTATTCCGGCGAGCCTCGATCTTACGCCCTTCCGCGCAATGGAGACAGGGGCGATCAATCCTCCGCGCAAGAATGCAATGGCCGCTGCACCGCACGCGACGGCACGCGCGCTGGCTGCCAATGCCGCTGGCGGAACGACGCTGGCGATGACGCCGCAGGGCCTGTTGAGCGTGCTCACGGACGACACGCCGCCAGTTTGGACAGGGCTTGAAATTGCACAGTCTCCCTCGGGCATCCTGCAGTTTACGGACATGGGACCGGCGATCCGCACGGCGCTGAATCAGAACCGCATCTTTGCGGTGATCAGTACGCTAACCGGCAAGGATTCGAAGCCTCTGTTCGGCTTTGCCGATCCCGACGACGAGATCGATATTTCGGACTGGATCTTCACCCTGTCGCCGGCGGGTGCGGCGAATCCGGACGGCATTCCGCCCATCCTGATCTTCAAGTTCTACGACGGACAAACGATCGAGGCCCTGACGGACAATGTCACGTTGTGGTCCAGCCCAGACGATCTGAACACCGGCTCTTTTATCGCGGCCGAAGCACAAACCTACATTCAGGGCGTCATCAAAGATGCAAAGGAGTCGGTCGCCAAGGATCGGAACTCGTTGTATGCGAACTTCGTTGCCGCCGTCACAGACCAGAACTTCGCCGGCATTCTCGCACTCAACTGCAACCTGAAGCTGAATCAGCTGCCTCCGGCAATCCAGGCCGTGCTGGGCGGCATGACGAAGCAGGTGAATGGCCAGACGGTCAGCAACGTTGACAGCTTCCGCGCCCACCATGTCGGCATCCAGATCAACGATACGGACCCCTCCAAGCCCGCTCCGTTCATCAGCCAGAGCTCGCTCTTCGCGCTGGTGGACTATGAAAAGCCCGCCCCTACCGGCAACCAGGCAGCGGCTTCCAGTCCATTCGTGCCGCTTGGATTCGAGGTCGAGTATCTCCGCGCGCTCTTTACCAACTCAGAACTGCGCAGCTTTGCCTGCCAGGTGAACCTGACCCTGAATCAGCTGTTCGACGTGGGCGTGAATCTTCAGACCGGCTCCAACGCGTCGCAAGCTGGCGCGGATGCAAATATCGTGCAGATTGAGGGCTCATACCAGAATCACTCCAGCGGCTCGTCTGAAGGCGAAGGCGTCTATTCATTCGTAACCACACACAGTTTCAATTTCAAGTTCACCGACAATCAGTATCTTGACAGCATCACGCTGGACAAACTCCAGTTTTCGTTCCAGGGGTCGAACCCGGGCGGCGGATCGACCGTCAAGACCATCCACATCGACGCGCGCTTCGCAATCTGGGGAAGCCTGAAATTCAATCAGCTCGGTGTGCTGGATATTTTCAGCTTCGACAAGCTCGCGTTCGCAAACCTGGGCATCGGTGTAGGCTTCGACCTGACGCTTTCGTCGCCTCCCGTCACCTCGAACCTCACGCTCACGTTTTCTCCCGGCGATCTGCGCCTCGACCTGAACGCGACGACGCCGCGCGAAGGAAGCGACAGCCTGCTTGCGCTGCTTCCCTTCCGGCTGAAGTCCTTCCTGTACTCACAGTGTGCGGATCAGACGCTTGAGAGCCTGAACTACTTCTCGCTGGGCAGTGTTCCCGGACTGAGCTCGGTTGCCGACACATTCAACTATGCGTTGCTGTTCAACCTCGATCTGGGCTCCGCGGGAGCGCTGGTGGGTTCGCTGGCGGCGTTCAAGTTCAGTTTCCTCATCGGCTGGCTGAACGGTGGCGGTGTCGCGTTCGGCGTGCAGATGCCGGAGGCGGACGGAAAGCTCGAGATCAAGATCGAGGGCGTCATCGACCTCCTCATCGAGGAGTTTGTGCTTCGCTACGTGAGCCCCACGAACGGCGATCCGCAGATGCTGGTCGTCGCAATGCACAATACGTCCATCACGATTCTCGGCAAGCGCATGCCGCCGCAGGGCAACCTCGATTTCGCGCTCTTCAAGCCGACGGACGGCAACTTGCAGATCGGATGGATCGTCGCCTACAACAACGAATCCGGAGATCAAAGCAAAGCCCCGCAGTTGGAAGCAGGCAAGGACGGCACATTGGTCCTCGCAGCGGACAAGCCGGCAGACGACGGCAATAGCGTACTGGACATCAAGTATCTCGGCCTGGGGCAGCGGGTGGGTCCGTCGCCATCATCCCCGCCCACCACATTTGCCAAGTTCCTGTCGTTCATGACCACGGACTTCTGGACTGCGTTCAGCGAGCAGAACTACAGCGACATCTATCAACCCGATGGCGGCTGGCTCGCTGTTGCCGACCTCAAGATCCTGAAGATCGTTCAACTCGGCATCGTTTTCTACGACGTGACGCCGTTCTACAGCCTCACGCTCAACGTCGAGAACATGTTCGATTTCGAGATCACCTATACCAAGGTGACCGATACCATCGGACTTTATTACGCGAACCTGTCTCTGCCGGAAAAGCTGCGCACATTCCAGGCGGGGGCGGCCTCGGTGACGCTGCCCTCCCTCGCGGTAAGCGTCTATACCAACGGAAACTGGAAGCTCGACCTGGGCTTCCCGCAGGGCGATGACTGGAGCGTCTGCTTCCAGGTACAGTGCATGGTCGGGCCGGTACCTGTCACCGGCGCGGGCGGCTTCTATATCGCAAGCCTTAGCTCGGCGACGGACAACATTTTTATCGCGCAGTATGCGAGCATCCTGGCCTTCGGGCTTGCGTGCCGGCTGGGCGTAGGCAAGGACTTCACCTCCGGCCCGCTCTCGGCAGGGGTCAGCATCACCTTCTTCGGCATCATCGAGGGCGCGACCGGATACCTCTTGCCCCCTCCGGCCGGCTCGATCGACATCTTCCGCGAACCGGATGCACTGATGCTCACCGGGCAGTTCGGGCTCATCGGTCAGATTTATGGATCGATCGACTTCAAGATCATCAAGGCCAGCGTGAACGTCACGCTGTCGGCATCGGTCGGCATCATCCTGCATCTTGAAAAGAATGTGGCGGGCTTCGACGGAAGCATATTGCTGTACGTGCAGGCCAGCGTCTCGCTCAGCGTCAGCGTCAGCATCAACCTGGGATTATTCAGTATCACCATCAGCTTCAGCTTCGGCGCTACCTTCCGGTTCCAGTGGACGCTGGTCGGCTCCAGTAACTCGCAGAGTCAGGCATTCGCGGTGGCCTCGGCAATTGCGACGGCGCGCCTCACTGCCGCAACACCCGCTCCGATTGCTCTCTGCCCCGGCCTTACCGCAGCCCTGCCGCTGTGGTTCCTGCCCGAGGTTACGGTCGTCTTTCCGGACAGTGTATCTACCGGGACACCGTATTTCGCGCTGTCGCTCGCCATCCCGTTCACACCGTCCTGGACCACCACGCCGACTTACGCGCAGTTCACCCCGTTCGAGGCGCTGACCGCGCAGATGACGACCTGGGCGCTGATGCAGTCATTGGGATTGCCGGCGTACAACTCGCCGGTGACAAAGACGGCTCTCAGCGCAATCGACCAGACACCGGATCAGCTGGTCGGCTTCCTCAACTACAGTCTTCTGTTACAGCAACTCGCCGTCTTCACGGGATCGCAGGTGACGGTGCTGAACGGAACGGCGGGCGTCGCCTACAACGCGACGAGCTTTCCCATGCCGCCATTCATGCAGTTCGCAACCAGCGGACGCCTGGACGGGAACAGCAAGCCCGCAGATCTCAGCTTCGTCTTCGCCGCAAACAATCTCGTCTCGCAGACCTATCTGGACGAAGTCGACGCGTATCTGAACCAGCTCTTCGTGAACCAGACGCAGGGCGACACGACGCAACTGGCCGCGGCGGCGGCGCCAGCGAACATCCCGCTCTCGCAGCAGATATTCCTCGAGTATTTCGCCGGATTGATCCGCAGCGGCGTCCACCTCCTGCTGCAGACCATCGAGGACGCCAACCAGGATTCGCAGAATCTGGATCAACTGATCTGCGCGGCCGTTGGCGCCGGTCACTTCGCTTCGCTGGCCGGACAGATGTCAAGCATCTTCCGCGGAGGCGCACGCCTGCCCTACACGGCCGGGCTCACGGTTCCGGGCGCCACCGTCAGCCAGTCGACCAACCCGCTCTACTCCCTCCTGTGGCAGCAATTCCCCGTGGGCCAGCTCAGCCCGGTCCAGAACGGCCAGAACGGCGTGACCACGCAGTACAACGTACAGCTGACCCAGCCGGACACCACGCAGCCCTGGCTCGCGGCGAACGTCAACTATCCGTTGACCAACGTGATCGTCGATCCGTTCACCGGACTTACGTCCTCATCCGTTTCACTGCCGGCAGCGCCTTCCATGATTCCGTTCACCAGCACCGGTCCGCAGAGCTTCTCCTTCGGTACTCAGACCACGTGGGTACAACCCTCGGGCACGTCGAGCCTGCGTCCGGCGCCATCCGCGATGCTGCAGCTCACTGCTGACGAAACCGGCGCCACCGGAATGGTGGTCATGTCGCGGCAGGGCGGGTCGGCTTATCTGCCGGACGGTAAGACTCTGCCTGCGAACAGCTTTCAATGGGCTACCAGTATTCAGTTGATCGCGAAGCAGATTCCGCTGACCTCCGGTGGATCGGGCTTCCTGCCGAATATCTACGCCATCAGCGGGGCGAGTCAGGCCGATCAGAAGACCCTGCAGGCAATTCTCGACGTACTGAAGGGAAGCAATCCGATCGCGTCCATCCAGGTGTTGTACCAGAGCGCCGCGGTCACATCGGGACTGAACTCGGCCGCGGTCAATCCGACTGACGTCTTCCTGCTGCGGACGAACACCACCACGGTATCGGCTCCTCCGGTGCAGATGCTGCTGGCCGCCATGGCGACGATCGACTCGGGGGTTGCCGTCGGCGCACAGATCGACAACCCAACCGGCTTCCTGCAGATACTCGAGCAGGCCAGCGTCACCAACGCGCCGGGCTACTATCTGCGCTACAAGGACGCGTCCGGAAAAGACCTTCCAGCCGATCTCTTCACCAAGGGGCCCGCGCCGCTGACGATTCTACTCACGTACAACCCAGACGGCTCACAGAACACACTGAGCTCGCCCGCGCAGGTGCAGCCGTACTACAACAGCCTCGTCCTGCTCAGTGCGCAGACATCTCTTGTCTACTATGCCGAGACGGTCGACCCATCGCTGAATGTCCAGTACGCCGCGGTGGCGCCCGGCTCAGTAGGTGCACAGTTGCAGCGGTCGCAGAGCCCCACCATGCTCGCAGCCGAGAACGGCGGCAAGCATACGCATGCGCATTTCCTGGCGGCCGCGGTACACGCCGGCGTTACGGATGAGCTAGAGATGCGCCAGAAGCTGGCGGCAGCAGGCGCGGCGCCGGCGCAACTCAACTCGCTCTACAGTCTGATGAGTTACCAGGTGGCGGCGACGGCGGGCATGTTCATCGCCAGCAACTTGTCGGCTCCCATCCAACCTCAGGCTCCGATTGGCTCGAGCAGCACGGCCCCGCGCACTTACCTCGCTTTTGTGCCTCTTTACGCGCTTGCCACAGTCAATCAAGGGTTGTCCGCAGGAGTTCCGCCAAATCGCTACGCCAGCATCGCAGGCACCTGCGACATCGAATTCTACCTCAACGATTCGTTCGGCAATCAGCTTCCCAACGAACTCGACTTCCAGCACACCAACCTTTACTTCGACTCCATCGTGCCGCTCGACCGGTGGCAGGGCATCGTAGCGTCCTACGATTTCGGCGCCGGCGTCGCCAACACGGTCAAGGTTACATTGACGCCCAGCCAGGCCGCCTTCAAAGGCATGACGAAGGATCAGGCGGCAGCTTCGCTCGCGCACTTCTACACCATCGCCGACCAGATTGGCGGGCCGGGTGTCTCGTTCGCGGTTTCGTCGAACCTTTCTCTCAATGCCAATGGATCCCCGGCCAGCGTTACGCTCACCAGCGATCAGCAGACATCGATTCAAACGCTTGTGGGCGCTATCATCGCCTATCTGATACAGGTCGCGAATGGCGTTTCCAACCCCCCGTTCACGGCTACAGCGGCCGCTCTGAGCGTAGTGCTGCCGGCCACCGCATCGCCGCTTCCGCCGGCCTTCGGCATCAGCGTTCAATTCGGCGTTGCGCGCAGCCTTGCGCTGATCGATCCGTCCCTGATCGTGAATGGCGTCCTCACGTTCCCGTCCGCGCAGAGCGTCAGCAGCAGTGTCACGCCCACTTCATCCTCTGCGCAGGGTTGGCTGGTGACCCTTGCCACCGCATTTGCAGCCGCATTCCCGGCACTCGCGCTCACCGTCGGATTGAATGGGGCACAGGATTCCACCGGAGGCTCCAATTCTGCTGCAAGCAAGCGCAAGGCAAATCGCATCGCACGCAAGTTGAAGGGCGTTCTGGCCGATCCCTCAGCTCCGTCCGCATCCGCCACGCAGTCATTCTGGGCCATCAGCCAAACGCTGCTCAACGTGACCATCAACAGCTCCACCGGCCAGCCTCTCTACTCATCGCCCAAGCCGCTGCGCAATTCGCTGGAGAGTGGATCGGTGCCGATGCCCCAGATGCCGCAAGGCCTTACCCAGCTTGGCCAGACGCAGACGTTTGTCGATGTCGACCTGGACGTCTTCAACCGGAACTTCTTTGCCGCCGTCGATCAGGTGCTCGAACCGGCTTCCGCCGCGGCCGTCTTCATGGCCAACCAGCCGGCCTATACCTCCATTGCCGTCGGCCGCGAGCATCTTGCCACCGGCTACAGCAGCCATGAGGTCGACTGGCTCTTCAACAGCCAGGCTCCGTTCACCGGGTCCGCCGATCAGCTGACCGCCTCGCGCGAGGCCTTCGAGCAGCAACTGCGGGCCGCCCTGATGACGGCTTATTCCGTGGACACCATAGTGCAGTTCCCGGTCCAGTGGAACGTTACACTGCCTGCCGGAGCCGCCGGCCAGATCTCGCTCTATGGACAGGTACAGCCTGCCGGCGCAAAGCAAGGCGACAACGCGGGCTTATCGACTGCACAGATCGAGGTGCCCAATTCCGGCCAGACGGGCCTGCTGACCTTCCTGTACAGCTCTCCGGACGCCACTGATTCGGCAGAGGTTTCGATCGCGCTTCAATTGAACCTCTCGCATATCCAGGTCTTCACCGAGCCGGCGGGTGCGACTCCGCCGGACGAGGCGCGTCCCTCACTGTGGCTGCAACTCATTACCAGCCCGACGGGAAGCGGGCTTCCGTCTAACCTGGTTCCGATCGGCCCGACCCAGGCGGGCACCAAAATCCCGCTGCCGACCGTAATTCCGGTCGTCTTTCGCCAGTACCCCACGCCGCCGACCATCATCTCGCAATCCGGTGTTGGCGGCGGCAGTTCGACCAACAAGCAATGCAGCTTCTCCAACGCGCTCACCCAGGCTGCCGCATGGCACTACACATTGCAGTACCAGGCGCAGCTGATCAGCCAGGATCAGTTAAATGCCTCTATAACCTATAACTCAGTCGTTGCGGGCTCAAACGCACAGCTGCGAGCGAACGCTCTCACGGTCACCCAGTACACCCTGTTCGAGGTGCTGTGCCGCTTCACCGCCGGATACGCCATTCTGCAGCCGATCCTCGGCGATCCGACCAGCTCCTTGTTCTCTGCCGCGGCCGGAGCCTTCGCAAGCCTGGTCGGAGACGTGACCGGAAACAGCGACTGGAACCCGCCGCCGCCAACCGCATTCGGCCTGGCCGGCGAAAAGCAGCAGGTGACCGATCAATACACCGTCACCGATAAGGCCGTGGACAGCAACCGTGTCATTACCCTCACGTGGGAGAAAGCTGAATCGACCTTCACCGGCGCGAGTATTTCAGTTACTGCACTCAACCCCGACCTTACTCCCTACCCCAATCAGAAGACCGGTACCGTGCCTGACGGCATCACAGACACCTACCTGGCCGTGCCGGATGTGGTGGATAACTGGGTGACGCATCAGCTTGAGGTTGACTGCCTCAACGTGCTCTCGGCCGAGAACGCGCGACCGGCCATCCAGATCGAGCGCAACCTTATTTCGCTCGATTACCCCAAGGGCACACCTTGGACAACGCAATCCGAGTTCGTCTACATGACACCGTTTGTCGAGGCCACGCAACCGGTGACGCCGTTCCTGGACAACTCGGCAGTTATCAACGTGGCGCAACTTCCCCACCAGGGCGCCTGCAAGACCTGCCCGCAGTCGCCCGCGAGCCTTTGCCAGCGCATCAGCACCATCCTCTCCGATCTGCTCACCGATCCCGGCCAGCTCTTGAGCCGCGCCGGCGTGGCCGGCAACAGCTCTTCCAACTACCGTCTGAAGGTCGGCTGCAGCTTCGCGTATCCCGTCAATGCCGCGGCTGGACTGCCTCCAGCGGACAACCCGATCTCGCCTCTGGTGCCGATCGTGCTGGCGCGCTCCTTCGACATCGACCCGAGCGTCGGCGGCCAGATCGATACCTTCGCCGCTGCGTTCGCCGCGGCCATTAGCTCCTGGGCTGCGGCAAACCAGATCGTCTTTGGCAACTCGCCGCAACCGGTTGGCGGCCAGCTCATCTTCGATGTCACGCTGTTCGCGCAACTCAGCGGAAACAGCAGGCCCTTGCTCCGGCTGCGCAAGCTACAGCTTAGTCTGAGCGATGTTGATCCGGCGTAGATATTGCCTCTCCGCCGGGCGACGGTCATCCCCCGGAACCGTGCACCAAGGTGCAAGGCTCCCATAACCGAAGGAAAGAGGAGACAATCATGAGCGAAAAGCATGAGCACGGATTTCTGGTCATCGACAAGGGCGCGGTCACCTGGGACGGCACACCCACCACGCTCAATCCGAATGACAATGTGAATCTTCCCCAAACCAGCGACGGGTCCTTGTGTCTGGCGTATCAGAACATGGCCAAGTTGAACAACAACGGCACTCTTTCGGTCACGTCCGGCGGGGGGGCGCCGACATTCCTCACCGCGCAGGGACTAGCCAACGCGCCCAGCATCCTGGTGAAGAATTGGGGCGGCAACAACCTCAGCCTCACCAACATCAGCCTGACCTCGAGTAAGACGCCCATCTGGGTCTCCGTCGTGGGCCCCGGCCTCTCCACCACCCCTCCAGCCAATCTGCCGACGAATGGCACCCAGGTGAGCCTCGTCTCCGGTAAGGCTGCGCAGGGGGTTGCCATCCCCCGCTGGATGCAGTTGATCATGCAGGCCACCTCGGGCGACTACACCCTGCTGGTCGTCATCGGCGGACCGCCGGATGCGAGCGGAAACAATTGCTACGTCTTCGGGCTGAACGCCGCGGCGAACACCGGCCCGGGCACCGGCACTCCCGCTCCCGCAGGCTTCTACGCCACCTCCAGCGGCAATATGGCCACATATCAATTCAACTGGGGATCTTCGGCGATCTTTGTCGCCAACGAATCCCCCTCAACCTCGGCGGCTGGCTCCATCAGCATCCGCGCTCTGTAAACTTACTGGCGCCGCCCGGACGCGACTTTCCGGGCGGCGCTCAGGAGGTCGAATCATCATGCCCAAGCTGCTTCGCGCCCGCGGAATGCACTACGAGATCATCGACCGCTTCTCCGTCGGTCCCTGGACCGGCGCGCCCATCGTGCTTCAGCGAAACGACAATGCCGGGCTTCCACAGACCCCGGTTGGCTCGGCGGTCCTGGTGTGGGTCAATCAGACAAAGGCGAACAACGCCGGCCAACTTTCGTGGACCTCCGGCGGCAGCGTCCCAGCCTTCCTTTCGGCTCCGGCGCTGCAATTTCAACCTTACCTCCTGGTCCGGAACTGGGAAGGAAACAATCTGAGCGTGACCAATGTGAGTGGAGTTCCGAATACGCCCATCTGGGTCGCTGCGTATGGTCCCGGCATGCCCGGCAACACGCCTCAGCCGCTGCCCACGAACGGCACCACCGTGCAGCTCTCCACCCTCGCTACCGCGCAAGGCGTCACCCTGCCGCGCTGGATGCAGCTGAACCTCGCAAACTTCACAGGCAGCCTGACAGTATTCGTCATCATCGGAGGCCCCGCCGATTCCTCCGGTAACAACGCCCGCGTGATCTCGCTGAATGACAGCGCGAATACCGGGCCAGGTACAGGCGTGACCCCTCCGGCGGGGTATTATGCTACTACCCAGGGGAACACCTACAGCTACCAGTTGAACTGGCAAGGGGCCACTGTATTCGTTGCGGCCATGTCGCCGGCAACAAGCCTGGGCGCCTCGGTTTCGCTAACGGCGCTCTAATGACACGCGAGGACGCTTGCCCACCACACCGCAGGCCGAAGTTCTTGGATACGCACTCCTTCAGCCAGTCTCGGTCACCGATCAGTGGAACGGGTCGCTCCTCCCACTTGAGAGCGAAACGTCTGCCAGCCTCTCCGCCACTCCAAATGGCTCGACCATCTTTGTCTACCAGAACATCGCAACCATCAATAACGCCGGCTCCCTGCTGCTCACCTCCGGTTCAGCCTCGATCCCGCTCCCGGCCCCGGCCTTCAACAATCAGGCGCTGGTGTTGATCCGCAACTGGCAGGGCAACAGCCTCAAGGTGACCAACACCAGCCCCAGCCAGAACACGCCGATTACAATCCAGCTCATGGGTCCAGGCATGCCCGGCGTCTCACCAGCCAAACTGCCCATCGGGCCGCCGGGAATTTCGCTCGCGCCGGGAGCCTGCGCCCAGGGCTTTGCCAATCCCCGCTGGATGCAGCTTGCCATGCAGAACACCCTCGGCAATCAGAGCATCATCGCGCTGATCGGAGGCCCGGCCGTCTCCGGCAACAATGCCTACCTGTTCGGCATCAATTTCGAGACCGACACCGGACCACCCCCCGCCGTCCCCCCACCGGACGGATACTACGCCACGTCCAGCAGCAACAACTACTCCTTCCAGTTCAACTGGGGACCTGGATCCTACCTTCTCTTCTGCGCAAATTTCTCCGCGAACACCGCGGGCGACACCACCGTCGTCCTCCGCGCACTCTGATGCCATTGAGGCCTTGGTCTTCACCAGGCAAAGCTACCCCTCCGCTGTGACCGCGAGTGAACGGGCTGCGATGCACTTCACGCTGCGGCCTTTATGCCGTGACTCGCCAAAATAGCGATCTGATGTCGAATCATGCAGATGCATCGTGTATCCAATACTCCGGCTTCCCGAGCAGGGTTGAATCGGAACAACCTCTTGAGCCTCCACAGCTAGAACGGTTCAATGCAGAGCAGCAGATCGCCGCTTTCGAGAGGCAATCGGCCATGACGCAATGAGGGCGAAAAAGGGGGCGGAATGCAAAGGATCCCCACAAAAGTCCCCACAGGGGCGGACTGGGCCTCGACTGAGCTTGCCTATAAACTATTGAAAGGATTGGAGGCGCGGGCCGGGATCGAACCGGCGCATAAAGGTTTTGCAGACCTCTCCCTTACCACTTGGGTTGTGCCTCGCCAAAATTCCATCCGGGCGAAAGAGGGGCTTGATTTTGAGCCAGGCGGCCTTTCTGGAAGGAATTATTGACTGAGGGAGGGGGCGTTCGGTGAACACGGATCGTCACGAGTACAGTACCAAGTGGGCGGCGAAGGATTGGCGGGGGCGTCCCAGGAGGCCTGCGCAGGCAGTAGCGTGTCGAATTGATTGAAGGTCACCCTGGTGCTGCGACCGGAACGCAGGACAGCTCTGAGGTTGACAAAAGAGTGCGGGGCGAAACGGCTGGAGCGATATGCTTGCGGGTCTGCGTCCGCCACGGATACTGATGTAGGAGCCGGGGCAAATGGCCGAATATCCGAGCTGCTGCCGAAAGATTGGCCGGTCTGGGGAGTTGCTGCCTAGCTCATATACAACACCCCGACGACAAGCGCGAGGTGAACGCAATGGCGCAAGAGACGAATGATTTTTTTGCGCATGATGGCTCCTTTCCTGGATACAACGAGCAGCCCGGACGAAGATGCTCGTGAGCATTGAGGGTTTAGGGTCGTCTTCGGCGAGAGACGCGATCCTGTCAAGAGAAGAGTCGCCTTGCGGGCTGCATCCACGAGAAGTCTTCGTGTCATCGTTCACCGATGAAGGCGCCATAGCCAGTGAAGGCCGGTTGAAACGGCACACTAAAACTTCCGCGGACATGGAGCAAATCTCCAAGGGGAAAATGGATGCGAACACTTGAACCTGGAACCTGGACCAGACAGCACCATTGGCTCGTGCGCCCATTGAACGAGGGCGGCGCAACAGATGTCCTTGCCTCTTCGGGCAAAAATCATAGCTGCGCAGAGCTTTGTATAATTATCGCAGTGTATTCTCTTGGGATCGCCCCGGCCTTGTCAACCGAATTGAGAGAAAACACACACGATCAGCAGGCAGCACAGCGGCTACCGCGGTCGCCGCCACTGCCAGACTCCGACCCCAATCGCGACCAGAGCGATATGTTGCCACAGAGATATTGCCCGACCAAGCACCCACAAGGACGCCGGGGATCGGCATCAGCACGATGACGATACCCAGGATGGCTCCAACGCGCTTCAGGGCATCGGCAGGCTTCACGATGCCGAGCATGAGCCCGAAAGCGGTCAGAATGAGTGCAATGAGTACGAGCGATCCCGCGAGCACCATCCAGCCCTGCATGAAGTTCGATCCGCTCATGTTGTCATGCTCCTCTCTCCCCGGAATATGCGCTATCGTTTGCCGCCAAAGCAGCCATGCTCCGCGTCGGCGAGAATTCCCGTGCCATCGAAATGGATTTCGGTTTGTTCACAGCCTGCGGCGAAGTACGCTATCCAGAATGCTTGCACCGCCTCTTTGCGCTGCGCCGAGAGTGGGGCGAAGTCGCTGCTTTCGAGGCGACCAAGGCAGAGAGACACGCCTTGCAGCGTGAAACCATGTTGCGCGCGGAGACGCCCGGTGAGTTGGCGAGTGCGCGTCAGACTGGCGAGCAAGCTGGCCGAGACGAAGCGGGAGGTAAAGGTGCACCTGGCGCGGGGCCTCCTGCGGAGTCAGGATGAAGGTCCATTGGTAGCTCCATCTGTCTTTAGAACATTGCATTTGGCTCACTGCAAATAGTTGAAAATAAAGGCAGGGAGGTGATGACGTACGCACTGTTGTCGGTTTGTACTCTACAGATCCTCCTCGAACAACAAAGATCAACACTGTCAACACGGCAAACTATTGATTCTACTTATCTTACTGAGGGGGACTCCATCTGCTCCCAAAACAGATCAGACGGTTTATGGAAACCTGTTGAAATCTGTAGAAAATAAGTGCTTTTGATTGAAAGGCTTACCGCATACAAGCCGATCCCTGTTGATCCTTGTGGCTCTTGGGTGCTTTGACAGCTACAAAATCGACTACAGTGACCGATCTCGGTGCCGAGAACATCGCGTCCCAGCCCGTCCGGTGCTCCATCGTTGTCAGCACCATGAAGAGCTTGCAGGTTCCCGTGAGAACATAAAAGCAAATGCTTTTCATACCTGGAAAACGCCCGCAGCGAGGATGGCGGTCAAGGGCGCGCGTTCTTTATGCGTTCATCGGAGCGTGCCAGGGTTCCCACACGAGCTGTCTTTGCGCGTGTGGGATGGCGTTAGCGGGCGGAGCGAAGCGGAGAGCCTTTACGGATGCCGGAGCGGAGGGTACGGCCACCGCAGTGGCCGGTGATACGGAGGCCGAGGACCGCGCCTTTTCACCCGCGCTGCGACTCCTGGACCAGTTCCAACGCTACCGGGGCTTTGCGCTTCTTCACCTCGGCCAGGATGCCGTCGAAGACCTCCGATGTGATCTTCGCGCCGGTCGCCACCGGACGCAACAGGTTCGTCAGCATCATCCGAACGCCGATGATTTCCGTCAGCTCCGCGCTAGGCAGAACCCCTCCGGCATCCCGCGCTTGTTCATCCAGAATCAACCCGCGAATCAGCTCGCCCTGCGTCTGGTTGCGCTTCGCCGCCAGAGCCTCGAAGGCCCGCAACTCGCTCTCGTTCAGCTTCGTCCCAACGTGATGCACGCGGTACGTCGCCCGCTTCGCCGCCTCTGCCGCAAGGTTCGCTTCGTCAAGGATCGCCACGCTTCACACCCCTTTGGCGCTTGATTTCCGTGGGGTTCCCTGGGTTTCCCCTCGGAACCCCACACGCCCTGACTCATAGACCCCGCTCACTCAACTTCAGGGTGCCCACAGGGTTCCTTGCATGACCCTCCAAGGGATGGAGTGTCATAAATACCCCCCATGCAAAGCATGGACTCCGATTCGGCTAATCAATGCGCCTGCGCACACACACCGATTAGCGATTGATTGCGATGGCTATTGCGCTGATTCGCGCAGGGATGTGCGCAGGGAAACGCGGAGAATGTGCGTTTACGCCCGATGCTCAGACCACGAAGGGTGGAGAGCACGAAACTCAACCGTCCTTTTCAGCGTAACGGAGATCTTCTGGCAGTTGATTCCCTCGCCGGAACGCTGTCCATTGCGATTCGATCTCAACCACTCCAAGCTGGCCGGTGGCGTAGTGTCGATAGCTCGACCACGGCCACTCTTCCGGCTTCTCGACCAATCCGCGCTTCACCGGGTTGCGATGCATATAGCGCAGTTTCTCGACCCGCTTCTCTTCGTTATGCACGTTGAAATCGTAATAACGACGCTGCCAGAACTGAAGCTCTCCGCGTACTTTCAGCTTGCGCGATGTCTGCTGCTTTAACATCTGCAGCGCAACCGACAGCGACGACCGGCGCGGTTCCCCGACCAGCAAATGAACGTGCTCCGGCATTAGAACATAGCCAGCAACCACAAAGCCGTACCGCACACGCACCGCCTCAAGCTCACGCTCGAAAATGCCGTACGCGCCCTCCCGCGTCAACAGAGCCTGCCTGCGATAACAACTGAAAGTCAGAAAATGAAAACAGCCGCATTGCTGGTAACGGACAAGTTTCGCCATGACGAAAGAATTCTACACCCGGCCCGATGGTCAAGGTTCGTGGACTTTCGTCAGAGATCAGAGATAAGAAAAAGACGGCCGGTTGAGGTTCGTGGTGCCCCACCCTTCCACAAAGAACGTGGAAGGATGGGGCACCCACTTTTGTGGGTTGGTTAAGATACCGAAAAACTTAGGGTGCGCCACCCGCCCCCGTTTGCTCGGCCAGATGCCGCTTGAACGCAACTGCCTGCTCAAAGTGGAATGCCTTAAAGCTCCGATGCCGAGTGTAATCTTCAAACCGGCTCAGCGCCTTTGCGGCGGCGTCCACCGTGGGCTCGCTGTGGCGCTTGGCTTCTTTCAGGTAGGCGAAGTATTTGCGCTTTATCCGCTCGTTTTCCGCGTTGTGTTTCGTCATGGTTTCTCACCCCTGCTTGAAGTCACTGTTTACGATGGGAAGATTACTCTCACTTAAACGCAGCGGTAAGCCACCGTCTATCCGTGTGAATCTGTAGCAGTCAACAACTGACGCTGCTTCTGAAGAAAATCGAACATGGAAGTAAGAACACCTGAAAGGATGGATACCAGAGGAACCACACAGACAAGGTATTCTAGCCAAAGGAAATCAGAAAAGAATTCAGCATTTACATGGCCAAGGACAGGCATGAATGCGGCTTCTTCGCTAAGCCCCTGTGTCGGAGTCCAATTCTGCCGCCAGACAAATACGACCGCAGTGTAAATGATGAGAATCAATCCTGTTTCAACTGTAGTTTTGATCGCTAGCCCAATCCACGTTTGCCGCTTGTGAAGGAAGGGCGAAATAGTCCATACCACAGCCGCCAGAGTAGTTGTCACACCAGACATTGCCACAGTGAGGAGCACGGCTTGACGAAAATTGTGGACTCCTCCCCCAACGGCTCGACTCATCGAGTACCCCCACCAGATGCAGAATGAGCCTAATGGCAAGATTATTGCCGCTTTAGCAAGAACCGTGAAGAGCCTGCCTAAACCGCGCTGAACAGATGAGCCTTGATACCGCATATTGAAAACCCTCGGAGTCGTTTGGCGAATTAACTCTACGAGCTACTGGCAACCAGACATACCCGTGCTGTTACCGTGGTTGTCGGATGCGCCGGTCCGTGCGCAGGGAGGCGATTGCTGACTTTGCTGATTCAGCCACCAATTCCACCATTGGCTTCGGATGTCATTGTTTCTCCAGAGTGCTGTATGGGCCTCACCATAGTGCCCGAGTCCTGTCGTAGGCACAGTAAAGTTCCTCGCCCCTGGTCTGTTCGTTGAATTCGTATCGCTATCGAGTGACGGAACCCAATCAGTCGATCCCTGAATGTTGTACCATGCTCCAATATTGCGCCAGTTCCCGGGAGTATCGGTGTCTGGTACATACATCCCTACCCCCGGCGTCCCCAGAGTAATTAGATTGTCGATGGGATGGTTTAATTGCATTTGCGCTGCTTCCAAGGCGACGTTTCCTCCATGGCTATGCGCGATGATGTTGAGTTGTTCTCCCGGAGCAAAGCTGTAGTTGTTGATCATTTTCCTCAATTGTTCCGCACCCGCAATACGGTCTCGATCCGATAACCCTCCAGACCAATACAGAAAGCCAACGGCAGGATCGTTAAAGTGGCTTTGAGCCTCGGATGTCAAAGGGCTATGACTGTAGTTCCAATCATGCGGGTTGTAGCCTGTGCCGCCAATGATGATCGTAAGCATACCGCTGTCGTCGATATGATTCAGCGGATTGTTGCGAACGTAGCTATAGAGGTTCCAGCTTTGTGGGTTTTCGGTGTCCTGGTCTGCAAACGGGAGATCCGGCGACATCCACCTTCCCATGCTGCTTGCGTAGTACCTAGCCCCGAAGTAATCATTGCCTGATTCGGTATCGCGTTCTTTGCCGGTGAAGAGGTGCTCGGTGGGTGTTGGCGCACAAGTCTCGCCGTCCCCGTAGGGAAGGCTGGCGCAGTCCTTTTCCACCACGCCGGCGTAGTCGGTCTGGACGCGCCGCGTGCCGAGCGGGTCGTCGAAGTAGAAGTGCAGGCCGTTGTTGTCGTAGGTCGCGAGCAGCTTGCCGCCGGCCCAGACGTTGGTGTGTTGCCAAGCCAGAGTGTTGGTGGCGCCGGTGGTGTCCACGCCCATCTCGGTGACCTGTTCGCCGCCGGGGCCGAGGATATAGTCGTTGGTGGTCTGGAAGTGGTTGACGGCCG
>OBLU010002064.1_pt1 | contig 18609 bp, 15 predicted proteins | sample 1518681 | NCBI WGS metagenome assembly OBLU01 (sample SAMEA3539304, study PRJEB22396) | soil metagenome | biome: tundra; feature: field; material: soil | place: USA | collected 2010-05 | depth 0.15 m | reverse complement strand
TTTCCTGCGACGCTCACCACCAACGCTCTTAACGCCAGCAGCTCGCAGTGGTTTGGAGCCTGCTCCTGATCGCCGGCTGCCGAGTCGGCCCGGGGAATTTCACCCCGAGCCGCTCACAGATTCCGGACATGACACTCTCGCGTCATCCGGCTCGTGCAGTCCATGAAAGGCCGGCGCCTTCCGTCCAAGCATGAGGGTTCCTCCCATTGCTGGTTGACCCAACTTGAACTGGACCGCCCACCCCCTTCGCTCGACTGCCATTACAGCAGCTTCATCGCTACTACGAAGTGGTCCGCCCCTGACCGAAGCATCAGTACTTTCTGCCTTGCGTTTCTGCGCTTGAGCATTTTCCCTTTGCATCTTCGATCAGGTTCCCAAGTTCCGTACGAAAGCCTAAATGAGAGTCACGCCCCCTATACACCGGACGCCGTCTGGCCGGTACACAGGTTTCCACCAGACTGATCCCGGAACCCCTCGGAGACCCCGGTTTTGACGTCGTTTAAGGAGGTTTCGATGCTTAATCGGAGGTTCGCTTGCGCTCGTCTCTCTCATCCATACATGACGTGGTCTAGCCACGCCTTTTAACCACAACGTTCACCACCATGGCCATTGTGCCGCAGCAGCTTGTGGCAGTTTGAAGCCTCTCCCTGCAGAGCGGCTTCGAGGGACCTACCCTCATCTCTCGTACAGCATGAAGTTTGCACCTCTCCTTCTTCTTGGCACAACCGAGGGGCCTACCCTCATCGGATAAGCAGTTACGCGTGATTCGGCCTCACGGCCTTTCACGCTCATGGCGCACGATTGTCGCCAACTCGGCAGTCGCCATTTGGATAAGCATCCTCACACTCTGAGCCTCCCTTTGCCGCCAGCAAATCGGCCTCAGATTGTGAGTTGCCTTGTTTACGCCAACTGCCGATCTGTTGCTGGCTGGCCGCGTTCGTGGCCGCTCACTGGGTAGTCAACGTTCGCAGATCGCCGACAAGTTTGTTGATGGTATCGTCGAAATCCTTGTCGCGAGTCTTTTTCGAAGCAGTGATCCGAGTCGGCTCGTAAATCGCCCAGAGCACAATCCCCGTCTTCGGATCCAGTATTTCAAGCTTGAACTGCCAAACGACCGAATTGGGGATTACATTGACATCGAGAACCAAATCAGCGTCGCCGGGAGCAGCGACAAGTTCGTATCGACCCCCTCTCTTCATCGCGGTGTAAAACTCGTTGTAGATTCGATCCGGCCCTCCGCTCCAAGCGCTCGAATCGAATCCACTGCCGGTATTGGAGACAAATACCTTTTTGGCGCTGAGAATCTGCGCGGGCAGCGGCGCCGCCGTCGCCTGGGTGTTCTGCGCAGCCGATGCTGGTGCCGCGGCTAGGATAATCGCAAATACGAGAGACGCTATAGCAAAGATCGGATTCAACATGGTTTCCTTCTTTCTCCCTAAGTTAAGACCCGGAATAGGTTGATTCCACTCGGGGTAAGGAAGTCCCGACCACATTGTCCGCCTTTAAGTAGAGATCCTTTGTGAAGTTGGAATCAATCGGGAATACGGGTTATGAGAATCTAAGGAACCGAAGCTTGCCTTGTGAGTGCCGGGTCCGACCCTCTGTCGCCGATCCCAGAGGCCTTTTGACTTCCTTGTGCTTAGCCGACGCATCGGAGCTTGACCAATCAGCAGAAAAAATGAACCCAATGGCTCCTCAAGTAATGCGATCTGTTCTGAACATTTGACCGCCTAAGCTCCGTCTTCAGCTAGTCACTCGCCGGAACCCGGGAGTTCGGAGTTCCTTGGGTGCTCGTTGAGTGCATCGGCGATTTGCATCAACCGATCATGATCGGCACAACTAAACCTCAGTACTCTCTCCCGGTAGTTCACCCATCCAGATGTCAAGGGCTCTTCCCAGATCTACTTCGTGGAGGGCTGTGTCCGGCGTTTGGGCAGATGCGCCCGATCCCATACTCGACCGCCCCACAGTACCATCTGCACCAAGACATAGAGTCGCTCTCGGCCAACGCGGGGAGTCCTAACCTCGCGGGCAACGCTGAACAACTACACATCGTTGCTGACCTGAGTTCGCGGTGGGCTCGAACCAGCGGATTCTCCCGCCGACGGATCCGCGGCCGATTACTACACACTGGCCTGGTATCAAGACGCCGTTCAGTCGTGAAGCACAACGTTGACTAGTGAACTCTTTATGAGCATCCCGCCCATGTCGTAGTCGATGTAGCCGAGATCCCGAAACCGATTTAGGAAGAAGCTGACACGGGATCTGGTGGTGCCAATCATTTCCGCCAGGGTCTCTTGACTGATCTTGGCGATGACCGGAATTGGCTTCGATTTCTGGCCGAAGTTAGCCATCAGCATTAACAACCGGGCAAGACGCTTTTCGCTCGAATTGAATAGATGATCGATCAGATCAGCTTGCAGGCGCTTATTGCGGGAAAGCAGGTGTTCGAGGAATTGCTTGGCGAACTCTGGCTCACGATGGAGCAGTTCCAGCATGAGCGTCTTTTCGATGCGAACGATTGTGCTGGATTGAAGTGCGTACGCAGAGGAAGCGCGAAGCGGCTCAGCTGCCAGGGAGGCTTCACCGAAAAAGCTAGTTGCCGGAAGGTGGGCGATTACGGCTTCCTTGCCGTTCATCGATACGACGGTGAGCTTTACCTTGCCATTCTGGATGTAGAAAACCGCATTGGCCGGGTCGCCTTGTGAAAAGATGGATTCACCGGTCAGGTATTCTCGCCGCGATCTTCCTGTCGTGAATTTGTTCAGGAGAGTCTGAAGGTCGAATGCGGTTCCCTGGCCCGGCAAAGCGCCAATTTCCTTCGAAACAATCGTCAACTTATGATCCGCAGTCGGAGGCAAAGGGAAGGAGCGGCTCAGGGGAATCCTGGCTGCAGTACTGTTCATCGGAGCGAAACTAGCGGCCATGATCGATACCTTTCAGTCGCACAGAGTGGGAGCAAGAGTAGGAATTATCGTGAACCCTTGCGATGTTGATATAGCCAAGATACGGGTTGAGAAATAGAGTGAACATCGGGGAAAACTATTATTGCTGTAAGCTTAGCCACGGGAATTTTGTAGGGTTTTCCTTACGCCGAAAGGCGATTGAACCGATTAAGTTATGGGTAATAGAGTTTCGCGCAGATGCAACGTTGCTCTTTAACTACCTTGTTATCATGCTGTTTAGATAGACGCTCATCGCTTTTGGACAAGCATTGAGTCGGCCGAGTTAGTTCGCCTGGGGATGTCGAAGTTTGTTATGTCAAGGCCTTCGCGCTCTCTCGGTCCGAGAGCTTCTCATGCAAGAGCTTGTCAACGGATTCATCGAATTCTGTATCTATTTGCCGATCGGGTTCCGCACAGACATTGCGCCAAGATCCATTATCTTCTTGATCGCAGGAACCAGTTCTTCTGAAGCACTGTTCTTGTTGACATATTCGGTCGCGCCTGCACGCAGACAGCGCAACGCATACTGGCTCTCAGCCTGGACACTCACCATGATCACGGGGAGTTTAGGGTAGATCTGCTTTACATCCTTCAGCACTTCAAACCCACTGCGCCCTGGCATATTGATGTCGAGCAACAGGACCTCAGGTTGAGATAGGACCAACTGGGTAAACACCTCGTCCCCGCTCGAGGCTTCGGAAAAGTACGTGCCAGGAAATGCGTCGATCAAGATCTCTCTCAGACCTCGTCGCACGTTCGCGTGATCATCTGCTATCAGGATATTCATCGTTGTGTTCGCTTGCCGGGCCGCACATTCGACCTGCAACTAGTGTACCGAAGTTTAAGAGGAATCGGCATCAGCGTAGACCGTGATTTGTGTAGGGTTTGTTACGATTACTCTGTAGGGTTATTCCTACACCGACAAGCCAATCTAATCGATCATGCTGTGCGTCATGGCGTAGCGGGTAAGTTCGGCATTACTCTTCATTTGCATCTTTTCCATGATGCGAGCTCGATAGCTGCTGATCGTCTTTTCACTGACATGAAGCCTGTCGCCGATTTCCGTTAATGGGATGCCGACGGCAATCAGTTTCATGACTTCGTGTTCCCTGTCCGAGAGCAACTCATGCAAGGGCTTGCCGGCGGACTCATCCAAGTTGGCGATCAGCTTCTCTGCGAGGCTCGTGCTGATATAGCGACCGCCGCTCAATATCTTCTTCGTCGCCATCGCCAGCTCCTCGGGGGCGCTCTCTTTGTTGATGTAGGCGGCTGCACCAGCCCGCAAACAGCGTACTGCATACTGTTCCTCCGGCTGGCAACTCAGAATGATCACCGGCAGCCGTGGGTATGTGTGCTTTACATCCCGCAGGACGTCCATCCCACTCCGCCCAGGCATATTGATATCCAACACCAGCATGCCAAATGTGGATTTCCCCAGATGACTCAGCACTTCATCCCCGTTGCCGGCTTCGGAAAATTCCGCGCCGGGAAGAGCATCTGCCAGAATCTCTCTCAGGCCGCGGCGTACGACGGCATGGTCATCAGCAATCAGGATGCGCATGTTTCGGTCCTCTTGGCGCGCGGAGCGTCCACGGGAACGCGGACAGTGACAGTCGTCCCGTTGCCGGGGGAACTGGATATCTGCACCTCGCCTCCGCAGAACTGCGCTCGCTCTTTCATGCCCAAGAGTCCTAAAGACCCAAGAGAGCTCGACAAGCCGGATTCACAGAAGCCTATTCCGTCGTCCTCCACAACCAGGAGGATGCTCTCCTCTTCCTGGCACAGGGCAACGCGCACCGACTTTGCCTGCGCGTGCCTAATCACGTTGGTCATGCACTCCTGGAAGATTCTGAAAGTCGCCGTGGCTCGGTCACCATCCAAGTGTAAATCGACAGGTGGAACAGAGACCTGGCATTGGACGCCATTGCGAGTAGCAAACTCGCTTGCCTGCCATTCAATGGCTGCAGCCAGGCCAAGGTCATCCAATACTCCGGGACGCAGCCCACTGCATATCGTGCGCACCGCCTTCACACCATCATTGATCAACTGAATCGATTCCGCTAGTCGAGCCAGTACCTCGCCTTCCGACTCCGGCAGATGACGAGTCATCCATGTCATATCCATCTTGATCGCGGTCAGAATTTGACCGATTTGATCGTGCAGTTCTCGAGCGACCTTCTTGCGATCCTCTTCACGCACCCACTGCAGGCGTTCAGCCAGCGCCCGCAGTTGTTCTCTTTGCAAGACGAGCGACTCTTCCCCCCGCTTGCGTTCGGTGATGTCGCTGTTGATCACCAGCACGCGGGGCGCCTGGTCGCGCTTGCCCCACTGCAGTGCCCATCGACCTGCCACCACAATACGCCTGCCGTCCTGGGCGGTCTTTATGAGGTCTCCCTCCCAATGCCCCGCGCGCATAAGTTCCGCTTTGATCTCAGCCAGCGGCTGGGGAAACTCGGTGCGGAGCATGTCGTGGGAGATTTTGCCGGCGGCCTCGCTCTTGGAGTATCCCAACATCGCCTCTGCCCCGCGGCTCCAAAACAGGACTGTCCCTTCCATATCGATCACAAAGACAGAATCCTGAGTCAATTCGATCAGGGAAGCCTGCTCCGCGGTCGCTTCCTGCTCCTGCCGTCTCTCCGCAACGTCGCGGAAGACCAGCACCACGCCAATGACTTTTCCTTCGCCGGCGAGGATGGGCGCGGCACTGTGCTCAACTGAAACTTCGCGGCCGTCCCTGGTGATCAACGCCACGTTGTTGGCCACTGTCAGAATCTGTCTCTCTTCGAGCACCTGGAGTACTTCATCGTCCGCGCTCATCCCAGACTTCTCGTTGATGATCTTGAACACGTCCCCGACCGGCTGGTTTAGAGCCTCCTCCTGTTGCCATCCGGTTAGAGCGGCGGCGACCGGGTTGAGGAAGGTGACTCGACCCTCGCTGTCAGTTGCTATAACTGCCTCGCCAATGCTGCCCAGAGTTGCGGTCCATCGCTCCTCGCTCTGCAACAGCTTGGTACCCAGTCTTTCGACGTTGTATCGAGTGAACAACGCGAGGAAAACCCCCAATCCCAAGCCCAGACCAAGGCAGCTTGTCACCATCAAAGTCCATCGAAGGTGAGCGGCTTGAACGCGCCCTGTACGGAGTCCTTCTTCCACACTTTGAAACTCTGCAATTTGCTCTCGAAGGGCATCCATTCTGCGTTTTCCTTGCTGATTCTCATAGAGAGTGGGGTCGGCTTTTCCCGCACGGCGAAGTGCGATAATCCGGCTGGCGTACCCCTCCCACTCCGCATAGCCGGCATAAAAATCCTTCAGTCGCTCCTGCTGCGGAGGATTGTCAGCCGACAGCCGATACAAGGCCTGAAACTCGGAGTCGAATCTTCTCGTGCCCTCCAGATAGGGATGAAGGAAAGTCTCGTCGCCAGTTGCGGTGAATCCGCGCGTCCCGGATTCCATATCTACCAGCAACATGAGAAGATGCCCGGATTGGTCGAGAACCCGATCTGTATGGTCAACCCACTGCAAGGATTTGTTCAAGTCGAAGGTTTCCCACAGAAGCAACCCAGCAAGGGCTGCCGTGGCAACAAAGGGAACCACAACCATTCGGCGGAGCAACGACTTGAATTTCGAGTATTCCATCGTAAAAAATCACTCCTCACTGGGGGAATGGACCAAATTGCCTGGATTGCTCGCTGGCACCAGGTTCAGTTGCCTGCAAAAACCTGCCCACGTGCAAACCCAGGAGGGCACCGTCAACCGCGATACCGGATCAATCTCGAGTAAGAGCGCGATTTGGATAGGATGATCGCTCCTCGGACGTACGGAGCATGGCGCTCAACCATCGGCGAAAGCCTGGCGCTTGTCAGGTAGAGAACCGGGGCTTGAATGGTAAGCAGAGCAAAACTGGCTGAGATGGAACAACTGAGCGTGCGGCTGAGCACACCTGCAAGGATAATTTCATAGAATCTCATAAACGAGCGCGAAGGATAGTTCAGTATTGCTCACCTGTGGGAACTACTTCAAAACTTTGGCGTCAAAGTATTCGAGTGCATCTTGAAACCCGGTACCTCTCGCGCATCATTCAATTCGACGACCGCGGGGGTAAGAATGACCTTCAATCTGCTGCGTAGTGAACGAAATGATTCTCCGCTATAGGAAACCCTGCATGGCGGAAGGCGCTCGGCAAGCGGTAGTCGGTGACTGGATCGCGATTGTAATGCCAGGTTTCATAACTGTTGTATCAAGTGGTCGGATCCGCTGCATTGCGCAGGGAGCGTTGACGCCCGGGTCTCGGAGGCGAGACCTCGGGCACCGGCAGCCGGATTCAACTGCCTGATCGCGTCGGCGGTTATGGATGGAGGTCGGTTTTGGAGAGGAGCTTGAGGAACTGCATGCCGGTGCACTGGTCAATGGTTTCGCCGAGCAGCTTGCCATCCCGGTCGAAGAGAAAGGTCTTGGGAATGCCCAGGATGTGGAATTCATTGTGGACCTTGTCGCCGGGATCAAGAAGAACAGGCGGGTGGTAGTCGTTTTTTGAGATGAAGGTGTTGACCTTGAATCCATCCTCGTCGGAGATGGAGAGAATGACCAGGCCCTGAGGCTCTAAGCGAGTGAATATCTTATCGAGATCGGGCATCTCCATGCGGCAGGGCGGGCACCAGGTAGCCCAGAAGTTGACCATCACAATTTTTCCGCGCAGTTCGGAGAGGGTGACTTTCTTGCCGTGGAGATCCTTGAGGGTGAAGTCGGCCTTTTGGACGTCGGCTTCGTTGTCAACGAGAACCTGAGCGGCTTTGGCAAAGAGCGGATCGTCGAGCGTAATGGTGACCTGCTTGTAGCGAACGAGGTTTGCGAGGAGAAGATAGGGCTCGGGCGGCTCGTTCTCTTTGGCGGGGACGGGCGACTCGGCCAGTGCCTTGGTGAGAGTGTCGGCGGCGGTTTGCAGCGCATCCTGGCCCTGATCGCCTTCTGTGACTAGGTTGGCGACGGCGTCGGCCAGCTTGACCTTGGATAGGCTGGCGGGGAGGGCTCGGATGTCGTGGGCGAGCTTAATGGTGGTGAGCGGGCGCTGGACGACGTCGAGCGAACGGAGGGTTTTGATCTGGCTGACGATGTCTGCCTCGGAGGCCTGAGCGAAGAGACAAGGCGCGGTGAGGAGGACGGCTGTGGCAAGGATGATTTTTTGGGCGGATTTCATAAGGGCTCGCTGAATTACGGGTTAATGAGATCGAGTTTGAGCAGAATTATATGCTTCTGTGGCGATCGCCCTGGGCGACCGATGCGGACTTCTTGCGGGTGCGGGCGCGGAGACGTTTCGAGACGGCGGTGACGATCTGCTCGTGGACTTCGTCTATGGTGAGGTCGCCTTCAATGAGGAGGACGCGGGCGGGTTCGCGGGCGGCGATTTCATGGTATTTCTGCCAGACGCGGGCGAAGAAAGCGTCCTGCTCCTGCTCGAAGCGGGTTTCGTTAAGGCCGGTACTGGTTTCGACGTGCTGATTGCGCCGACGGGCACGGGCAAGCGAGAAATCGAGGGTTGGCAGCAACAGGATGGTCAGGTCGGGCTGAAGGTTGCCGCACAACAGCCTGTGAAGTTCAAGGACGGTTGCGGAGCCGAGCTGGCGACCGCCGCCCTGGTAGGCCTCAGTGGAGTCGGTGAAGCGATCGCACAGGACGGTCTTTCCGGCATCGAGGGCGGGCTTGATGACTTCAGCGATGGCTTGCGCGCGATCGGCAAACATGAGGGCCATTTCAGTCATCGGCGCCAGGCCGGTGGAGCGGGAGTCGAGGACAAGGGCGCGAATGCGGTCGCCGGTTTCGGTACCGCCGGGCTGGCGGGTTAGGATGGGTTCTTCAGTCGGGTTGCGCCGCTGGAGCCAGGCGGCCAGGCGTTTGATTTGAGTGGTTTTGCCGGAACCGTCAAGACCTTCGAGGGTGATAAACAGACCGGGCGGCATGGGAGGAGTTTACCACTCAGGAATTCTGGCTACCTTGGAAGCAGGCCTTGGAAAATCGGAAAACATGATCCAGATCACATCCGAGCGTTATTTGGATGTGGTAAAAGAGGATGTTTTTGAATGTCACCGGAGGCGGGCGACTGTCTCTTCTGGAGTTAAACGTGAACCTCCGCACCCTGACAAAACTCACCGTTTACGGCTTTGTCCTGTCGGCACTGCCGTTTGCCAGCCGCCTGAATGCACAGAACCTGACGCTGGAAGGCCAGACTGGAGGGTTTCTGACGCCAACCGCCTACGTTGTGTACACCGCGAAGGACCACTTCTTTTCGCACCCTGCGGTGGGCTATCACTTCATCGACGCTAACGCGGTGATCGGCGACGTGCACACCTTCAGCATCGAAGAGGGGTTCGGCAACCGCGCCGAGGCGGGCTACACGCGAAGCGTTCACTGGACGGGCGACAGCACGTTGTTCAGCAACCTGTGGCACTACGCGGGGATGAACATCTTTAACGGCAAGGTGATCGCGATCAAGGACGGGCAGTTCGGCGCATGGACACCGGGACTGGCGGTTGGCGGCGTGCTGCGCACGAATGACAAGTTTGTGAGCGGAGCGCTGAACCAGGCTCTGTTTAGGGTCTTGAAATCCTATAGCAACGAGGACGCGTACGTAGCTGCTACGAAGACATGGCTGAAGCCGCCGGTACCATTCCTGGTGAACTTCGGTTGGAAGGCCACGAATGCTTCAATCTATGGGCTTGGCGGACAGTCGACTCGTTTTGGCGGGCGCCTGTTCGGCGGCCTGGGAATTCCGCTACCGGGACCATTCAAGACGGCGATTGTGCCCTCGGCGGGATTTTCGCAAGAGCCGCCAACGTCAGTGAATCTGGGCGCGATTCTCTATCCTCCGGGCGGCAGGGCGCACCTGCCGACCACACTGGACTACGCGGTGCGGTTGACGCAGAGGGACAATCCTCACTTCGCCTTCGATATCGGTGTTGGGCAAGTGGCGGGGATGATCGGGACCACTGCGGTATTGACGCCCGGCGGCCCGGTTTTCATTCCGGTCAATCTTCAGGCTCGGCATGTTGTGGGAGTGGGGCTAAGCATCAGGCCGTAACCAGAAATCATCTTGCAGTTGCCCGCCTAACGCCCCATCACCGCGGGTGTGAGGCGGGGCTGACTCTTAAGTTGCAGGCGTGGAGCAACTTCCTCCGGTGGGATGGGTTTCCACTTTCGTAGAATGAACGTGCTTTCGCGTTCAGGGGTCCATCCCCACCAACTATTAGGAGGTGTTTCCCATGCAAGTATTCCGCTCTTTGCGTTGGCTTTTGCTGGCGCTGGTTGTCTCAATTGTGCCCGCTTCTTCGTATGCGGGAGTGTTCATCAGCGTAGGGATTGCTCCGCCGGCGCTGCCAGTTTATGGGCAACCGCCCTTGCCCTGAACCAGGGATGATGTGGACTCCGGGCTATTGGGCCTGGAATGGGACCGACTACTACTGGGTCCCGGGAACATGGGTGGCATCACCGTATGTTGGCGCGCTTTGGACGCCGGGATATTGGGGCTGGTCTGGCGGACGGTATTTCTTCCATGAAGGCTACTGGGGTATGCACGTGGGCTACTACGGTGGTGTGAATTACGGATTTGGCTACGGGGGCATTGGCTTTGCCGGCGGCCTGTGGCGCGGCGGCGTCTTTGCGTACAACACGGCAGTGATGCATGTGGGCATGGGCTTCCACTCAGTTTATGAAGATCGTGTGGCCGTGGAACACGGATTCGTCGCGAGGGACAGCCACGTGGCGTTCAGCGGAGGACCGGGCGGCATTCACCACGAGGCCGGTGCCGAGGAGCGGATTGCGGAGCACGAAGAGCATCGGGGTCCGAGCGAGATGCAGCAGCAACATGTGGAGGCTGCAAGAGCCGACCATGCAGCGGGCCGGGGCTACAACCCCAACAATCGCGAGGCGAACCAGGACCAGCGGATTGCGAACGGGCTGCGGAGCGGACAGATGACCTCCGGCGAGGCCGCCCGCGCCGACCGGACACAGTCTCACATCGACCAGCAGGTCCAAAATGATCGCGTGGCCAACGGCGACAGGCTGACTGGGGCAGAGCGTCAGCAGATCAACCAGGAGCAGAACGGGGCCAGCCGTCAGATTTACGACGAGAAGCACAACGGGAACACGGTCACGCCGAATCAAGTGAATAACCGTGAAGCCAACCAGCAGCAGCGCACAGCCCAGGGCCTGCGCAGCGGCGAAATGACTTCAGGCGAGGCGGCGCGCACCAACCGGAACCAGGCGAAGGTGGACCAGCAGGTGCACAACGAACGTGTGGCCAACGGTGGCGCGCTGACCGCGGATGAAAAACACCAGGTGAACCACGAACAGAACAAGAACAGCAAGCAGATTTACAACGAGAAGCACAACAACACGACCGAAAAGGGGGCGCCCAAGGCGCACGGCCGCTAGAGCGTTCTCGGAAATTCAGTAGAGAAAAGCCAACGCCCTCAAGCTGACGCGACCAAATGGAAGCGCCGACTTGAGGGCGTTGTTCTTTTGACCGCAATCTTTCAGACGATGGCTTGAGCCGAAGCAAGCATGCCCGCAATCTCAATTTCGAGGCCGCCGAATTCGGGGTGAGTGTTTTCGCGGATGCGGTAGGCGATGTCGATGAGCGAGCCCCGCTTGAGCGCGAGTTCGTCGGCGCGTGCAGCGAGGTTCCATCCAACTGCACGAATGGCGCTGCTTGAGTTGGCCGAGACGGAATCGATAGATGAAGAGTGGGGGGACCGCTGCGCGAGCTCGAGGCGGATGTGGCGCTCCTTCATGATGCGGGGCGGGGCGAGCAGGCAGACGTTGCGGGCAACAAAAATGGGTTCGGGGTTGCCGTGGCCCAGAGGCTCGAGTTTGCGCAGCCAACCTGCCAGCACCGGGGTGATTCGATCGAGGGGCAGCTCGGCGTGAATGCAAAGCTGCTGCTCGGGCTCTCGGACGGCAAGATGCTCTTCAGCGTAAAGGCGCAGGCGGCGCTTGAGCTCAAGCAGCGCGGGGGCGGGCATGGCAAAACCGATGGCGAAGGCGTGGCCGCCGAATCGTGTGAATAGATCGGCGCAGGATTCGATGGCATTGAGCAACTGAAATCCATCGACGGAGCGGCCGGAGCCGTGAGCGATGCCGTCTTCAACGCTGACGACGATGGCGGGTTTGGCGGTGCGCTCAACAACGCGCGAGGCGAGAATGCCGATGACGCCCCGATGCCAGCCCTGACCGTCGATCACGAGCAGCCGGTCTGCAGCCAGTTCAGAATCTGTAGCGAGCACGGATTCAATCGCGGTGAGCGCGGAGGCCTCGGTGTCACGGCGCTCGCGATTGAGACGCTCGAGCTTGGCGGCTAGTTCGGCGGCGCGGGCGGAGTCGCGGGTGGAGAAGAGCTCAATGACCTCAGAGGCAATGTCCATGCGCCCGGCGGCGTTGATGCGTGGTGCAAGGCGGAAGGCCACATCGAAGGCAGTGAACGGTTTGGCGGCTGGATCGAGGGCAGCGGCAGCGAAGAGGGCTCGCAGACCGACTCCGACGGGTTTGCGCAGTTCGCGGAGGCCGAGCGCGACAATGACGCGGTTCTCGCCCTGGAGGGGGACAGCATCGGCGATGGTGGCGATTGCGGCCATTTTCAAGAAACTTGGTAGGGTCTTGTCGCGAGCGCGGATGGGGTCACGCCGCGCGAGGATGGCCAGGGCGAGTTTCATGGCGATGGCCGCGCCACACAGAGATTTCTCAGGATAGGGGCAGCCGGGCTGATTGGGATTGAGGATGGCCAGCGCGTGAGGGATTGCATCATCTGCCTGAGTCAAGTGGTGATCGGTGATGATGAGGTCGAGGCCTAGCTGACGCGCGGCTTCGGCTTCAGCGAATGCCCTCATCCCGGTGTCGACGGTGATGACAAGTCGGACTCCGTCGGCGTACGCTGCTTCAAGAACGGAGGATTGCAGACCGTACCCTTCACGAAGGCGGTGGGGGACATGAAAGCGGGCTGTGCCGCCGAGCATTTCAATGGCGGTCTTGAGCAGGACAACGGCGGTGGTGCCGTCCACATCGTAGTCGCCATAGAGAAGAACGGGCTCATGGGCGGTGATGGCTCGTTCCAGCCGCTCGACGGCAGCGGTCATGCCGAGCATCAAGAAGGGATCATTGAGGTGATCGAGGTCAGGGTTGAGGAAAGCGAAGGCCTGGCTGGACGAGCTGATGCCACGGGCTACGAGCAGCTCAGCGAGCACCAGGGGAAGTCGAGCGGCCTGTGCAAGTTCCGCGGCTTGGTCGGGATGAGATTCAGCAAGAGTCCAGCGCTGGCGGAGAAGGGCCGTGGGCGGGCTGGACGGACTCACGCGGAGTTACTCGTCCTCGTCGTCAACTTCATGGACGTCGTCGATGACGATGTCCTGGAAGTTTTCAATGTCTTCAAGGAGGGCCTGGTACCGCTCATACCATTCAGTGGTGGATTCGTGGAGAAAGACCAATCCCTGATAGACGAAGCCTAGCTGAATGTAGCCGAGATTGCCGGCGTACTTGCGCAGCCATTGGGCTTCAACGAGCTCAGTGGCCTCTTCATCGGGGAAGTTCATTTCGCCGGCTTCCTCGATGAGCGCTTCGAGTTCGCCGCGCTCCAGCGACATCTCGCTGAATGTGACAAAGGGAGCGCCGACATGTTTGGCCATCTCCACGAAGTCTTTCCATGCGTCAGGGTTGCTGTCTCCTTCCCAAACGATGGAGGGAATGTCCTCGGTGACGTATCCGGGGAGGCGACGGAGGCCGTGACCTTCAATGAAGGCCACCATGTCGTCTTTCAGCGAGAGGAGGTTTTCCGTAGTCATAGTCAAGTATCCATTTTCGCAGATGGGGGCGGGTGGGTGCCGAGGTATTGTGGAAAGTTCGTAGTAACTGGGAACAGGGAATAGGGAACAGGGAATAGAGAGCAGAGAGTAGGGGTAGGGCGAACGGGTTAGTCTGGTGTTACATCAATTCAGGAGGAACAACGCTTGCCTTCATTTGAACGCCACGTCTTTGTCTGCCACAACACCCGTCCAACCGATGCGCCACGGCCATCGTGCACCACAGATGGAAAGAGCGATCTGCATACGCAATTGCAGCAACTTGCGAAGGCCGCAGGGCTGGGAGCGCAGGTTCGGATCAACAAGTCGGGATGCCTGGATCAGTGCGAGCATGGGCCGACTGTCGTGGTTTATCCGGAGGCGGTGTGGTACGGCCATGTGCGGCCGGAAGATGCGGCGGCGATTGTGGAGGAGCACCTGGTTGGCGGGCGGCCAGTGGAGCGGCTGAGAATTGCCGAGGAGTGCGTAAACACCAAGAGCTGCCCGCATCGGGGATGATGGGCGCGGCGCGGGCCCGTTGCATGGTGCTCGCTGTGAGTGCAGCTCTTACAAATCCGGAGTGTCAGTGATGAAATTCCGGACAGAGCAGGAACCGCAAAGCATTAAGGACGTGCGTGCGCACCCAGCCAGGCGCCATAGAGCAGGTCATCCTCCTGCACATGGGCGTTGAACCAATAGCGAAGGAAGCTTAGCGACTTTTCTTGCAGAGTCAGGCCGTCCTTCTCGTGGCGGCCAAGCAGCTCTTCAACCTGCGCCAGCAATTGCTCGTGCTTAAGCGTGTGCTCAGCGAGCTCGGGATAGTTTGATGCCGCCAGAATCGCTTCTTCCGAAGAGAAGTGGGTGCGTGTGCAATTGACCACCTCGCGCAGCAGTTGGGCGGTCAGGCTGCGGTCCTCGCTCCGCAACACAGCTGCGTAAAGTTCATAGATGGCTTCGTACAGCTTCTTGTGCTCATCGTCCATCGCTCGCACACCGACAGCATGGTGTTCGTTCCATGTCAATAAAGGCATTCCAGGCTTCCGCACGCAGGTCTTGGGCAGATGAACAGTTCAGCAAAAGACAGCATAGCAAAGAAAAGGCTTTACCGTTTTGCGGAGACGCAAATTCTCAATTCCCAAATTTGAATTTTCCTGGCTCAGGCTGAGAACATGACGTTTGTGTACCTCCACTTAAAGGGGAATCCTTGACAACCCGGAAGTTGTACATTCAGATACAGTTGAAAACAGTACAGTTAAACGAGAGCACGAGCTTTCGACTCAAGTTGCTGCAGCGAGACCCTGAACGATGATGGGGAGCAGCCTCTGATCATTCGGCAAAAAACCTGGAATTCCATGGGTGGGGCTTGGAAACATGAAGCCGCCATCGGGAGGACACTATGTCAGTACGAGTGCGATTGGGGGATCTGCTGATCCGCATGAAGCTTGTGACCGAAGAGGACGTACAGAGGGCCCTGGTGCACCTGGCAGAATACGGCGGGCGGCTCGGGGATAACCTTGTGGCCATCGGAGCCATCGAGCAGAAGACGCTTGACTCGTTTATCCATCGCACTCCTACCGAGCCTTCGGATATTGCGGCGACCGGACTTGACGAGACACAAGTGCTGAGCCTGTTGATGAAGCTGATCTACACGGGGCGGCTGGAAACCAACCGTCAGTTTGTGGATGCCATCAAGCTGCCTTACCATATTGTCCTCGACCTGGTGAAAATGGCCGTGGACCGTTCCCTGCTGCGAACGCTTGGATCGCGCGACTCCGAAAGCCTGATGGACATGAGCTACGTACTGACGGAAGAGGGCAGGCGTTGGACAATCGACGAGCTGCAGAGATTGAGATATGTGGGGCCGGCGCCGGTCACCATCGATGAATTCACCGACCAGGTGAACCTGCAGAAGCTTACCAACGAACTGGTTACGTTCGACCAAATCCGCAAATCGCTGGGCGACCTGACCTTTGACGACAGCATCATTGAACAATGCGGGCCGGCGTTGAATTCCGGGCGAGCCATTCTGATGTATGGTCCGCCAGGGAATGGCAAATCCTCGGTTGCGTTTTGCCTGGGCAGCGTGTTCAACGACGTGATCTACGTGCCCTATGCGGTCTCCATCGAGGGTCAAATCATCCGCGTCTTCGACCCAAGCATTCATATTCCTCTCCCTCACGAGCCCAAGAACGACGAAGACAGCAATTCGTTCCTCCGGAACGAGGAAGTGGATGGGCGCTGGGTTCCCAGCCGCAGACCTTTTGTGATGGCCGGCGGCGAGCTGACGCTGGAGATGCTCGATCTGCGCTATGACGCTTCAGGCCACTTCTACGAAGCGCCCCTGCATGTGAAGGCGTTGGGAGGCTGCTTTGTGATCGACGACTTTGGCCGGCAACTGGTTAGCCCGACCAACCTGCTGAACCGGTGGATCGTGCCCCTGGAGAGCCGGGTGGATTACCTGAAGCTGCATACGGGAAAGACGTTCAGCATTCCCTTTGAAGAGCTGGTGATCTTCTCAACCAACCTGGAGCCGGAAGACCTGATGGATACTGCGTTTCTACGGCGTCTTCCCTACAAGATCGAAATAGGGGCGCCCAGCCTTGACCTTTACAGGCGCATCTTTGACCGGGAGTGTGAACGACAGGGTATTACGCTGTACGACGACACATTCGATTCCATTGTGTACAAGATCACAGAAGAAAAAGAGTTGGAGCTGGCAGCGTATCATCCAAGGTTCATCGTCGACCAGGTTGTGTCGACCTGCAAATTCATGGGGGAGGGCGCACATTTCGATCCGCGATACATTGACTACGCGATCAACAATTTGCGGGTGAAGCCCCGCGCCTCGCATACGTCAGCCACAAAGACTCTCGCGGGCGTTGGTTGAGAGAGTGTGTGGGCAGAAGGCCCGCTGCTCCGCGATGGCAGTTAGCAGAATGAACCGGCGGCCATCGGGCTGCGAGACGAAGAAGCAAGGTTTTCAACTTTACGAGGCCGGGCACAGGGCAACAAGTTCAATTGATTTAGGCAAAAGAAAAGCCCCCGAAGATTCTCCGGGGGCTTTCTGTTTTTGTGAGTTGAGCGGAATGCTTACTGCTCCGCTGACCCTCAAGCGCTGAAGAGAAGGATACCGGCGGCTTTTTCGTCGCTGATATTCTCATCGGCGCTGACCGGGCGATAGAAGAGCTGGTTGCCGTCGAGATAGACCTCGAGGAAGGCTGGGCGCTCGGTGATTTTTCCGGCGATCAGGGCTTCAGACAAGGGATCTTCTACGTAACGTTGGAGGGCGCGGCGCAAAGGGCGAGCGCCGTAGCTGCGGTCGACGAGGGTCTTGTCGAGGATCCACTTCTTGGCTTCCTCGGTGACGGAGATGGTGATGGACTTCTGGGCCAGATTGGCGTTCAAACTCTGGACGAGAAGTTCGACGATCTGCATGAGGTCGGCATCGGAGAGGGACTGGAAGAGGATGACTTCGTCGAGGCGGTTGAGAAACTCAGGGTTGAAGGTCTTCTTGACTTCCTGCTTGACTAACTCCTCGACCTTGTCGCTAACGATGTCTTCGCGGTCGCTCTGGAAGCCGAGGCCCTGCTTCTTCATCAGGTGGCGCGCGCCGATGTTCGAGGTCATGATGAGGATGACGTTCTTGAAGTCAACGGTGTTGCCGAGGCCGTCGGTCAACTGGCCGTCCTCAAAGACCTGGAGCAGGATGTTGAAGACATCGGGGTGCGCCTTCTCGATTTCATCGAGCAGAACGACAGAGTAGGGCGAGCGCTTGACGCGCTCGGTGAGTTGACCGCCCTCCTCGTAGCCCACGTATCCCGGAGGCGAACCGATGAGCTTGGAGACGGAGTGCTTTTCCATGAACTCCGACATATCGAAACGGATGAGGGCCTTGTCGGAGCCGAAGAGGAAGTTGGCGAGGGTGCGAGCCATCTCCGTTTTGCCGACGCCGGTGGGGCCGAGGAATAGAAAACTTCCGATGGGCCTGTGCGGGCTCTTGAGGCCGGCGCGGGAACGGCGGATGGCGCGAGCAAGAGCAGAGATTGCCTTCTCCTGCGAGATGACGCGCTTGTGCAGCTCCTCTTCAACGCGAAGGAGCTTCTGCGTTTCTTCTTCCTTGATGCTGGTGACGGGGACGCCGGTCCAGCGGCTGACTACGTCCTCAATGTCTTCGCGGCCGACGATGCCGGCGGCTGAGTCGTCGAGGTGATACTTGTCGCGGAGTGCGCGGAGATTTTCGCGCTCCTTGCGTTCCTCGTCCGAGTAGAAGCGAGCCTTCTCGAATTCATGGTTGGCAATGGCCGAGTCCATGCGGTGCACGATGAACTTGATGCGCTTCTGGACTTCAGTGATCTCCTCAGGGAGCGAGGTCTGGCGGAGCTTGACGCGTGCGCCGGCCTCGTCGATGAGGTCGATAGCCTTGTCGGGAAGGAAGCGGTCGGGGATGTAGCGGTTGGAGTGCGAGACCGCGAACTCGACCGCGGCATCGGTGTAGCTGACGGCGTGGAATTTCTCGTAGCGGTCCTTGATGCCCATGATGATCTTGATGGCGTCGGCCTCGTTGGGCGGCGGGACTTTGACGGCCTGAAAGCGGCGCTCGAGGGAGCGATCTTTCTCAATGGACTTGCGGTATTCGCCGGGGGTGGTGGCGCCGATGCACTGAATTTCTCCGCGAGAGAGCGCGGGCTTGAGGATGTTGGCGGCATCGAGAGAACCCTCGGCGGAGCCAGCTCCGACCAGCGTGTGCAGTTCGTCGATGAAGACGATGGAGTTCTGATTCTCCATCAGCTCTTTCATGATGGTCTTGAGGCGCTCTTCAAACTGGCCGCGATACTTGGTGCCGG